>Ga0316193_10002720_pt1 | contig 12533 bp, 12 predicted proteins | sample MerIslsedime2_MG_FD_207735 | JGI IMG/M metagenome (GOLD analysis project Ga0316193, IMG submission 207735) | Coastal sediment microbial communities from Maine, United States - Merrow Island sediment 2 | ecosystem: Environmental > Aquatic > Marine > Coastal > Sediment | place: USA: Maine... | reverse complement strand
AACAAGTATTTAGTTTTGACGACGTGAATTTCGATTAATCAATGTTACTTTTAACCTTTTAAGAAGGAGTTAAAAATGCCTAGTGATGAAGCTTCAAAGCAACAAGAACTCAAATACTACGAACGACTAAACATTTCAGTATTGTCAATCGCAAAGATCAAAGATCTGATCAAGTCGGATATCAATGAAACCATCGGCGCTTGGAATAAAGGCCGAGATGTACAGAAGCAATGTTGGCACATTGTTGGTCCTGCTGGTGTTGGTAAAACTGAAATATGTTACCAAATTGCAGAAGAACTCACAAATGAACGTCACGAACCTTTTAATATAATCATGGTCAAGGCTCCCGTTTTGTCCAGGGATGATTTTATCATTCCATTTCCAGTCACGAACGGGGGCAGTACCAGTTTTAAAATGCTTTACTCTGACTTCGTACCCACAGATAAGGACAGTTATGGCATATTCGTCATAGATGAATTTTCAAGGGGTGATCATACACTCCAACAGCTTCTGTGGCAAGTTCAAAATGAGTATGCAATACACAGGTATGATTTCCCAAAGGGTTGGTTTGTTATCTCAATTGACAACCCAGATGATTCAGCTTACACCATGGATACAATGGAAGATGCTGCCGGGCTTCGAAGACAACTTCACATATATACCGAAGTAAGCCCAATTGATTTTCTGAATTATGCAATCAAGCAGGAATTTCATCCTTACATAATTGAGTTCATTCAGACTCATCCGGAGTATCTATATGATTTTCAAGCTCAACTTGTTGGTTCAGTTTATGCCAACCCAGCGAGTTATGAAAAACTTTCGGATCATCTATGGAAAATGGAAATGAATGGCGGGATTGATTTTAACGTAATTGAGCAAAAAGCATCCGGGTTGTTGAATACTCACATGACCAGAATGTTCATTGAATTTGCTCAGGAGAAGAAAGACATCAATCCGAAGTTGGTGTTTGAAAATCTGCCAGCTGTTAGACCGGCCATCCTTCAACTCAAGAAAGAAAACAACAATGCCAAACTTGGTGAGCTGATGGTTGGGTTCTGTACATTCATGACGACCTCAATGCCGAAGTATGAAAAAGAGAATCTGAAATACGTTGAGGAATTTCTCTTAATGATGCCCATTGATACAGCGGCCATATTCATTACGCAGATCGATAAATTTGATCGGACTTCGCCAGCTTTCAAATATATGACGAAAATTCATATAACACTGCTGAAAGAATCAAAGCGGTATGAGAAAGAGTTCTACGATCCTATCGTGGAATGTGGTGAAGGTAAATTGATGTAGGGGGTAGCCAATGAACACCTCCGAGAGATTAAAAAATCTTGTAGCACAATACGTGCTCAAATATAACTATTGGGGTTATCTCTTTTCAAGAATTAGGAGAAGAGCTGAACCGAATCTCCCGTCAATAATGGGAGTGGCACCAGAACGTGATGGAACGATTGCATTGGTATATAGACCTAATCTGATTGATAACACATCTGATAAGGAAATCCTAAAGGTTCTGGAGCATGAAGGAATGCATTTATTAAACAAACATATTTCTCGACTGTTGAGAATTATGGCCAATGAGGTTACTGATTTAATGGCAAAGTCTAAAGCAGACATATGGAATATTGCCGCAGACTGTTCAGTTAATGTTCAGGCGAATATCAGAGAACCAATCGTGATTGATGGGAAGCCCTGGCCAGTATGTTTGCCAGCGAGATATCAACTCGAAGAAGGGAAAATAACAGAGTACTACTTTCTTGAACTTTTGAAAACCGCAAAGAAAATGACAATTTCTGGTCCGGGTGGCGAAGGTAAAGGTGAAGGTGGGCTTGGTTACGGTCCTGGTGGTTTGGATAATCATGATCATTGGAAAATAGAAGGGGTTCCAGATTTAAGTTCTCTATCAAGGAAAGTTGATTCTTACACTCAAGCTGTTATTAAAGATAGCTTGAAAACATTTAGTAAAGATAGAGGAACCCTCCCAAGTCATATAGCTGATTTAATTCAAGGTGCTCTTGCTCCACCTAAAGCGCCTTACTATCAAATAATCAGAAAGCTGATCAGAGGCACCCGATTGAGTAAGTTCAAAAGATCATTTACAAAGATCAATCGCAAAAGAACTTATGTGTTTACATTAGAAGAAGGGTTGCTTCCAGCCATATCTCCGTTCCCTGGCAGGACAAGAGATTATACATTTAACATCGTTGTGATGATTGATACATCTGGAAGTATGGGTGTTGATGATATTGCAGAAGGTCTTTCAGGTGTTAAGAATATAATTGAAAAAGATCGCCATTGTTATACAACCGTATTAGAGGTTGATGCTGGAGTGGAGAAAGAGTACAAAGTTAATAAGGTCCGAGATATTCAATTCGAAGTCAAGGGTAGAGGTGGAACGACTTTAGGACCTGGTTTGTTTAGAGCCAAGGAATTGAATTGTGATGTTTGCCTTGCTTTTACAGATGGGTATACAGAAACAATCAATGATTACCCACGAAAAGATCTCCCTAAAAAGATGATCTGGGTCATTACTCCTGATGGTTCAGCTGATAAAGTGAACCGTACAGGTTGGGTGGTGAATATATGAAAAAGAGTATTTGGGAGAGACGAAGAAAAAGAAGTTTCCCAAGAATTAGAAAAGTATGGAACATTATTAAAATACTTATAATGTTCATTATGTGGTTTGCTTTCATATGTTTAGCAGTAGCAGCCATAGAATTTAGAGAGATAGTGCTGGCCATTGGAGCTCCATTATGGTTAGCATTAACTCTCTGGATATTTCCTGCATTTAAAAAGGATCCGGAGGAGTTATATGAGTAAAGCTTACAGCGCTAAAGACGTAAGAGTATTACAAGAAGTTGAGCACATTCGATTGAATCCTGGCATGTATATTGGAGACACAAGCAATCCAGTACATTTGATTGAGGAAGCTCTTGATAATGCTCTTGATGAAGTGCTGGCAGGTCATGCAAAGATAATTGCTGTTATGATTGATACAAAAGAAAATAAGTTTTCTGTATTGGATGATGGTAGGGGTATTCCTATTGAAGATGATACTCCTATCACCATCTCATCAAAATTATTTTCAGGTGCAAAGTTTCAGGATAAAAAGACGGCATATGAGATCAGCTCCGGATTACATGGAGTTGGTCTTGTAGCTGTTAATGCATTGAGTATAGAATACAAGGTCGAGATATATAGAAATGATCAACATGCAACTTATCTATTCAGAGAGGCAAAATTAAAAGCCAAGAAAATTGAAAAGCATGAAGGCCAAAGACCATTCTCAACAAAAATCGAATTTACTCCTGATAAAAAATTCTTTGAATCATTAGCACCAAACCTTAAAAGAATACGACAGAGGTTGACAGCAGCATCAGCAGAAATGTCAGAAGAGATTAGCTTCGTATTATATGTAGATGGTAAAAAAGAGATATTTCAATTATCATATATTGATTACTTCAAACAAAATTGCCTGACTGGACATGATGAAGTTGAAATATATCCTATACAGATTCAGAGAGGACCAGAGAAATTCAATGTCCTTTTTACATATGAACAAAATGGTCAGGTATCCGCAAAACATGCATCCTCGGTAAACCTACTTCCTGTAACAGATGGAGGAGTTCATTTAAATTGTTTTCTAGATCAATTGAAGGAGTTCTTTGCAATAAAAGGAAAGAAGTCAGGATTTGAATTTCAACCTGGCGATGTCCTTATTGGATTAAGAGTATACTTCAGTCTTAGTTTGAAAGAACCGAAATTTTCAGGTCAAACAAAAGATCGTCTTATCAATTTGAAGTCTGATATGGAAGTGTTTACAAAACAGATGCGTCCACAAATTGAAAAGATATTCGAGCAAGGCGATAGACTCGAAGCACTACTTACAAGATTTCAAGATTACAGAAAAAAGTTAGATTCAAAGAAGTTGAATAAAAATGGAAGTGGTGGGAAACGAGCGTCAACCAAGTTCACCAAACTACGTGATTGCACAAGACGAGATGGTGAATTGTATATAGTGGAAGGAGAATCAGCAGGCGGATCGATCATTCAAACTCGAGATGTAAAACTACATGCAGTTCTTCCATTAAAAGGAAAGTCAATTCCGAATGTAACAACCAAGAAGGATATCTTGAGTAATAAAGAAGTCCAAGAGTTGGTTATGGCAATCGGTACAGGTATTGGTCCTCATTTTGATATAAACAAATTGAGATATAGCAAAATAGTTTGTGCAACAGATGCTGATCATGACGGCAATCATATCGCATGTTTAGTTTCAATGTGTATGGCAATACTCCTTCCTGAAATTGTAAAGGCAGGACATTATTACATTGCCCAAACTCCATTATATGCTATCCACGAGAAAAAGTTTTTCAAACCAATATGGACTGATGAGGAATTGAATGTTGCAAGAGAAGAGAATAGGACCATTCAACGATATAAGGGACTTGGCGAAATGAACCCAGCTCAGCTTAAAATATGTTTATTAAATGAAGAAACCAGAAATTTAAATCCGGTTGCTTATAGTGATAACATTGATGATCTGATTAAACTGTTTTCAAGCGCCGAGGAAAAAAGAAAGTTGATAGGAGAATAAAATGGCTAGAAATGATGAATTAGAACATTTTCCACATGGTAGGAAAATAGATAATCGACTTAGGTTAAAAAAATATATAAAACATAGACCTATTTTTGAGCTAATTAAAGTTCATTATGATAAATATCGTGACGCATGTTTGAGCGAAGACATTAATGATGAAATGTATATGGTTAAGATTAGCGGCCATACGAATGAATATTTTGAAGCATGGACCGATCCAAGATTTGCAAAAATTAAAAAGACAACTCAAAATAAAATATATCCTGCAATAAAAGAAGAATATTGGAATTATTTGGGTAGAGCTCTAGTCCCACCTGGTTTTGAATATGGAACCGGGAGGGTGATCAGAGATGTTATAACAAATCCAGACTGGTTAACTGATGACTCGGAACCAGAACAACTTGCAGATATAGTTAATGCTGATTTTTATATTGGTAAAAGATCACGGAGTTTTCCAAATCTAATTATTCCTTGTGTCATATTAGAGCAAAAATCATATGGGGATTCATGCAGAAGAACTAGATGTGAAACTGAATCCCGTGAGTTTCAAAAGTTCAATGCAAAGTGTATGTATGCTTTGGTGTTGAATCACATAGATATGTCCACTTCTGAATTAACATTAAAAAAGAAGTGGAATTTTACTAGCTACTTCATTAAGAATCATCCTGATGATCTCGTAATAAGGCTTGATTCTACATTGAAACTGTTTATGGCTATAAAAGATCATCTAGTAACATTACCCAATGTTTTAACAAAAGAGAAGGTTATAGAAACAGGAGTAATATAATGAGTGATTTTAAAATCAAAGAAAAATGCGAAAAATGTGGTGGGACCGAAGATTTGGATGGAGTTTTAAATTCATTTTTAGGAGAAGATAATCAACTCCATCTTGAAAGCGCAACTCTTTGTTCCCCATGCCGTGATGAATTTGATAAATTCATGGAAAGTATGGAGGGTGCACCAGCATGAGAGTGAAAACTTTAACGATGGATTGTGATAAATGCGGATTGATGAAGGTAGACGAAAAGAATCAATTCATTTGTAGATGGGGTAAGGGATCTCCTAAGATTCTAAACCCCCATAAGGGCAAGAAACCTTTGGCCTGTAAGTTGAAGAGGTGAGTCATGGGAACCAGAGCAGACTTTTATGTAGGTATTAAAGAGCCAAGGTGGATCGGAAGTCTATATAAAGATGGTGTACCTTGGAATATACCATGTAAAATATTAATTCAAAAAAGTGTCATTATGTATGAAGAAGCAGTTGTTGAACATCTTATGTCCAAACATGCAACTGTTGAATCTATGGGACATCCTTGGCCTTGGCCTTGGGAAGACAGTAAAATGTCTGATTATTCATATTTCTTTGCCAATAAAGTTGGACATGTTTATGCATATTCAATGAAAGAAAAGATAATGTTCTATCCCTTGATGGTTATGCAGGGTGAAGATTTGAATAAAGCAAAAGTGTATATAATGGCAAAATTTCCGAGAATGGGAGTAGGGTATGGACCAAACGCTGCGAAGACTGTATAAAGATTATGGGGAGTATTCAAACTATAGAAATTTCCCATTAGATGTTGACGGATTAAAACCAGTTGAGCGTAGAGTATTATTGTCAGCTTATAAAATCGCGAGAGCTAAGTTTGTAAAATCGCGGCAAGTTGATGCATATACAATCGGACATTATCATCCACATGGTGAATGTTATGGAACGATTGTTCAATTAGTTCGTCAGGGGTTTTTAGTTGGCCAAGGTAACTTCGGTTCACATGTTGGTGTAGAACCAATCGGCCCAGCTGCCCCAAGATATACAGAATGCAAAATGGAACCAAGAACAATGGAATTAGCATTTAAGTATATTAAATATGCTCCAGAAATACCAACCGAGCTTGGGGATAAAGAACCAGCTTTTCTCCCAACAATGATTCCGATTTGTTTATTGGGAAGCGAATATACGCAAGGAATTGGATTCGGATACAAAACATTCATACCATGCTTTACTTTTCAAGATTTAAAGAATAGACTGCTATGGTTATTAGGAAAGAGAAAAACCGAACCAGTTCCAGTTCCAATATCCGATTGTACAGTTACAGCTTCAACATCTGATCTGAAAAAATTATTGACGACTGGAAAAATGAAGATCGAGGTTGAAGGGATTATCGAAGAGAATCCCAAACAAAATAAAGTAATATTAAAATCGTGGCCACCCGGAAAAAGATTTCAATCTATATTAAATAAATTCAGTAAAGAATTGGATTCAGGTCTGATTGGGTTTACTGATTTATCAGCCACGGAAACCGAAATTGTTTTTCAAGTCCTCCGAGAGAGGAACAGAGATAAGATATATCAGGAATTTTTAGTAAAGCTAAAAGAAGTAATCAAAGGGGGAATCTCCTTTGAAACCACAGTTGTTGATATTCATAGTAAGGTTATAGTTAAACCGATTGATCAATTGTTGCTTGACACTTATCAGATGTTTTCAGAAATGAATGAAAAGATGTTGAGGGATGAGATTACCAGAATCACCAATGTTATCGAAGAATATAATTTATTAGATATCATTAGACCAACTCTGGCAGATTGTATCGGCAAAGGAATGAATGTTGAGGACACTATAACTGAAATACAAAGAGCAAAAATGATATCTGACGACAGTGGAATTAGAGAGTTAATCAACAAGTATAAAATAATTAAGCTATTAACATTGGATACAGATTCCGATGAATTAAATACACAAAGGGAAGGGTTGAATACCACTCTTTCCAATTTAGGTGGGTTCTTAATTGAACAATATTCCCAGTTTAAGTAGGAGACACAAATATGTATAGGATATCAAAAGAATTTTCCTTTTCTATGGGCCATCGACTTTCTTGTCACGATGGTCTATGTAAAAATTTCCATGGTCATAATTATACAGTTGTAGTTGGATTGAAAAGCGAAATATTGGATTCGCATGGTATGGTTATGGACTTTGGAGACATCAAAGCAATCGGTGAACATTATTTCAATAATTTTGATCATGCCATGATGATAAACAGAACGGATCATAACAATATTATGCTCATACAAAAAGCCATGCCGTTCTTAAAAATCGTTGAGGTTGATTATGAACCAACAGCTGAAAATATGGCCAAAGATGCATATGGATATTTTAAAATAGAGGTGGCCAAATACAGCACCAATGCAACGATGGATTTTATCACAATATACGAAACGGATAAATCTCAAGCTACATATTCTGAAGATTAAGAGGAAAGAACAATGATCGAAGTTATTCAACGATCTGGGTTGCTCATCCCTCGCAAGTATCAACATGAAGATTTTTATATAAAAGTAAAAGAAGAATTGGCCAGAAGAAGTAAAGCATTCCAAACTTCAAATTATGAATATCAAATCTTTTATGTAGAATCGGAAAAGTTTTTATTAATACCAAGATTTTTCCCATTGAGTAAGTATGTCCCAGCTTTAACAATAAAGAATCTTACACACCAAGGGGCAGACATTGCGATAGAACATAACATTAAACCCAGAAGCGAAACACAAAAAATAGCAATGGATTATATGAAACACCACAACAATGGCATAATACAATTAGCGCCTGGTGTGGGTAAAACTGTAATTTCAATTTATGCTATATGTGAACGAAAAAGAAAATCTATGATATTGGTGCATCGTGATTCACTTGCGGATCAATGGAGAGATAGGTTTTTGCAATTCACGAATTGCGAAGAGCAGTATATCTCCAGATTAAAGTCAACTACATTTAAAGAAGACTTGATGAATCCGATCATCATTGGAACGGTTCAAACATTTCTATCATTGTTAAAAAGGAAACGAGAAGAATTTTTAGTAGCTCTGAACAACGCAGACGTTGGAGTATTCATAGGAGATGAAGTTCATACAACCGTGGGTGCTCCAACATTCTCCGAGTGTTCAATTCATATGCCATCTCATTGCACATTTGGATTGAGTGCTACTCCTTATAGATATGATGGTAATGGCGATATAATTGAATATCACCTGGGTCCTATATTTGAAGATGCCGATACAGAAGGCACAATGGATGCTAAGGTTACGGTTTTGTTATTAGACTATGAGATAGACACACCCCGCAGATACAAGTATATAAGGTGGGGTGGTGATTTTCAGCGTGCCCGATACCTTAACCTCATGAAGAAGTCAGAACCTTACAGGGAAGCAATGAGGGGTTTGATTGGCAAATTAGGGGCGGATAGAAATATCATATCAATGGTTGAAAGAGTTAAATTAATTGACGAACATTATGAAGAAACTCAATACAGAAGCAAATCAAAATTCTGTGGAACGGCCAAAGCTGATACATTAGAAAAACGAATAACATTCAGCACACCAGGTAAATGTAGAGATGGTATTGATGCAACCTGGAAGGACTGTGTTATAATGTCTTCACCGATTAGAAATATTGAACAGATGGTTGGAAGGATTAATAGAATACATCCTGATAAGAAAACTCCTATTGTAATTGATATGGTTGATTATGGTTGCCCTGAAATAGGAAGAACCTTCTATGGGAGACGGACTTATTACAACAAAAAGGAATGGCCAATACAATATCTTCTTTGTAAAGAAAATAAGATGGTAGTGGTCGATGACCAAGCAGCAATGGATATTATTGCGGGGAATTAAAATGAAACGAAATAAAGGATTTACAATACTTGAGTTACTAATTGTTATCGCCATCATTGGAATACTAGTTGCATTTGGTCTTTCAATGAAAATGTCAGTAGAAACCAAAGTCAATACTGCAATTGAACAAGTACAGCCGAATCCAAATAAATTAGAACCATTGGAGTAAAATATGAAATTTGCATTTACAGCAGATATACATTTGTCCAAATACGGACAAGATAAAATAGAAGACAAAACCAATCTGCCAGAGCGATTGCATAGTCTCAAAACCTCGCTTGATCATATGGCTGAATATTGTGTAGAAAATGATATTAGAGTTATGGTTGTTGGTGGAGATATACTCCATGGAAAATCAATCATTCATGCAATCGCTCAAGATATCATGCTCGACTATTTCACCCATTGGGAAGATATGATAAAATTTTATGTCATTGATGGAAACCATGATCTTTCAGGAAAGGGGCATGGAGTTGTGTCGGCATTGAAGCCATTGAAATATCTTCGGGGTTTGACCTGGGTTCCTTTCGATGAAGTTTTAAGAATCAAGGATATATTGATGGTACCATATGGGCCTGATATGGTCAACGTAATAAAAAATGGTAGCGCAGAGACGTTGATATCTCATTTCGGATTAAGTGAAGGAATGTTAAATTCTGGTATCAGTATTGTATCAGATATTTCATTAAAAGATCTTGTTGGTAAATATAAGAATGTCTTTTTAGGACATTATCATAGACCACAAGAGATTATCCGAGATGATATTAATCTGTACTATGTTGGTTCGCCTATACAATTAGATTGGGGAGAAAAGAATGATGAAAAAAGATTTCTTATCGTCGATACTGAATTGGGTACGGTCGATAGTATCCCCACCACGGGTTACAAAAAACATATCGAGCTCGACGTCACAAATTCAAACAAGACGGAAATTCTTAAAGAAGCTCAACAGGCAAGAGAAGAAGGACATTGGGTCAAAGTAATCAAAAGAGAAACTATTGATCTTGGTCTGGAAAATGATTTTATGGTTGTTGATAAAACTGAAAAGGATATAACCAACCGAGGAATCACAGGGTCAATGTCTCAAGGCGACAAGTTTCAAAAGTTTTTAGAAATCAAAGAAATTGATGAATCTCAACATGAGTTATATTTGAAAAAGGCTCGTGAACTAGTTGATAAATGCGAGGGATAATATGAGAGAAATAACATTTCATGAAGTAGGAATGGAAAACTTTGGACCATACATCGATCCGATGGTTCTGACATTTGATAATGATAAGTTAACTCTTATTACTGGACCTAATGGTATCGGAAAAACAATGTCCCTTGAAGCTCTTCCTTTTACTTTGTATGGAGAAACATGCAAAAAGGCAAAGGGTGATGATGTTGTCAATACGAGAACTGGTCGCAATTGTCATACCTGGGTTAAATTTTCAATTGATGCTGATGATTATATAGTAGACAGATATCATAAATATACTAAACTTAACAACACAGTTACCATCCGTAAGAATGGAGAAGATCCATATGTAAAAGGTCATCGAGAAGTTTTGCCAGAGATTGAAAAATTAATTTGTTCAAAGAAATCATTTACCAACACCTTGATGTTTGGGCAGAAGGTTAAAGATTTCTTCACGGATCTTATTGATTCAGATAAGAAAGAAATATTCAGAAAGATATTAGATCTGGATATCTATACAACTTGGTACAAATCAGCTGATGCAGATTTGAAAGAGATCAAGGAAAAACTACAACAGTTGTTGGAGCAGATTGGAGTCCAGACTGGAATTCTTGAAGACACCGGCATCCAAATTGATATTCTATTCAAACAATTCAAACAGTTTGAAACAGATAAAAAGGTCAATGTTTCCAACTTGAAAAAGACCATTGAAGAGAATACAAGGCTCTTGGAGAAATGGAAGTTGGATAGAAGCAAGTTGGATGTGAATGATGAAGATGTAGAAAACGTCCGAACTCAAATATCTGATGTTAAAAAACAAATCTTTCATCATGAAGCCGAAAAGAAAACCATGTTGTTTCAACTAACAACCGGCGCTTCTGATAAAACCGCAGAGATGAAAGAGGCGGCAAATTCAGCAGTTCAAAAGTGTACTGACAAAACTCGCAAAGACTTTGAAATTCTCCTTGAAGCACATGATGAACAGATCAAGATATTGGACGGCGAGGAAGATGAAGCGAAACAAGCGATAACTGATAATCGGGTCAAGATATCACAACTTGAAACTGAACAAAAAATGGCCCAGAAAACTATTGATAATCTCAATGATAGTCTTGAAATTCAAGGTGGAGAATGTCCTACATGCTTGAGAGATATCGACGAGGCATGCCGAGAGCATTTAGAATCAGAAGTGTTATCTGAAATAAACAGATACAAAACACTTGAAGGTGAAGCCAAAGCTATTGAAAAATCTCAAGAGACTTATCTGGAATTGCTTGAAAAAATCGGTATAAATCGAAGCGAACAACAAAAATTATTTGTTGATGCAAAGAAAGAATTGCAAAGCGAAGAAGATAAAACGAAACAAGAAATCAAGGAGAAGCTAGATGCCGCCGTACAAAAAATTGACAGACTTGCGGAAGATCAAAATCTTAAAATTGAGCAAGACTATGACGAATATATTACCGGACTCAATAAAAAACTTGAACAACTGCAAGGGATTAAAGACACACTCGAAGATAGTGTCAGTAAAATCAAAGAAATAGATGCTGTTATTACAAATCTTGAAACCAATTCACGTGGTCTTGAAGCTCAATTAAAAGCGGCGGAAGAAGCTGAATATGATAAAGGTCAATTGGCTGCATATCAAATGAGAAAGAAAGAGCTTGAAAAAGCAATCAAGGAAATGAAGAAGGGAGTTGCCGATCTGAAAAAAGAAGAAGTAGTTTCTGAATTTTGGAAAAAGGCATGGTCTCCAACGGGCATTCCTTCGATGTTGATTGATGAGTCGATTCCATTTATGAATGAAAAGGTTTCTGAATATCTTGACAAATTAACAAATGGAAGATATCTTGTTTCATTTGATACATTGGCAGCAACCAAAGCAGGTGAGTTCAGAGATAAAATATCAGTCAATGTTCTCGATACACACACAAGAGCAAATTCAAGGATTCAATTATCAGGTGGTCAAACAAGGATAGTTGATATTGCAACCATCTTAACATTAGGTGATCTGCAATCAAACATCCAAGATGTGAATATAAATATCTTATTGTTTGATGAAATATTTGATAGTCTT
>Ga0316193_10002713_pt1 | contig 12552 bp, 16 predicted proteins | sample MerIslsedime2_MG_FD_207735 | JGI IMG/M metagenome (GOLD analysis project Ga0316193, IMG submission 207735) | Coastal sediment microbial communities from Maine, United States - Merrow Island sediment 2 | ecosystem: Environmental > Aquatic > Marine > Coastal > Sediment | place: USA: Maine... | reverse complement strand
GATTTGGAAGGGGCGGAAGGGTCCATACGGTCCAGCCCAAGATACCGGTCAATGTCAGCACGCCAATTGCTGCAATGGCCTGTCCCGGTCGTGAAAAGAGATGGTTTCCATTTTTTCTGATCACGGCATCCAATCCCTAATCGGAATCCTCGGATTTAATTTGAGGGTTTCCATTTTGAGAGCTCCTGGGGGCGTCCTGTCGGTCGCGGTCAGTTGCTCGATTGCGCTGCAACCTGTCAAGTGCTGTCAAAAACAGTGCGCCGGTGAGCCCGGCGCCAATGGCCGCTTCCGCCAGGGCAATATCGACAGCTTTTAAACGGACCCAGGCTATCGACAGCATCAATCCAAAACTGATAAAAAGGACAATGGCCTTGAACAGGTTCGGGGAGCGTAATAGCTGCCAGGCCAGAACCAGCAGAACCAAGGCCAAAACGCCATCAAAGGTAATGGCGGCGTAATTCAGGGAAGTTTCCATGGGTTTATTTTCCGCTTATGGGCCGCATTTGCGATCAGATAGCATGATATGGTGCTGGCCACCAGCACAGCCAGCCAGATGAGGAGCAGCTTCACGCCAACCGTCCATTCTTTGGACATCAGAATCGATCCGGCGACCACCAATCCGAGTCCCAAATTGTCGGCCTTGGTCAGCGCATGTAAGCGGGTATAAATATCCGGAAAACGCAGTAAACCAAGGCTGCCGCCCCAAAAGAACGGAATTGCCAGCAGTAGCAAAAATGATCCAAGCAAGTCAGTGAGACTCATCTTTCATCTCCCCCGTGTTTTCATGGCTCCCCCATTGGCGCCGGACAAATACGACCATCGTGATGGCGGCCAAGAGGGCATAAATAAGGGCGACATCCACCAAAGACGGCATCTGCATGGCCTGCGCGAGGATCAGCAGTATCGCTACACCTCCGGTACCAAAAAGCTGGGCAGCCAACATGCGGTCAGCCGCCGTCGGCCCCTTTAAAATTCGAATAAGACCCACAACGACACTGATGAGAATCAACAGCGCCGGCCACATATAATGGTTCACTTTAGGCGGCCCCCATCTTGTTATCATCAAGCTGTCCCGGGTGCCCAAATACCGCCGCGACCCGATCCTCGATGAGTTTAAGTTCCTGTCTGAAGGGACGGTCAACATCCAATACATGAACGACCAAGCTGTGCGCACCAAGCTCGGCACTCAGGGTGCCCGGCAGCAGACTGACCGTGCAAACAAACAAATTGCGAGCGGCTTCAGAAGTCAATCTCAGCGGATACTCAACCATGGCTGGATTCAGGGGCAGCCGTGGATGGTAAATGCGCCGGACAACGTCAATTCCGCTGGTAACCGAGAACCTTAGAAAGAAAAGAGCCAAAATTATGAATCCGCCTATCGACCAGCGGTTGGTTTGGGGCCGAAAAAGACGGTAGTCAACGTAGATGGCTGCTAGTATGGCCGGTATGCCGACTTGCCACGAGTCGTAGGCGCCCTTGGCGAGAACCCACCACGTGAAAGATAAAATTGCAATGCGGGATATCAACCACGTCGTCGACATCGGTCATACCCTTCGATTATTATTGAATTCATGGTTCGGTGTCTTCAGGAAGATCGCCCGCTGAATAACGATCTTTTAGTTGGTCAATCCACGTTTTATGCCACAATCTGATTCCGCTGAAATAGGCAGCACGCCCGACGAGATGCGCGGCTACCGGGGCGGTCAGTAACAAAAAAGAAATTGCTGCCAATGCCCGCAGGGTAATTCCCAATTCGGCATAAAAGAATGCTTCTGCGATCAGGATGAGTCCGGCGCCCAGCGTACCGGCCTTTGTGGCCGCATGCATCCTGATTACGGTGTCCGGCAGACGGAGCATTCCCAGGGCGGCTACGAGACAGAAAAGGCTGCCTAATACCAGGAATAGGGCAGTGAGGATGTCATTCATTTTTCGTCGTTTTATCTTCTATTTTAGTTATGTTGCCAGGTTTTCGTTGTGGCGAGCGCATCAGAAAACGCGCCAGAGCCACGGTGCCCAAAAAAGCGATCAACGCATATGCGATGGCCACATCCAGAAAGGATGTTTCGCCGGCATAAACCGATTCGGTGACCAAAAAAGCAACGATCAGCATCGATATCAAATCCAGCGCGACGATCCGGTCGGCGGCATCCGGTCCTTTAATCAGTCGCACCAGTGCCAGTACGATGCTGATCAACAGCACGACTAACGCAAATCGACTGGCGACGACAACCAGGCTAGTATCGGCCGGCATCAGCGCATAACCTCCAGTACCCGTCTTTCCAGACCCTGCTTAATTTGTTGCCGGGTCTCTTCAATATCATCGAGAAACATCACGTGAATGTATAACACCTGCCGGTCTTCGGACAAATCCAGGCTGAGCGTTCCGGGCGTCAAGGATATGAGATTGGCCACCAGCATAATTTCCGCGTCGGTGCGGGCATCCAGCGGGATGCCGATGATACCGGGGCGGCTGATATGTGTGGGGGTGATCACGTCCCATAAAACCTGTAAATTTGAGACCAGCAGCTCCTTGGCAAAGAAACTGATCAACCCGATAACTTTCGGCAGACGTTCGAAGTAGCGCGTTGGGCCGTAGAGCGGTTTGGTCAGCCACAGAGCGAAATAGCCCACGATAAAGCCCGCCAAAAAACCGCTCAGATTAAATTGTCCCAAGACGGCGCTAAATCCAATGCTCAAAAATATGTTCAACAGAAATAAATTCATTGCCGGTTTCCCAAGACCGCATTGACATAATATTGCGGATGACTCAATTCCTCGGCTGCCCGCTCGGCAAATTTAAAGACAAACTCCGCTCCGAAACCGATGATGATGGTCAACATCGCCAAAACGGTGATGGGGGCAAGCATCCAGGCCGAGGATTTGCGGGGAATCATCGCTTCCGAAAAATGATTTGCCTGGGGAGCAGGTTTCCAAAATACTTCCGCCCAAATTTTGGTCATTGAATACACCGTCAGCAGTCCGACGACGGCAGCCACGAAGGCCACCCAATATTGATGAATTTCGAGGCTGGCCCGAATCAGAATCATTTTAGCCCAGAATCCGGATAAAGGCGGAAAGCCCGCCAGTGAAAAAGCCGGAATAAAAAATAAAATAGCGATCTTGCCGTTGCTGCGATACAGACCTCCGAGCTGCGCTAGCTCGAATGAGCCCTGAAGTCGATGCACGATCCCGCTTACCAAAAACAGATTGGCTTTCACAATAATATGGTGAATCAGATAAAATATGGTGCCGGCAAGGGCCAGGCGGGTTTGGAGTGCCAGTCCCATTGCCATGTAGCCGACCTGACTGATGATGTGAAAAGAAAGAATACGGCGAAATTCGTTTTGCGCGGCGGCCCCCAATACACCGGTGATCATCGTCAAGGCTGCCATGACCAGCAACACAGGGTAAAAATAACCCATATCAACGGTGAAAACCAGGGTAAACACGCGGATCAAGGCATAGATGCCGACTTTGGTCAACAGGCCGGAAAAAATCGCCGACACCGCAACCGGCGGCGTATGGTAAGCCGCCGGTAGCCAGAAGAACAGCGGGAACAGGGCTGCTTTGATTCCAAAGGCGGCGAGAAACAGCATGGCAACCGCCGTCAGCAGCCCCCGGTTTGCAATCAGGGGAACCTTTACATGTAAATCTGCCAGGTTCAGCGTGCCGGTCAAACCATACAGCAATCCGATGCCGGCTATAAACAACAGGGTGGCCAAGAGGTTAATGACCACATATTTTATGCCGCCGTCCAGCTGTGATTTGCTCTGGCCAAGGACCAAAAGCCCGAAGGAGGCGATCAGCATGACTTCGAACCAGACATAGAGATTGAAGATGTCGCCGGTTAAAAATGCACCGCAAATTCCGCAGACGAGCATTTGCAAGAGAGGATAGTACCCGCGATCGATGAGGGCAGCATCAATGTCCGCCTTGGAATAGGCTGTCACCGCCAGGTTGACAATCGCGGTGATCATCACCAACACGGCACTCAGATGGTCTGCTACCAGGGTGATGCCGAAGGGCGCCGGCCAGTTGCCGATCTGAGTTGCGAGGATGCCGTTGAGATGGACATGATATACGAGCAAACCACTGGTCAGCGTGTGCAATCCGGCACTGATCAACGCCAGCTGGAGCGATCGTTTGGGGTTTGTTTTTACAAGAATAGCAATCACACCGCCGGCCAGAGGCAGCAGGATCGGAAATATCAGCAAACCACTCATGCCGACTCTCCGGATGGTGGCGTCGAAACCGGGAGCGAATTATTCGTATCGGCCTCGGCGACTCGCATTAATTCGGTATCGACGGTACCTAGCTCCTGATAGGTGCGATAGAAAAGGACAAATATAAAAGACAGCAGAGCAAATCCGATCACGATCGCCGTCAGGATAAGGGCCTGGGGCAACGCATTTGCGAATGATCCCTGCGCCGCCGTCGCAGGATCGGGAATCAACGGTGGGCGCTGGCTGTCCAAACGTCCCACGGCAAATATCAGCAGATTAATTGCATTGCTGGCCAAGATGAGTCCAAATATGAAGCGAATCAAATTGCGGTCCAAAATTAGATAAATGCTGGCAGCAACCATGACTCCGACCAATCCGGCGCATAGGATTTCCATTTCAATTTTCTTCCAAGGCCAAAATTAACGTTAAAATCGTTCCCAGCACGGCAAGAAATACCCCCATATCAAAAAAAAGCGGTGTGCCGATGGCCAGTGTCGTCACTTGTCCGCTTTGCCGAATCCACCAGATACCGGTAAAAAACGGCTGGCCAACCACTAGGGCCGTAAGTCCCGAAACCAGTGCCAGGCTGAGGCCGCTCATGACTATCTTTTGGGGAGCGATGCGAATCGCCCCTCGAACCACTGCGGGGCCTTCGGCGATGGCAAACAGCGCAAATCCCGTGCCGGCCACCAAAGCGGCAGCGAACCCCCCACCGGGCGCATTATGACCACGCATCAGCAAATAGACAGAAAAGGTCAGGATCAGTCCCACCAGCAGTCGTGTGGCCGTTTTCAAAATTAAGGAGGGCATTATTCAACCTTTCGCTTTTGGATCAGGGCATAGCCGGCCAATCCTGCCAGCGCCACTACAGTGATTTCAGCCAGGGTGTCGAAACTGCGAAAGTCAACCAGGATGACATTAACAACATTACGGCCGTGGGCGGCAATATAACTGTTGGCTTCAAAAAAATTCGTCACCGATCGATTCAGTTCAGTTTGGTTGACCGCCAGGATCAATGCTGTGATCAAGGTCCCAATGGCAATGGCCAATAACCCGTTCCATAATTTTCCCGTCGACGGCATGGGTTGGCGAGCTTTTAACTTCGGCAACTTTAACAAGATAAGTGAGACAACAATCACGGTCAAGGTTTCCACCAGCAACTGGGTTAGCGCGACATCGGGAGCACCATACATCAGAAACAGTATTGCAATGCCGGCACCGACAACCCCCAGGCTGCAAATTGCCAACAGGCGTGACCTCGCTCTGACAACAATCGTGACGGCAGCGATAATGATGCCGCTTAACAGCCAGCCCGGCAGCGAAGGATCGAAATTTTCAGGGAGTACAGGTCGGGTGTAGCTTGACAAAAAGGGCAGACCGACGCCTAAAATCACCGAACCGATAATGACACTCAGATAGCGATGCAAGGACCCGTTCTGGAGTATGCGGGTTTGGATCTTAGCGATTTTTGCAATGCTGTCAAGTCCGAAAGTATAGATGAACTCGAATCGGATCGGAATTTTCTGAAGGGTGTGACCGATGACCTGCCGCAGCGGTTGGTTGAGCAGGTAAAATACGATTCCAAGGCTGAAGGTCAGAATACTTAACAACAAGGGTTCGTTGATTCCGTGAAATAATTTTAGCTGAATATCTTCCATGGACGGGTGAAAGGCCCTGACTGCCGGCTCGATCAGCCAGCGACCGATCCAATCGGGTACAATTCCGAAGATCAGGCCGAGGCCGCCCAGGAAAACCGGCCCCAACCACATGGTCCATGGTGCTTCGCGGGGTAGCAGAGGGGTACTTCGCGCAGCGCCCCAGAAGGGTTTGACAATCAAAAGGGCCGCGACAGCCGCCATCAGAGAGTTGGCTAATAGGGCGGCTGTTGTGGCAAATACGGGAAACACATCTTCGGTCAATGCGCCTTTGTACATGATCTCCTTGCCGATGAAACCAAAAAAAAGCGGAAATCCGGCCATTGAGAGCGCCGCCGTAGCGGTGGCAAATGCGGTGATCGGCATGGATTTCAAAAGTCCTCCAAGCCGATCGATCATGCGGGTTCCGGTTTGATGATCGATAATTCCGACCACCAAAAACAACGAGCACTTGTAAAGCGAATGAACCACCAGAAAGGTCATGGCCGCTGTCAAAGCCGGCGTCGTTTGGCCGCCTAAAAACATGGTCAATATGCCCAGGGCCATTATCGTCGTAAATGCCAATATGCGTTTTAGGTCGGTGGCTTGTAGGGCCAGCACCGATCCAAGCAGGGCCGTGATGCCCCCGATAACGACCAAGGTTCCCATCCAGGCGAGGGTTCCACCCAGGATCGGGTGCAAACGGGCCAGCAGGTAAATGCCGGCCTTGACCATCGTTGCCGAATGCAGAAAGGCACTGATCGGGGTGGGGGCTGACATGGCGTTGGGCAGCCAGAAGTGGAAGGGAAATTGAGCTGATTTGGTGAACGAACCGATGAAAACCATCACAAGCACGGCAAGATACAATGGGTCCGCCTTGATGATGTCGGACTGCAAAGCTATTAGGGAAAGATCATAGGTGTTGGCGATGTTGCCCAGGAGCAAAAATCCGACCAGGAGCGCCAAGCCGCCGGCGCCGGTAACCAGCAACGCTTGGCGGGCGTTTTGGCGTGCCGTTTCCAATTCGTATTCAAAGCCGATCAACAAATAGGAGATGATCGTGGTCAATTCCCAAAAGACAAACACGGCCAGAAGGTTATTGGCTACTACCAACCCCAGCATGGCCAGCAGAAAGCCGTGAAAATAAACGTAAAATTTTCCGGTTTCGGCCTTTGCCGGCAGGTAGTCGACGGCATACAGGCTCACAAAAAAACCGACACCGCAAATGATGAGCGCAAACAGCAGACTTAACCCGTCAATCGCTACTGACAGCGTGATGCCCAAACTCGGAATCCAATCCAGCTGAATTCGATACACCTTTCCGGCTGCGACTTCCGGCAGCAGATGAATCAGCATGCCAAATAGCCCCAAAGGAATGATGCTGGATGCGCGACCGATTTTCGATGATTTCCCTTTATGAGCAGCTATAACCATTGTCTTTGAAACGGCAGTTGCCGGTCGATTTCAGTGATCAGAAGGTGATCGGTACCCTATTGAGCCAGAAATAGCGGTCGATCGGATTGCTGGATGGCATTGAGCACCGTATCACCGAGAAGATGCCTAAAGATTAGATTACGGATGCTATTGCCCATCACAATCAAGTCCATATTATTTTGTTGGGCATATTCGATCAAATGATCCCTTGCCGAGTTCTCGACCGCCTCGGTTTCTGTGGGGAGCCCATGGTCGCGGCAATATTCAGCGGCATCTTTTAAAGACTGCACGGTACTGGCGTCGTTTTTGCCAAAATGAACAATCCGTAGACTAACATTGTGCCAAGGATTCAACTGAACATAGCGTCGCATCGCTTTGGCTGATTCCATTGAGCCGCTGTAGGCAATGAGTACCTTGCGAATCGTGCGAAATTTAGGAGACACCGCAATGATCGGGCGCACACCCTGGGAAACGAGCCGAATAAGGGCATCCTTCGGTTCAGAGGTGAAGCCGTAGTCAAACAGGCTCTTCAAGCCGAATATGGTTACATCGTTATAGCGTGCATGGGCAATCATTGATTCAAAGGGGTCGCCGGTTTCACGCTCCAATTTTGTCAAGATCTTGGATTCTCTGCACTTTTCTTTAAATTTTTCAATTGCTTTTTCGATCCGTTCCTCAGTGACAGTAAGACGCTTTTCGCGAAGCTTTTCGGCGTAGGCCCCTCCGCCCAGGGGAACGGGTCCAACTTGTGATAGTTGCTTGGTGTCCACGACCGTCACCCCCGTGATGATGGCATCATGAAGCTTTGCGAGTTCAACGGCCCTATCAATTGCAACATCGGTAAAAGGGGTTCCCCCTAAGCCTAGAAGAATTCGTTTTAGCATAAGATCATTTCTCCCTGATACCAGTTTTGGTTTTAGTTTTAAATTGTAACGACAATAGCCCCATTGCGGCCGCTGTTGAGCCGGTTTATGTATAGCACTAAAGCAAAATTTTCTTTAGATACTAAACTAAGGTCTGTTCCTGCTAAAAGCAATAGTCAAATTAAATACAAGTAGGCAACTGTTCGTTTCTTCCCTTTTGCAGCCTGTATTTCCGAAGTACTCGTCGGATTTTCCCAGGTCATCTCCGCATTTCAAAATCGGTTTGACCTAATTGTTCTACTCCAAACCTAATTGAGCGATGCTCAATTAGACTGATACCCAATACCAAATACCTTCTCAATTGGCTTTGACTCAATTGGAGTGTTAACCTGCTGAGTTCTAAGATATTTTTCTCAAGTGCGCGGTCCGCAATGCCGATATAAGCCTTGGAATCATCGGCTATCGATGGAGCCCATTCAACTCACTATTTTGCGATGTAACCTAAGTTGAGCGATTGTCGAGTTTGCCGCAGATTAAAATTTGAAACGCTCAATTTAGGTGGGATATCGGGTGCATTAAGGATCAAATCATGGGAAAATATCAAAGAACTGCAAATGCGGTATCTTCTATGACAGCTGTTAATTTTTCTGAAATGAAAATCAGCAGCAATCCGGTGGAAACCCTGGTGGCGTTTTCCATCGGCGCCGGAATTGGGATGTCGGTTCACGATCCGGTAGGTGGTCTCGGTGGGATTTTAAATTTCATTCTGCCGGATTCCACCATGGCCAATGGCAACAATCCCTCAAAAAGCCCCTATATGTTTGCCGATACCGGCATAGCTGCCTTGCTGAAATCATTATTTGAACAGGGTGCAAAGGCTGAGAATCTGAAAGTTGTCATTGCGGGCGGTGCACATATCATGGATCAGTCGGGGGTTTTCAATATCGGCCAGAAAAATCTGGAAGCACTTAAAACAAATTTGGGTGACCATGATGTAAAGATTTATCATGAAGCCGTCGGCGGAATCAAAAGCAGGACCATCAGTCTGGAGATCGGAAGTGGCAGGAGTATCATCAAGACGCTCGGGGAAGGAGAGGAGAAGGTATGAGCGATCTCAATGACATCGTTGAACAGATCGACTTGCTTGCACCGATTCCGGCAATTGCGACACAAATTTTGGCCAAGTCCGAGGATCCGGATAGTTCGATGTCCGAGATTGCTGATCTGATTGTCAACGATCCGGCCCTGACGGCGAATTTGTTGAAGATTTGCAATTCCGCCTATTTCGCTCTTCCCCGGAAGGTGGAATCCGTCAAGGATGCGGTCACTTGGATCGGCCTGGATCAAATCGTCGAGCTTGTTTTGACCAGCAGCGTATCGGAAAACTTCAACAAGGGACTGGCCGGCTATGGTCTTGGAGAAGGTGAACTCTGGCGTCATGCGGTTACATCGGCACATGTTGCTAAACTTCTGGCAAACCGTTTCGGGGTTTCTCAAAATAAGCATCTTATCTATACTGCCGCATTATTAAAAGATATCGGTAAACTGATTTTAGGGCGGTTCGTTGCGTTTTCTGCCGAAAAAATTAATATTCTGGTGCATTCCCAGGGCTATAGCTTTAATGATGCCGAGAAAAATATTATCGGAATGAACCACGAAGAATTGGGTGCATTGGTGGGGGAAAAATGGTCTTTCAGCAAGAAACTGATTTATATCATCCGCCACCACCACCTGGCGGATGAATCGGCACGGCAGGATCGCGAAACGAGCTTGGTTTACCTGGCTGATATCGTTTGTATGCTGATGGGAATCTGTACCGGAACCGATGGGTTAAGCTACAGATTTTACAGCGATGTGTTGAGACGGATAAATGTGTCCGAAAAAGATCTTGAGGAAATAATCGCTCAAACGAGTGAAAATCGGCAGAAAATCGAATACTTGTTGAAACTGTTCTAAAGGACGGTTTTGACGAATCCTTCATTTTAAGGAGGCGCTTATTATGCGCATAGTTATTGGGTCTACCACAAACATTCATGTGGGTAAATCTTCAAAAAGCAGTTCGGACTATATCCCTAAAAAGAAAAAAAAAGGGAACAGGCGGAAAAACAAGCAGGATCGGCGGAAAAGTGTCCGGGACGGGGTGATTGTATCCCTTTCTTTTAAAAAGGACCGGCGGGTTCGCAACGACCGACGAAGGACAGTTTCCAATTGAGAGTTTCAAATTTGAAGAAATGAGCAGTCTTTTCTTAATTTTAAGAAAAGTTTGCCCGACGAGAGCTTCGTGGCCGAACGATCGATTAATTATATAGCTATAAAATTGGTTCCGCCTCTTAAAGCCGGGCTTGCTGAAACAGACCTACCAAATTCAATTTGTTGACCACATCGGTGAGAAGTTCACTCAGAATTTTTTCGGCACCCTTCTTGCCCATCACTTTTAAACGTTCTGCCTGACCGCTGACGGATTCCTTCGAAAGAAGGATGCCATTATCTAAAAGACTGGCTTTGTAGTTCATACCGACAATCCATTTTCGATCGGCAAAGTCTATCTGAAATTCGGTTATTTCAATTTTGAGTTCAGGCAGAGTACTATCGGCAACGGTCGTCGCTTGAATACCTTCATTTTTCAATCGCTGCTGGAAAACCTCGCTGAAGAGAGAAACAAGATCATAGGCACCCCTTAAATTTCCGCTTCCGTCTTCACGCAGGACAACCAGGGAAAAAGTTCCTTTAAACTCTCTTAAGGATTTTCTGGCGGTTTCTGTTACTAGGGTCTCTTTACTTCTCATATCGGAAACAGTCAGGGAAACTTGTTTCCCTTCCAGTGTGCTTGACGGCGATGGCAATTGATACTGGACTTTTAAAAATGGTTTGGACCCACAAGCACCTGCAAAAAATGCAAGGATCAGTGCCGGGATTAAGAAAATCCGCCGTTTTCTGAGTTTCATAATATGTTTCTCCCTATTTTGAATGTGCCTACTTAATTAACCTCCTCCCACGGGAGGAAAGATGCCGACCCGTTCACCTCCGTCTAAGGTTGAAGAAAGATCCGCCTTGACACCGTCAATAAAAATGAGTCTGGCTTTTTCTTGAGGAAGGTTTAATTCCTCCAGCAAATTGCGGATACTAATTCCCGGATTAATATGATATTTCTCGCCCGATGATGGCATGTACGGTTGCAGGTTCGCAAACAGTTTAATTTGAATATGCGGTTTCATTTTTCTATTCTTTCCTTCCACAATAAAGATTAGAACCTAAAGGGTTCAAAGTCAAGAAATAAAGGTTTCTTTCTCGGTCAGACTGGACGCTCGCGGTCAGAGTCGGCGCTTGTGTGAAACTTAAAATTTTAACTATGGAAATCTTCCCTTATCTGGGTTAAAATAATTCATTGTGCCCTCCCATATTTCGCGATCAAACGATTAGATTTGGATTTCAAAAAAGTTAGATTCAGGGGAAAATAAATGCATAGTGATTTAAATCATGCCTTGGTAACAGGTGGGGCCGGTTTTATCGGCTCTCATCTTGTTGAAGCCCTTTTGTCCTGCGGGTGTAAGGTAAGGGTACTGGATAATCTATCCACTGGACATCTTCATAACCTGGAATCCGTCATGGACCATATTACTTTTTATAAAAACGATATCCGTGAACTGGAGATGCTGGAGGAGGCTGCAGAAGGCTGTGATGTTATATTTCATCTTGCTGCCGTGGTGGCGGTGCAACAGACTATCAGCAATCCGATCGAATCTGCAATGATCAATGATATCGGAACCATAAATGTTCTGGAAGCAGCTCGTGCAAAGAATGTAAGACGAGTGGTGCTCGCCAGTTCCTGCGCTGTTTATGGTGATGATCCCCGCTTGCCCAAAAAAGAGACCATGACACCCAGGCCTGCAAGCCCTTATGCGGTTCATAAACTGTCCGCTGAACACTACGCCCGGGTTTATTTCGATCTTTATGGATTGGAAACCGTGAGTCTCAGGTTTTTTAATGTATATGGACCTCGGCAGGATCCGTCATCTCCCTATTCCGGGGTCATTTCAATCTTTATGGCCAACGCGGTATCAAGCCAGGTGCCGGTAATATATGGTGACGGCAACCAGAGCAGAGACTTCGTCTATGTCAAAGATGTGGTCAAGGCCAATCTGCTATCTGCCGGCACGGATAATTTAACGGAAAATGTTTTAAACGTGGGTACCGGCAGCGATGTCCTCATCAATCGACTCTGGGAAATGATTGCCGGATTTGGCGGACTGCGATTGGCACCGAGGTATGAACCTGCAAGAAGCGGAGACATCTTGCATTCCGTTGCAGGCATGGAATTGACCCGGTCAATTCTCAATTTTAATATCGATTTTACCTTGGAACAGGGACTTCAGACGACGTTTGACTGGTATAGGGATC
>Ga0316193_10002710_pt1 | contig 12554 bp, 10 predicted proteins | sample MerIslsedime2_MG_FD_207735 | JGI IMG/M metagenome (GOLD analysis project Ga0316193, IMG submission 207735) | Coastal sediment microbial communities from Maine, United States - Merrow Island sediment 2 | ecosystem: Environmental > Aquatic > Marine > Coastal > Sediment | place: USA: Maine... | reverse complement strand
CGTGGGGCGGCCTTCGGGTCGCCCCACGCCCGCGTGCAGGTTCGGTGAGTGGGGTGTTTGGCACTGACTCGTTTGCGCATCAAGGTGAGCGCACGTGCGACCGATAACACGCACGTGAGCGAGAGAGCCCCCAACCTCCCAGAGTCCATTGACACACGCGAGTTTTCGACAACCCGCAAGGGCTACGACAAGCGTGAAGTCAAAGACTTCCTTCGCGAGCTGGAGTCGAACTTCCGCGAGCTCGAGCACTGGGCCCAGGAGACGAAAACCCGGCTGCAGAAGGCAGAGTTCGAAGCGGAGAAAACCCGGTCGTCGGAAGGCCAATCCGTCGACAGCGCCATGGTCGCCGTCTTCGACGCGAAAGACCGTGTGCTCAGCCGCGCCCGCAAACAGGCAGCGAAGATCGAATCCGAGGCGCGGGACCGAGCCGCCGCAATCGAGCGAGACGCCGCACAACTCGCCACGACTACCGCTCCGGATTCCGATGCAGCCGCCATCATCGAGCAGGCGCAGCGGCAGGCTGAAGAGATCGTTGCGGCCGCCAAGGTCGAAGCCGAGACGCATCTTGCCCAGGAGCGATCCGCCGACAAGGAGCGCATCGCGGAACTCGAAACCGAGCGCGACCGGCTGGCGGCCGAGGCCACCGAGAACACTTTCGAGGGGTCAGCGCTCGTCGAAAAGGCGCAGCGGCAGGCCGAAGAGATCATTGCTGTCGCTCAACTCGAAGCGGAGCAGCTGCTTGCAGCCGAGCGCGAGAGCGAGCATGTTCGCATCATCGAGCTCGAAGCTGATCGCGACCGGCTCACGGCCGACGTGCAGCGCCTCTCGGAAGAGCTGGCAGCGGCCGTAGCCCCCGATCCGAATCGCGAGGCCGAGGCCGCGGAGGCAGCCGAGCGTATCCTCGCCGAGGCGCAGGAGCGCGCCGACGCAATCGTGGCCGCCGCTGATGCTGCCGGTATCGACCTCGAAGCTCGGGCCGCCGAGTTCGACGACCGGGTGCGGGAGCTCGAATCCGAGCGTGCAGCGATGCTGGCCGAGGTGGAGACCCTGCGGGCCGAACGCGAGGCTGAAGCGACCGAGATTGTCGAGACTGCTCGGGATCGAGCGGGCGTGATCCTCGCCGAAGCCGCGACGAACGCAGCAGCGCAAGCCGAGGCAATCATCGCGGAGGCAACCACTGCCGCTTCAGAAGTCATCGTCGTGGCGAGTCCCGGCGAGACGGACGACGAGGCCCATGCTCGCGCCGAGCAAGAGGCGGAGCACATCCGCCAGGACGCTCGGGAGCAGGCCGAAGCGCTGCTGATGCGTGCCGAACAGGAAGCGCAGCAAGTGGTCGAACTGCAGCGCGATCTCGAAGCCCGGATCGCGATGCTCGACGAAGAATCCCTCACTGCAGTTGAGCGGGCCGCAGGCATCGAAGCCGCGGCGCGCGAGCGTGCTCAGGGCCTGTTGGACCGGTCGGAGGAAGCGGCACGCGCCATCAAGCAGGCCGCAACCCGGACACGAGACCAGGCCGATCAGGATCGGCTCGAAGCCGCACGGAAGGTGTCGGCGGCCCAACGCGACGCCAGGGAACTGGTCGCCGACGCCGAAGAGCGGATGCAGTCGATCCTGACCGGATTCGATGAGCGTGGCGTCCAGATCCGAGAAGCGGCAGAAGAGGACGCCGCACGGCTTGAGGCTGAGGCGCAGGAGATCCTCGCTACTGCCCGTGCCGAGAGTGCCGAGACGCAAGCGAGCGCCGAGGCCACAGCACAGCAGATGATCAGTGAGGCTGAGGAGCGCCGCGCCCGCCTTGACTCCGAGATCAAGGAGTCTCAGCAAGCGGCTGAGGCCCTCGCAGCACAGCAGGTCGCAGCGTTCGAGGATCAGAAGGCCGAACTCGATCACCGCCTTGCCGAGGTCGTCGCAGCGGAAGAGCGGACCGGCGCCGCTCTTGCTGAAGCCCAGGCCCGTGTGGATCAGTTGCGCGCGGAGGCAACGAGGCTCGAGGACGAGGCAGCGACCATCCGCGAGGAAGCGGACCGGATCAAGGACGAAGCCGAGCGCGAGTCCGTTTCCATCGTCGAAGAGGCCAAGCGCGACTCCCGAAACATGCGCGACGAGGCCGAGCGGACCCGTCGCTCCGCAGAGGCACAGGCCGAAGAGATCATCGCAGACGCCCGTCGGCTCCATGACGAAGCGGAGTCGGTCCGCGCCGCGGCACGCGACGAAGCGGTTGAAGTCAAAGAGGACGCCGATCGGACCCGACGAGAAGCAGAGAACGCTGCACAGACCCTCCAGAACGAGGCTGACGCGATCAGGGCAGAGGCTGAGGAGTACGCCTCGGCGACGCTGACTCGAGCTGACACCGAAGCGGCGGCCTTGTTTGATGGGGCCTTCCGTAGGATCGAAGCCCGGTATGTCGAGGCTGAGATCGAACAGCAGCGGGCTCTGCAGATCCTTGAAGATGCTGAGATGTCTTGGGAGGCCGCCAGCGAGCAACACGCGATCCTCGCAGCAGCCGAAGTCCGCGCCGAAGAACGCATCGCGTCGGTTGACGAGATAGCCCGTCAGGCCGAGGAAGCGGTCATTGCAGCGATTGAGGAGTCTGAGCGACTTCGAGGCGAAGCTACCGCCGAAGCCGACGAGGTCCGTTCGGGTGCTCAAGACGAGATCGAGCGCAGGTTGCGCGAGGCGGCTGAGGAAGCGGAGCGTGTTCGTGCCGAGGCGGATCAGTTCGCGGGTGAGATCACCGGCGAGGCTGAGCGGGTGCGCGAGGAGGCAGTCGCCGAGGCCGACGAGGTTCGTTCGGGCGCTCAAGACGAGATCGAGCGCAGGTTGCGCGAGGCGGCTGAGGAAGCGGAGCGTGTTCGTGCCGAGGTGGATCAGTTCGCGGGTGAGATCACCGGCGAGGCTGAGCGGGTGCGCGAGGAGGCAGATCGGATCGCGACCGAAGCCCAGGAATTCCTGGCGGCCGCGCGCGACGATGCCGAGCGACAACTCGAGACTGCAGCGGAGACATCCGCGAGGATCCATCTGGAGGCAGAAGAGGCCGGCGCGGCCATCATCTCCAAAGCAGAAGAGGTCGCCGAGGCGGTTCATACCGACGCTCGGACCACAAACGAAGCAGCCGAGGAGTACTCGCAGCGGCTGAGGACCGAGGCCGAGGAACTGCTTGCCGAAGCCCGCACTTCGGTGGAAGCCATGACCGCAGGAGCTCGCGACGACGTGGCGAAGATGCGGGAGAAGGCCGCCACCGTCCGCCACGAGTACGAAGAGCAACTCAAGATCATCCAGGAAGCCGAAGTCCGGGCCGCAGAGATCATTGCGGGCGTCGAATCGACGGCATCCGAGAAGCTGGCAGAAGCCGAAGGCCGAGCGGCGCAGATCCTCTCAGAGGCCACGGCTCGGATCGAGGAAGCCGACGAACGCGAGCAGGAAGTCGCCCGCATCCTCCATGAATCCGAAGCCCAGAGTCGCGACGCCTTGCAGCTCGTCTCAAACGCCGAGGCTGAGGCGGAACGTGTCAGGAACGAGGCGAACTCGCTACGGGACGAGGCCGACCGGGTCCTTGCCGCTGCCCGTATGCAGGCGTCCGATCTGTCAAACGCCGAGCGTCAGGGCTTCGAGATCGTCGAACAGGCCCAGCGCGAAGCGGTCGGTATTCGAGCCGCGGCGGAGGGAGAGGCGACGGCTACCAGAGCCGAGATCGAACGGCTGCTCGCCGAAGTCGCCGACCTCGAGAGCATTCGGGCTGAGCACGAAACCACGATTCACAACGCCGAACACATGCAGGCCGAGTTGGCCGGTCGACGCGACGAACTGAATCGCCGTGCTGCCGAGCAGGATGCCGCCGAGGACGGCCTGCGTTCTCGCCTCGCCGAGATTGAGCGCTGGGACGCCGAGTTGGCCGAGCGGGCCGCCGCCTTGGATGCGGCCGGTGTCACCATGGACTCAGCCGCCAATGCGAGCGAAGAGGCCGAACAGGCACTCCGCGCGGCAAACGAGCGAGCTGAACTGATCGTCGCCGAAGCAGCCGCGCAGGCTGAACAGACTGTCGCCGAAGCGAAGCGAGCTTCGGAGTCCGTGATGGCCGACGCTGACCGGCGCCAGACCGAGATCGAAACGCAGGCTGCCCGCATCGAACAGGAACGTGCCCGATTGGCCGAAGAGCGACTCGAGACAGCACAATCCGCTGCGGCGAAGGCGACACCGGTCGTCGAGGAGGCCGATGAGCAACGCCGTGTGGTGTGGCCGGACGAGGTTCCCACCGAGCCGACGCCCCGCTACGAGGCCGAGCCCGAGGTCGAGGCACTCGGAACGATCGAAGACGACTTCGCAGACTTTGCTCCGGCACCCGATGTCGACGAGGAGTCGACCGACGATGACGACGAAGTGCAGGCGAGCCGGTACGAGCGAAACTCAGCCAAGCTCCCCCGCATCGGAGACGACGCAGCCAATGTGGTCCGCTCGCTCGAGTCGTTCCGACAGTCGCTCAAGGGCTCGTAGCGCCGCAGCGTTCCTGGTGTCCCTGTCTGGTCTCCCGACCGCTACTTGGCGCTTCGCGACACCCGCCAGAGCGCCTCAATCTCATCGGGGTCGACCGGCACGTCCCTCGTGAGGTTCTCGCAACCCGTCTCAGTGACGAGCAGATCGTCCTCAATCCGCACCCCGATCCCGAGGAACTCTTCCGGAACCGGATGGGTCACGGTCTCGGCACCGGCCCTACGACCCTCGATGATGCTCTTCGCTTCGGCTCCTCCGACCTCGTAGGCGAGGTCTCGCTCGGCGTCCACATCAAATGGAACCTTCGGAAGTGTCAGCGTCTGTTTCTCCGGCGCCACGTAGATACCCGGCTCCACGGTGAATACCATCCCCGCGGCGAGTGGTCGTCCGGCGCCGTCGACCCGGTAGGCGCCGGAGTCGTGGACGTCCATCCCGAGCCAGTGGCCGGTGCCATGGAAGTAGAACTCCCGGTACCAGCCGTAGGCGACTGCGTCTTCGACCGGTCCGGGGAGCAGGCCGAGGTCCACCATCCCCTCGGTGAGAACTCGCACGGCGATGTCGTGCATGTCGGTGAACGGCAGCCCCGGCCGACAGACATCGATCACGGACTCCTGAGCAGCGAGAACGACGTCATAGACCGCCCGCTGCGGTGCCGTGAATCGGCCATTGACCGGGAACGTCCTGGTGATGTCCGCCGACAGGTACCCGATTTCGGCGGCGGCATCGATCAGGAGGAGATCGCCGTCCTCCATCAAGCGGTCGTTCTCGGTGTAGTGAAGGATGCAAGCGTTGTTACCGGAGGCGACGATCGACGGATAGCCCTCTCGCACGGCCCCACATGACCGGAACATGTACTCCATGGCAGCTTGGACGTCGTGCTCTGCACGACCGGGAGCGGCGAATCGGATCGCCTCGGCATGACCCGCTGCCGAGACGCGGCACGCCGAACGCAGGGCCACGATCTCGTCGGGCGACTTGATCAGCCGTAGTTCGTCGAGGATCGTCGACGGATCTGCGATTGAAGAGGGGACCGTGATTCCGGTGCGGGCCTTGAAACCGCGGGCCTGCTTGAGAGCGCTCAGGACACGGCCATTGATCGACGAATCGACGTCGAACCACAACGTCGCACGACCTCTGAGTCGATCGCGAAGGATCTTGTCGAAGTCGGCGATCGGATAGGCGACGTCCGCATCGAAATCGGTCATGGCGCCATCGACTCCGGCGCGTCGCCCGTTCCAGGCCTCCATTTCCGGGTCGCGGGGACGGACGAACAGGACGTACGGCATCTCGTGGCCGGGATCGAAGAGCGCAATTGCGTCAGGTTCGTCAAAGCCGGTGAGGAAGTAGAAGTCCGATGACTGTCTGAATTCGAAGGTGACGTCGTCGTTGCGGGCGACCTCGTTGGCAGCGGGTACCACGGCGATGCCGCCCTCGATGGCTGCGGCGAACTGGGCTCGGCGGTGAGTGAAACGTTCCATGTCACGAGTCTCGGGCGCTCGCGAATCGAGCGCAAGTCCGCGGTCTCCTGTCCGGCGCCGTCGGTGTCGACCGTTCACTGGAGATCACACCCGTATGAACTTGTGTTCGAAGGCGAGGAGCGATCAGCCGGCGGTGACCGACTCGAGTTCGGCGAGGAGTGCCGCCTTCTCCTCTCCCGCCAGAAACGTTGCCCTGATCGAGTTGCCGGCGAGCGTGACGAGGTCGTCGCGACTCAGGTCCAGGGCCTCGGCGATGGCGATGTAGTTGTCGAGCACGTAGCCGCCGAAGTACGCGGGATCGTCGGAGTTGATCGTCACGAGGACACCCCGATCGAGTAGGTCCTTCAGGTTGTGGTCGGCGAGTTGATCGAACACTCGGAGCTTCAGGTTCGAGAGCGGGCACATCGTCAGCGGGATCTGCTCCCTGGCGAGACGCTCGACGAGTTCCGGGTCCTCTGTGCAACGGACGCCGTGATCGATGCGTTCGGCGCCGAGGGTATCGAGCGCCCCGGCGATGTAGGCAGGCGGACCCTCCTCCCCGGCATGGGCAACGGCGTGGAGGCCCGCGTCTCGCGCGAGGTGATAGGCCTCCGAAAACCGCTCGGGCGGATTGCCGACCTCGCCCGAGTCGAGGCCGACGGCGATGACCTGGTCGACGTAGGACCCGGCTTCTTCCCACGTGGAGACCGCCGCTTCGCCGGGGAGGTGGCGAAGGAAGCACATGATCAACGCCGCCGAGATGCCCCAGCGATCCCGAGCCGTCTCGATTGCCCGCGTGAACCCGCCCATGAACACCGAGAAGTCGATTCCACGTTCGGTGTGGGTCTGCGGGTCGAAGAAGATCTCGGCACGACGGACACCGTCCGCAACCGCGCGCTCGAGGTAGGCGGACATCAAGTCGAAGAAGTCCCGCTCCGTGACCAGGACGGCGGTCCCCTGGTAGTAGATGTCGAGGAACGACTGGAGGTCGGTGAACTCATATGCCGAACGGACTTCCTCGACGCCGGCGAACGGCAGGTCAATGCCGTTGCGGGCGGCGAGGTCGAACATCAGCTCCGGTTCGAGAGTGCCCTCGATATGGAGGTGGAGTTCGGCTTTGGGCAGGGAGCGGACGAACGTTGCAGTATCCATGGATCCACTCAACTTGGTCGAGGTGCTCCGAGCGCGTCGGGCCACGACCGTCTGTCGAATTGCTCCTACGTGCTGTCAGATGCCTTCGCGAAGCCAAGGATGCCGAACACGGCAAGGGCGAACTGGATGAACAGCTTGATCCAGTCGATACCTGAGGTTTCACCGACACCGATCCAATCGGCAATCAACCCACCGACGATCGCGGCACCGGCACCGACCAAGATCGTTCCTATGAGGGAGATGTCTTGTTTGCCGGGGATGACCAGACGCGCAAGGGGTCCAAGAATGAGGCCCATGATGAGGCCGCCGATGACTGTCCCGATGATGGTTCCCATGCTCCGGGACCTCCTCATTCTCGCTTGGCGGAAGCTCGGCAACGCGGCTCCGCGATTCGCGTGTAGTGATCACCATGTAAGCAGACAAGAGCAAACAATCTCCAGGACTCGAGTCAGGGAACCCAGAAACCTATGTGGGGGAGCGCTGCCTCGTCCTCGCGGCAGGGTCCGTCGAACTGCATCGGCGGTGTAGCGGCTGCGCCGAGGGAGCGCGCGGTGAGGGCGAAGCCCATGGGCGTCTGTCCCGGTGCACTCGCAAGATCCATGAGACGGACGGCCGAAAGCCCGTAGGTCACCCGACGGACCCCGGCCCAGAACATCGACCCCACACACATCGGACACGGTTCACACGACGCATAGACCGTTCCCTCAGCGAGGCGGTCGAAGAGACTCTGACGCTCCAGAATCCGTACGAGGTGTGTCTCGGCGTGTGCGGTGATATCGTGATCGGTGTTGACCCGGTTCCTGGCCTCGGCGACGTTTTCGCCGTCGATAGCGAAGAGTGCCCCGAATGGGTGATCGCCCTCGGCCCGCGCCTCGGCGGCGAGTTCGAACGAACGGGTCAGGAGGGCGTCGCGATCGGTCACGACCCCAAGCTAGTCCGCATGGGCCCTGCGAGTCCGTCGCGCTCCCCGTTGAGAGTTGGTATTCGGTAGTGGTGGATAGCTTCCAACCGTGATCGAAGTCGCACAGAACACCGCACCACCAGAGAAGCCACGACTCCGCGGGTGGCTCCACGCTGTGATGCTCCCGGCCGCGATCGTCGGCGGATCCGCGCTCTTCGTGTCCGCCGACTCGACGGAGGAACGGATCTCGGTTGCACTATTCGCGCTTGCCGCCGCCCTGCTCTTCGGTACGAGCGCTCTCCTTCACCGTGGCACGTGGACACCCGGTGTCGAGGGCGTGCTGCGGCGGATGGATCACTCGAACATCTACCTGATCATTGCGGCCACGTACACGCCGTTCGCTGTGCTGGCGATGCCCGATGAGCGAGGGCGCGTACTGCTGTTCATCGTGTGGATTGGTGCGCTGATTGGAGTGGCGTTTCGCGTCTTGTGGGTGGGAGCGCCCCGCTGGCTCTACACGCCGGTGTATGTCGCACTCGGCTGGGTAGCGGTCTTCTACCTCTCCGATCTCGTGCGAGGGGCCGGCGTGGTCGCGGTGATCCTGATCGCGCTCGGCGGCGTCCTCTACAGCGCAGGGGCGGTGGTGTACGGGACGAGACGACCGAATCCGTCACCCGAGTGGTTCGGCTTCCATGAGGTGTTCCACGTCCTGACGGTCGCCGCATTCGTGGCGCACTACCTGGCAGTTACGCTGGTCGTGTCTGCCTAGCTTCGCGGGTTAGGCAGACCCGCGCGCGAAGAAGCCGACCAGTCCAACGACCACGCCGAGTCCAACGATTCCGTAGTTGCCGAGGATCACACCGACGATGACGAAGAACACGCCCATGGCCAAGCCGATCTGGGGAGTTGACAACCTGAGATTGTCCATGGCGATCATCCTAGGGATTGATCGGTGTGTCGCAGATAGTCGGTGAGCGCATTGAGGTGGGCGAAGTCCTTCGGGCGGGCCGCCGCCTCCTTGTACCGCACGACGTGCTCAAGTCGGACGAACGGCAGCCCGTCGATGATCTCGGCCGTGTCGATCAGGAGATCAATGTCGAACTCGCCGTAGGCCCAACTCGTCCCAACCGTGATCGCGCCGTCGTCGAAGCTCACAATTTCGACGTCGTGTTCCTCGAGATAGACCACGTCCCCGAGATGGCGCGCGCGGTCCCACGCCGCGCCGCGGCTGATCACGTCGAGATCGTTCGTGGCCTTGATGATGCCGCGAACGATGAGAGGTCCGCTCCCGAACACGGCATATGAGCCGAGCGGGAGTGCGAGGGATCGCAGCCGATCAATCAGACTGGGATGATCCGCCTCCATCCGAGCATCGGGGGCCTCGGAATCATTCACAGGGGACGGCTACAACTCCTCGTTCTTGCTCGATCCCGGCGGTGACTGCCATGGCCAACAACCGTTGACTTCGAGGACGATGGTCCAACTCAAGAACGTGCGGATGAGGACGAGGAGTCCGAGCACAGCAGCGTTCTCGAGCGTTGGATCGAGGGTCACGGTCTTGATGATGTCTCCGGCGATCAGGAGGTCGAGTCCGATGAGGAGGCCCAAGCCCATGTATCGCTTGAACGTCTGGAATGCGGCCGTCCAATCGGACTGCATCCGGGTACGCAGGGCGCCCACGAGAGCGGCGATCACGGCGATCGTGATGGCCAAGACGGCGGCGAGTTCGATCCAGTTGGCGATCGTCTCGGCGACCGCGAAGTCGCCGATCTTGATGCCGCCTTCAGAGGCAAGAATCCACAGCATGGGAGGAGCCTAGACCCTTTGCCCGCGGCGTCGATTCCTCGGGGAGGCGGCCTCTCGAACGGCCTTGTCGGACTCCCCTGCACCGGGTGAATTGGGAGAGTAGATTGCGGATGTGAGGAGATTCCGCCGCAACGCCCGATATCTCACGCTGGAGGTGCGGCGTACAGGAGGATTCAAGTCACACGGGCGATCTCCGTTGGAGTAGACAAGGAGGACCTACTCATGCAGAAGCATCCAACAATCCACACCCCACGCCGGTTAATGACGATCGCGTTTGCTGTCGCGATGATCCTCGCGATGCTCGCGCCCGTGGCCGCCTCGGCAGAAGGCGACACATTCACCGACATTGACGACTCCATATTCAAGGACGAAATCGAGTGGATGGCAGCAAACGGCTACACCAATGGCTGCAACCCACCGGCCAACGACAAGTACTGTCCCGAGGACTTCGTCACCCGCGGTCAAATGGCGGCGTTCCTGGCAAGATCATTCCACCTGACTGAAGGGGTAGGTGCAGATCTGTACGTTGATGACGACGACTCGATCTTTGAAGACGACATCGACATGGTCGGCACAGCGGAGATCACGCGCGGATGCAACCCCCCGGTCAACTCCAAGTACTGCCCGGGTGCGCATGTCACTCGTGGCCAGATGGCCGCGTTTCTGTCGCGGGCCCTTGATCTGGAGTACGGAGCGGGCTCTGATCTGTTCACCGATGATGACGGCTCGATCTTCGAGGATGACATCGACAAGATCGGCTCTGCGGGCATCACACTCGGATGCAACCCCCCGGCCAACGACAAGTACTGCCCCGCAGGTTTGGTAACCCGTGGTCAGATGGCCGCGTACCTGTACCGCAGCCTTGCCGAGGACGGCATCAATCTGCAGATTCTTGCCTTCAACGACTATCACGGTCACCTCGAAGCGGACGGGGCCGGCACGGTCGACGGCGAGATCGCCGGCGGTTCCGAGTACCTGGCGACGAAGCTCAAAGAGTTGCGTTCGGGCAATAGCCTCACCGTGGCGGCCGGCGACCTCATTGGCGGATCACCGGCGTTCTCAGGGTTGTTCCACGATGAGCCATCGGTCGAATCGCTGAATGCAATTGGTCTCGACGTTTCGAGCGTCGGCAATCATGAGTTCGACGAAGGTGTCACCGAGTTGCTGCGTATGCAGAATGGCGGTTGCCACCCCGTTGACGGCTGCTATTTCCCGAAGTCGCCGTATCCGGGTGCCGACTTCCAATGGCTTGCGGCCAATGTTGTGGACGAGACCACCGGTGCCACTCCGTTGCCGCCGTATTGGATCGAGACCATTGAGGGCGTGGATGTAGCTTTCATCGGAATGACACTCGAGGCGACTGACACTCTGGTCGCAGCAGCCGGTATCAAGGGTTGGGACTTCCTCGACGAAGCCGAGACGGCCAACGCTCTCGTTCCGATGCTGAAGGCCCAGGGTGTCGAGGCCATCATCGTGCTCTTGCACGAGGGTGGATCCCAGACGCCGCCTCCCGGTGATGTCGATGCATGTGTCGGCATTTCGGGGCCGATCGTGGAGATCAACACTGCCCTCGATCCCGAGATTGACGCTCTGATCACGGGCCACACACACCTGCCGTACAACTGCTCGATGGATGATTCGGCTGGTCAACCGAGGATTGTCACGAGCGCGTACTCGTATGGTCGGGTTGTCTCGGAGCTGAACCTTGTCATCAACCCGCGGACACACGACGTGGATCGCGACCTCAGCACATCGGTGAACCATGCCGTCATCCAGGCTGACTTGAAGCGGGATCCGCTGTTGACGAGGATCATCGCGAAATGGCAGCCGCTGGTTGACGCGGCTGGTGACACTCCGATTGGGACGATCAGCGCCGATATCTTCCGCGGGGGCAACCCACCGGGATCCGACCGTGGTGTCGAGTCGGCGGCGGGAAATCTGGTCGCTGACGCCCAGCAGTGGGCAACGTCGGCAAACGGTGCCGTCGTCGCGTTCATGAATCCTGGCGGTGTCCGTTCCGACCTGAAGTACGCGGAATCTGGAGGTGAGGGCGACGGCGTCGTCACCTACGGTGAAGCGTTCACGTTCCAGCCATTCGGCAATACGTTGGTGACATTCCCGATGACCGGTGCTCAGATCGTTTCGGTACTCGAGGAGCAATGTCAGCCGTCCGGTTCGAGTCGTCCATTCCTACATCTTGGGGTGTCGGATGGCTTCACGTACGATCTCTCCAAGACGATCTCGGACGGTGCCTGCACGGCGGTGACGGTGAGCAACGTGATGCTGAACGGCGTGGCGCTCAGCAACAGCGCCACGTACAAGGTAACGGTGAACAGCTTCCTTGCCGATGGCGGAGACAACTTCGATACGTTCGCCACTATTACCGCGCCGCGGCTCGATGGAGGTGTGGACTTGCAGGCGCTCGCCAACTACCTGGCGGCGTTCGGACCGGTCGATCCTCCGGGCACGGATCGGGTGAACGAACTGTCGTAGACACAGCCGTAGACACAATCGAACACAGGGATCAGAGATTCCCTGACGAGTAGCAGGAAGCCCCCACAGCAGCGGGGGCTTCCTGGCTGCGTGGTGCCCCCGGGGGGCCGTGGCGTCGAGGCCGGGGAGGTCTCGACGGACGGTCGCGATGTCGTTCGTGGGCCCGGTGGGACTCGAACCTTCAACGACTGCCGAAGCGATGCCCGGACCATTGCCAAGCCACAGCGTTGGGGAGAGCGCCGTGTGGCAGAAGGGGA
>Ga0316193_10002709_pt1 | contig 12555 bp, 10 predicted proteins | sample MerIslsedime2_MG_FD_207735 | JGI IMG/M metagenome (GOLD analysis project Ga0316193, IMG submission 207735) | Coastal sediment microbial communities from Maine, United States - Merrow Island sediment 2 | ecosystem: Environmental > Aquatic > Marine > Coastal > Sediment | place: USA: Maine... | reverse complement strand
TATTCAAAAGAAATCAGCCGGATGTCCATCGGAGTGAAAGCTTTGAATACATCTCCCAGAAAAAGCAGAAAAGACGGCGTCGGCGCTATCGGAGAACCGCTGGAGTTTGCCGGGGTCACAATCCATCCCGGAGACTACGTTTACGCAGATCCCGACGGCATCCTCGTGGCCGGCAAAGAATTGCTGCCAACCTGAATGGAAGGTGATACCGTTGCAGATGACTACCCCAACAAATAAAAACGCGCGTGTTGCTCCTTTAAAGCTGAAAGCCTTGGTCCGTCGTATTTTCGTTTACAACGGACTGCCCGACGATCACGCCGAAATAGCGACCCATGCCCTGGTTAAAGCGAGCCTGCGCGGTGTCGACTCCCACGGAGTGGCTCGGGTTCCGATGTACTGCGAGCGCCTGCGACGCAAGGTGACCAACCCGCTCCCCGAAATCACGGTTACCCGCGTGGCGCCGGCGGTGAAACAGGTTGACGGCGACAACGGACTTGGTCTGGTGGTAGGCAATCGCGCAATGAATGAAGCGATCGCCATCGCCAAAGAGTTCGGTATCGGTCTTGCCGGTGTCAAACGCAGCGGGCATTACGGGATGGCAGCCTTATATATCCTGCAGGCCATCGAAGCGGATTGCATCGGCATGGCGTTTACCAATGCTTCGCCCGCAATGGCCGTCTGGGGCGGCCGGCAGCAGTTTCTCGGGACCAGCCCCTTTGCCGCTGGCGCACCGTCCGGTAGTGGACCACCGTTTCTGGTCGATATGGCCTGCTCGGTGGTGGCACGCGGCAAATTGAAGTTCGCTGCTCAGCGGGGCGAACCGATACCCGAAGGGTTTGCCCTCGATAAAGACGGTCGCCCGACCACCGACGGCCAGGCGGCCTTTGAAGGGGTGGTATTGCCGTTTGGTGGTGTAAAAGGATCGGCCCTGTCCATGCTGATGGAGGTACTAAGCGGGGTACTGACCGGCGCGGCTTTCGGCGGCGAAGTTCGCAATCCGTTTACTGGCCTTGACGGTTTCCAGGGCACCGGACATTTTTTTATGGCCTTGAAAGCCGATGCCTTCTTGCCTTTGGCACAATTTAAAGACCGAATGGACACCCTGGCGACCAGGGTACAGACCCAGCCGCCGGCCGAGGGCGTTGAACAGATTTTCATGCCGGGGGAACCCGAGGCACGGACCGAGTCCGATCGATCCGCAAAAGGGATTCCCCTGACCCCGGATGTCGTCGAATCACTTGAGGTTGAAGCAGCCCTGGCAGGCATTTCAGCGGAATCGCTTCGCTCATCCTTTAATTGGATAGACAGGATTCATTGATCCGGTATCTGCCCGTTAAGTCGGTTGAGTCAGTTGAGTCGATTTAGTCGGTTCCTCTTCGAATATCCAATATCCAATATCGAGCAGATTTTCATCGATACAGAACCTAATCCCAAACGGAATGAGATTATGAAAATCGCTCTTAAATCAGAAAGGTAATATTCCATGCCCTTACGCATTGTTCTCATTCACGCCACCCCCGTGGCGATCGAACCGATTTTGAGCGTATTCCGTCAGGAATGGCCCCTGGCGGAACCGGTCAACATTCTCGACGACTCCCTGAGCACGGACCTGGAATCCGCCGGCAGCCTGACACCTGCCATAACCCGACGCATCGTATCGATGGCGCAATACGGCAGCAATATCGGCGCGGCTGCCATCCTTTTTACCTGTTCGGCCTTCGGCAGGGCCATCGACACGGCCAAAACGGCCCTGACGATACCGGTGCTCAAACCGAACGAGGCCATGTTCGAGGATGCGCTCTCGGCCGGCGATCGGCTCGGCCTGCTGGCCACATTCGGCCCGAGTGTGCCGTCAATGGAAGCCGAATTCCACGATCTGGTCCACCGGCGAAGCAGCACCGCCCGGCTCGAATCGTTGCTGGTGGAAAGCGCCATGGCCGCACTGCTCAAAGATGACGGCAAAGCCCACAACCATCTGCTGGCAGAGGCCGCGCCGCGTCTTTCCGCGTGCGATGCCATCATGCTGGCCCACTTCTCCACTTCCCGCGCCCTGACCGAAGTCCAGCGGGCAGTCGACTGTCCAGTGCTCACCAGTCCGCACAGTGCCGTAACAAAACTGAAGAAGATATTTGGAGATTGAAACTCGGAACTCGACAATAGGCGGACTTGCAGGAAGTCGAAAAGCAGTTTTTTTGAGTGTGTTTTGTATTTTGTGTTTAAAGTTCAAACATGACGAAACAACATTATTTATCTCATACAAAACACCGAACACTTGATGAATTCCACATTAGCATTCGACGTTGGACGTTGAACGTTCGATGTTGAACGTTCATTTTTTTTATAGCATGTACCTTGAACCTTGCCCTCCCCTACTTGTCCGCTACCTCCTCCTCCGGCATTTCGCAGATAATCGTCGGATCTGCCAACAGTTTATAGTACTCGTAGCGTGCATTGACCTCTTTTTCGAGGCGTGTATGCAGTATTTCAGCTTCATCCGGGAAAATCTTCTTCAAGGAAGCATAACGGACTTCACCGTACAGAAAATCCTTCAGGCTGCCGTCCGGCTCTTTGGAGTCTAGAATAAAGGGGATTTTCTCCTCGGCCTTAAGCTGCGGGTTGTAGCGGAACAAGGGCCAGTAACCGCTCTGGACGGCCAGTTTCTGTTCATCCTGGCAGAAACCCATTCCGCGCAGGATGCCGTGGTTGATACAGGGGGAGTAGGCCAGGATAATCGACGGTCCGTCATAAGCCTCGGCTTCGGTCAGGGCCCGCATCATCTGTTGCCGGTTGGCTCCCATGGCCACCGAAGCGACATAGATGTATCCGTAACTCATCATCATCGATCCCATATCTTTTTTTATGGTTTTTTTGCCGGAGGCGGCAAACTTGGCCATCGATCCGGTCGGGGTTGCTTTTGAAGCCTGGCCGCCGGTATTGGAATACACTTCGGTATCGAAAACCAGAACATTGATATCCTCTCCCGAGGCGAGCACGTGATCGATGCCGCCGAAGGCGATATCATAGGCGGCCCCGTCGCCGGCAAACACCCAGAAGGATTTTTTGGAAAACAGCCGGGTCATACTTTCAATTTCGGCAATCAGACGGTTCTCAGTAAAATGGGGTAGTAACAGTTTGAGACGATCACCGCTTGCGCGGGAACCTTGCGGATCCTTCATTTGTTTCAACCAGGACCGCAGTGCATCCTTTAGTTTCTCAGGGAAATCTTCCTCCAGGGCCTGCTGGACCAGATCCGCCAACCTGCGTCGCTGCTGAAAGTGTCCCAGAAACATTCCGTAAGTAAATTCGGCCGGATCTTCAAACAGGGAGTTGCCCCAGGTGGGCCCGAATCCGTCCTGGTTCTTGCAATACGGCACCGAGGGTGCGCTGCCACCCCAAATGGAACTGCAGCCGGTGGCATTGCCGATAATCATCCGTTCGCCGAACAGTTGCGTAATCAGTTTGGCATAGGGGGTTTCACCGCAGCCGGCACAGGCACCTGAGAACTCGAGCAACGGCTGGCAGAACTGGCTGCCCTTGACCGTATTTCTTTTCGTCAGGTCATCCCGAATGGTAAGCGTCTCGACGTATTGCTGGTTGGGAACCTGGATGTCGGTCTGGGTGCCCAGGGGGCGCAAGACCAGCGCCTTTTTCTTGGCCGGACAGATATTGACGCAGTTACCGCAGCCCATGCAGTCCAGGGGATAAATCTGGATCCGAAAATGATAACCCTTCAGGTCCTTGCCCAGCGCTTTTCTGGCGCTGAATCCTTCGGGGGCGGCGGCCAGTTCATTGTCGGTCAGCAGGAAGGGGCGAATGGCGGCATGGGGGCAGACCATGGCGCACTGGTTGCATTGAATGCAGTTGTCAATGAACCACTCCGGGATGTTTATGGCGACGCCGCGCTTTTCATACCGGGTGGTTCCCACCGGAAAAATTCCATCCGGTCGAAAAGCGCTCACCGGCAGATCGTCCCCTTTCTGGGCCAGCATAGGACGCATGACGTTTTTGACAAAATCCGGTTCGTCCCTCTCTTCCGGCGGCGACGATTCGGCGTCTGACCAGGATTCCGGGTAGCGAACTTCCTCAAGGTGTGCGAGGGTATCGTCAATGGCGGCGATGTTCATCTCCACGATTTTTTCACTCTTCATCGCAAACAGCTTTTTAACATATGCTTTGAGGTATCCGATGGCTTCATCAATGGGGATGACCCCTGCCACCTTGAAAAACGCGGTCAGCATGACCATATTGATTCTACCACCCAATCCCACCTTCCCGGCTATCTTGACCGCATCAATGTTGTAGAATTTGAGATTTTTACGGGCAATAACACACTTAAGGGCGCCCGGCAGCTCATTGGCCATCTCCTGGATGGACCAGGGAGAGTTCAGCAAAAAGATACCGTTGTCCTTAATGCCTTCAAGGATATCATACTGATGGATGTAGGCCGAATTGTGGCAGGCCACGAATTCCGGGGAAAACACCGCGTAGGCGGACTGGATCGGCTCCCGGCCGAAACGCAAGTGTGAAATGGTGATACCGCCCGACTTTTTCGAGTCATAGGAAAAATATCCCTGGGTATACAAATCGGTATTCTCTCCTATGATCTTGATGGCCGCTTTATTGGCGCCCACCGTCCCATCGGCACCCAGTCCCCAGAACTTGCAGCGAATGGCGTCGCCCGGTGCCACACCGAGCAGATCCTCAAATTCAAGAGATGTATAGGTAACGTCGTCATTGATCCCGATGGTAAAATGGTTTTTGGGAACGACCACGTTCATGTTGTCAAAGACCGCTTTAATCATGCCGGGATTGAATTCCTTGGATCCCAGTCCGTAGCGCCCGTTGACGATCAGCGGTGGCTGCATTCCGGAGTGCCCCTCTTCAATAAACGCGGTGCTGACATCCGTATACAGCGGATCGCCGGGAGCGGCCTGCTCCTTGGTGCGGTCCAGAACGGTAATCCGGTTCACCGATGCCGGAATTGCCGCCAGCAAATGCTTGGCGGAGAAAGGCCGGTACAGCCGAACCTTGACTGCACCGATCCGCTTGCCTGCGGCAACCATGTAATTGATGTACTCTTCAATGGTTTCGTTGGCAGAACCCATGGCGATCACGATTCTTTCTGCCTGGGGGTGACCGACATAATCGAACAGCTTGTATTTTCTGCCTGTCAGATCCCGGAGTTTTTGCATATTCGACAGTACAATCTGAGGTATCTTCATGTAATAGGCGTTAGTGGCCTCGCGACCCTGAAAATATATGTCCGGATTCTGGGCAGTGCCGCGCAACTCCGGAAATTCGGGATTGGCGCCTCTTCGGCGAAAGCGCCGAACGGCATCCAGGTCAATCAGCTTGGCCATGTCTTCATAATCGATCATTTCTATTTTCTGAATTTCGTGAGAAGAACGAAATCCGTCAAAGAAATGGATAAAGGGAACGCTCGATTCGATAGCCGCCAGGTGGGTCACCAAACCGAGATCCATGATTTCCTGGACCGATGCCGACGCCAGTATGGCAAACCCGGTGGCACGCACCGCCATTACATCCTGGTGGTCGCCGAATATGGACAGCGCGTGAGCGGCGATGGCCCGCGCGCTGACGTGCAGAACTGCCGGCAGCAATTCGCCTGCGATTTTGTACATATTCGGAATCATCAGCAATAGACCCTGGGAAGCCGTAAAGCTCGTTGTATATGCACCGGCAGCCAGGGCACCGTGTATCGCCCCGGCGGCACCGGCTTCCGACTGCATCTGCCGAATGGTCAGCGTCTGGCCGAAAACGTTCTTGCGGCCCTGGGACGCCCATTCATCTGCAATTTCCCCCATGGCGGATGAAGGGGTAATCGGGTAAAGGGTTGCCACATCGCTCATGGCGTAAGCCACATGGGCGGCAGCGGTGTTACCGTCGATCGTCGCAGTCTTGTTAGCCATAGTGTGCACCTCCAGCTGTATGGTAGAAGTCGTTTCGAGACTAGGTTCGATTGCACCAAAAAAGTGACCGGTTGTCTGATCCGGCGACCGTTGAATCCAGGCAATAATCAGGTCGAGCAAACCTGTAAGTTAAATACATTATTGTGGCCTCCGAAGATTGATGGTTATCTGATACGGGGATTGATTTCCCGCTTTGTACAACCGGGATCATTAACGATTTGTCCGCGCCGGGCGCGACAGCGGTGGAGATCAGGGAGTTCAGTCCGGGATGCGGAAAATATCCGCAGTCAGGTCAGCAGTGGATCAGAAGGCGGCAGACAGATTTTTTCGCTGAAAAATTCAGGTGTTGCAACCAACCTGGCAGGATTCCATTCGATTCGAAACGACGAATGGATAATCCTGTCGTTAGATAACAAAAATTATTCCGGAGCTCAACCTTAAATATATCGGTTGAGTCGGTTAAGTCAGTTCGCCGGTTGGCCCGTTGGCCCGTTGGCCGGACTACGCAGAGCGCATGGTGCTCTGCGAGTTCCGTGTTACGCGTTGCGTGTTGCGAGTTGAACGACCACCAACCTCGATCCGGTATCCGGGATCTGGGATCCGATATCTTTTTCGTTAGCCTGTTGGCCAGTTAGGGTTTCGGGTTTCAGATTTTTGGTAAAACAGATACTGGATATTGGATACTCGATCCTGGATCAATGTATTCAATCTTTTTTATCCGTGGCTATCTGCGTTAATCCGTGTCCCATCATAAAAACAACAGATTTTCACACCCGAGTTTCATTTTACCAGTTTCAAATTTCATTTTTTCATTGCAATAGAACAGGGGTTCTGATAAAAATTCCGTTTTTGATGTGCTTAAAAAAATAAGCAGTTGAAAAACCTCGATTTTTTCGATCGGTATGGGGTCACCGCAAAGTGACGCCACACCGATGGCCCGTAGCATGCGGGGGTCAGCGTTCTGATCAGCGAATGAAGGCCCTCCGGGCAACACCATTTTTATCAACCTGGGAGAAATGAATTATGATCGAAATCCGGTTACACGGCAGGGGCGGCCAAGGAGCGGTAACATCGGCTGAATTGCTGGCCCAGGCTGCCATTAACGAAGGTAAATATGCCCAGGCCTTTCCAAGTTTCGGGCCGGAAAGGCGGGGGGCGCCGGTGGTTGCGTTCTGTCGTATATCTGATGAAACCATTCGGCTGCGGACCGCCATCTACCATCCCGATTTGGCACTGGTGCTGGACCCGTCCATTCTCCGGTTGGTCGATGTTACCGCGGGACTGAAGGACGATGGTATCCTGGTTACGAACACCAAGTACACGACAGATGAAATCCGCAAAGAGCTCGGTATCACCCACACCCTGGCGACGGTGGACGCCTCCAAAATCGCCCGGGAAGAGCTCGGGGTTCCGATCACCAATACGACCATGCTCGGTGCATTGCTCAAAGCCAGAGAACTGGTCCCCCCCGATTCACTGATCGGACCGCTGGAAAAACGATTCGGGCGGATTGCCGCCCGGAATATCAATGCCTTCAAGCGCGCCTTTAAAGAGGCGGATATCAGTGATAAGTAATCGCAGGTGACAATGACCGCTGAATTCCGCGATGGCGTCATGGAAAGGAGATAACCTTGGCAAAAAAAGTAGAATCTGAAGGAGCACTGACCTGGAAGGATCTGGAAGTCGGCTGCGTGGTGCGTGACCCCGGAAATGCCAGTCAATACAAGACCGGCGACTGGCGGTCCATGCGTCCTGTTGTCGATAAATCCAAATGCATCCAGTGCGGGGTGTGTTATATTTTCTGCCCCGATATGGCAATTCATAAAACCGAAGAAGGATATTTTGAGGCCGATCTCTATTACTGCAAGGGATGCGGCATCTGCGCCCAGGAGTGTTTTACCGGGTGTATCTCCATGGTACCGGAGGAAGAATAATGGGAAAAAGAGTTGGAATTGAAGTGTCAATTGCTGCGGCCGATGCGGTAAAGATGGCCGATGTAGACGTGGTGGCCGCTTACCCGATCACGCCCCAGACACATATCGTGGAACACCTGTCTGAACTGGTTGCCAACGGCGAACTGGATGCCGAATTTATACCTGTGGAATCCGAACATTCGGCCATGAGCGTTTGCTGCGGATCTTCCGCAATCGGCGCACGAACGTTCACCTGCACCAGCTCCCAGGGCCTGGCCCTGATGAACGAAATTGTCTTTATTGCAGCCTCATTGCGGCTGCCGATCGTCATGATTCTTGCCAATCGAAGCCTGTCAGGTCCCCTGAGCATCTGGAACGACCACACCGATGTTATGTCCGTTCGCGACTGCGGGTGGATTCAGGTGTTTACAGAAACCGGCCAGGAAGTATTCGATCACGTCATGTGGGCCTTCCGGGTGGCAGAAAGCCAGAAAGTATCTTTGCCGGTCATCGTGAACATGGACGGATTTATCCTCACCCATGTCATCGAACCGATAGAGTTCTGGGATGAGGAGACGGTTAAACAATATCTGCCGGATTTTAAACCACTGAACGTCCTTGACCCTGAAAAACCGACCAGCGTGGGCGCCTTCGGCATGCCCGATATTTACACCGAAGCCAAAATGGCCCAAAACGATGCGCTCCTGAAATCCAAGCCCGAGATCTTAAAAGCCTGGAAAGAATTGGGCGATCTCACCGGCAGATATTACAAGCCGGTGGAAACTTACAAGACCGATGATGCCGAAACGATATTTGTGACCATGGGCAGCATTGGTGAAACAGTGGCCATGGCAGTGGATGAACTTCGTGAACAGGACAAATCCGCCGGTCTGATAAAACTGAGACTCTGGCGGCCGTTTCCGTTCGACGAACTGCGCGAAGCCGCCAAGGGCGCAAAACAGCTGATCATCATCGACCGGGCCATCTCCTACGGTGGTCCCGGCGGCCCGGTGGCCAGCGAAATCCGCAGCATCTTTTACGGGGAGGACAATATGCCGGCCGTGACCAATTTTATCTGCGGGCTGGCCGGTCGCGACGTCACCCCGGATGATTACATCGCCATGTTTGATAAGAGTCAGAAGATGCTTGCGGGCAAAGTCAGACAGGAAGACTACGTGTTTTACGGAGTCAGAGAATAATTCAAACCGGAAAAGGCTAATCGATTTCCGGTTATCGGAATGGAGAAATATACATGGAATCATTAAACGTCTATGCCACTCGTTTGCTGGAAAAGAAGGAATACTTCGCTCCCGGGCACCGGGCCTGTCAAGGCTGTGCCGAAGCGCTTGCTGTGCGGCTGGTGGCCAAGGCCCTGGGAAACAATGTAATCGTGGGAAGCGCCACCGGTTGTATGGAGATCGTCTCTTCTCCCCTGCCGTTCACCAACTGGAAGGTGCCCTGGCTGCATGTGGCATTTGAAAACGCTGCAGCGGTGCTGACAGGTGCAGAATCCGGCTACAAGGCCCTGGTCCGCAAGGGCAAAAGAGCTGAAAAGGGAACAGTCTTTCTTGCCATGGGCGGCGACGGCGCCACCACCGATATCGGTTTCCAGGCCCTGTCCGGCGCCTTTGAAAGGGGACACGATTTTCTGTATGTCTGCTACGACAACGAGGCGTACATGAACACCGGTATTCAGCGATCTTCCTCAACCCCCTTCGGTGCGTCCACGACCACATCTCCGGCCGGCAAGGTATCCCACGGCCAGATGACCTGGAAAAAGAATATGGCCGAGATTGCCGTGGCCCACAATGTTCCGTACGTGGCCACCGCCTGTTCCAGCTATCCGTTCGATCTGATGCAAAAGGTTGAAAAAGCAGCCAAGCACCCGGGCCCGGCCTATGTCCATATCCTGTCGGTCTGCCCCACGGGCTGGCGCCTGCCGGCAAACAAGGCCATCTGGATCGGCCGCCTGGCCGTGGAGACGGGTGTTTTCCCTCTTTATGAAGTCATCGATGGGAAATACGGCCTGACCTTCGAGGTGCCGGAACTACGCCCGGTTGAAGAGTATTTGCACCCCCAGGGACGGTTTCGTCATCTGACGCCCGACCTGATTGAAACCATTCAGACACGGGTTACCGCCGAGTACAAGAAACTCGTCGCCAAAACCCAGATGAAAATTTAAAATCTGACGGTTGATCCCGGCGTGGATCGGCCGTCAGTGACTCTTTCCGTTTGAGGTTGAAAAATATGAAACAGAAGGTAACGCAAATTATTCAGAAGTACAATTCGGATAAGGGGTTCCTGGTTCCGATTCTTCAGGACGTTCAGAAAGAATTCAACTATCTCCCCAGAGAGGCACTCAGCGCGGTCGGTACTGTTCTTAACCTTCCCATGAGCCGCATCTATGAAGTGGCTACGTTTTACAAGGCGTTCCACCTGAGACCCCGGGGCCGGCACCAGCTCAGCCTGTGTCTTGGGACGGCCTGTCACGTGCGCGGCGCACCGTTGATCCAGGACAACATCGAGCGGGCTCTGGATATCAAGGCCGGGGAGACCAGCGACGACCTGGAATTTACCTTTGAAACGGTGAACTGCCTGGGTGCCTGTGCACTGGGGCCCATCCTGGTGGTGGACGAGGAATATCAAGGGCAGGTGACCCTTTCAAAGACCAACAAGATGTTAAAGAAGCTTGGGAAAAAGGTAGCTACTGATGATGAAGAAGATTAATTCAGCCGCAGAACTTAATCAACTGCAGGAAGCGGCAAAAAAGCGGATCGATCCGGACCAGCCCTGCATTGCACTGTGCACCGGTACCGGGTGTCTGGCCTACGGCACCCAGAAACTGGTGGACAAATTCAGGGAAGAAATCCAGGCCCGCAGCCTGGAAGATAAGGTAACTATTCGTACCACCGGCTGTCACGGATTTTGTGAACGCGGGCCGATGGCCGTCATTCATCCGAAGAAGGTTTTCTACCAGCGTATAAAATTGGATGACATACCGGATATCATCGATAAAACGGTTCTCAATGACGAAGTCATCAATCGCCTGCTTTACAAGGACCCCCAGACAAAAGAACGGATCGCGCTGGAAGAAGAGGTTCCTTTTTACAAGAAGCAGATGCGCCTGGTATTCGGTATGAACGGCCTGATCGATCCGACCAGTATCGAAGATTACCTGGGCATCGGCGGTTACGGTGCCCTGGCAAAAGCCCTGGGCGGCATGCAGCCCCAGGGGGTCATCGACGAGATGATCGCCGCCAATCTGAGAGGACGCGGCGGTGGTGGATTCCCAACCGGCTGGAAGTGGGACGCCACCCGCAAGGCCGACGGAGACCCCAAGTACGTGATCTGTAATGCCGATGAGGGTGACCCGGGCGCCTACATGGACCGCAGTCTGCTGGAAGGCAATCCCCACGCCGTCCTGGAAGGGATGAACATCGGAGCCTATGCCATCGGTTCCAGCCAGGGCTATATCTATGTGCGCAACGAGTACCCCCTGGCGGTCGCCAACATCACCCTGGCCATCGAAAAAGCCCGGGAACTCGGCCTGCTCGGCGATAACATCATGGGGTCCGACTTCAGCTTTGACATCGTCATCAACCGTGGCGGGGGGGCCTTTGTCTGCGGTGAGTCTTCCGCTCTGTTTGCTTCCATTGAAGGGCGCACCGGTGAACCGCGGGCAAAATATGTTCACGCCACCGATCGGGGACTGTACAACAAACCTACGGTACTCAACAATGTGGAAACATGGGCCAATGTTCCGTTGATCGTTGACAAAGGGTCCGACTGGTACGCATCCATCGGCACCGAGAACAGCAAGGGTACCAAAATCTTTTCGCTGGTCGGTAAAATCAACAATACCGGTCTGGTGGAAGTGCCCATGGGAATCACCCTGCGCGAGATCATCTTTGAAATCGGCGGCGGCATTCCCAAAGGCCGCAAATTCAAGGCGGTCCAGACCGGCGGTCCCTCGGGTGGCTGCATCCCCGAAAAACACCTGGATATACCGGTTGACTTTGACGAACTGGCCAAGCTCGGCTCCATGATGGGTTCCGGCGGAATGATCGTCATGGACGAACGCAACTGCATGGTTGACGTTGCCAAATACTTTTTGAGTTTTCTCGAGGGAGAATCCTGCGGCAAGTGCACCCCCTGCCGCGAGGGTGTCCTCCAGATGCGCAAAATTCTGGACAGGATATGCGAAGGTAATGGCACCATGGATGACCTGGACACGCTCGAGTGGATGGGGCAGGCGATTGCCGACGGTTCCCTCTGCGCACTGGGAGGATCCGCACCCAACCCGGTCCTGACCACCATTCGATTCTTCCGTGATGAGTATGAGGCCCATATTCGGGATAAGAAGTGCCCGGCCGGAGTCTGCAAGGCCTTGATCACTTATGACATCGATCCGGAAACCTGCACCGGCTGTCACGTCTGCGCCAGGATCTGCCCGACCGAGGCCGCCACCGGGGAAAAGAAGGAACTCCATACAATTAACCAGGAAACCTGCATCAAGTGCGGCGCCTGTTTCGAAGCCTGCAAATTCGATGCAGTAAAGGTGTCATAATTATCTGGAAAACGATAATCGCATTTTGAATTCCAGTGCCAGTAAGGGAGTAAAGAAATGTCGGAAATGGTAACACTGAAAATAGACGGCCAGGCGGTAGAGGCGCCGGCCGGAACCACCGTAATGGACGCTGCAAGGGATGCCA
>Ga0316193_10002708_pt1 | contig 12561 bp, 13 predicted proteins | sample MerIslsedime2_MG_FD_207735 | JGI IMG/M metagenome (GOLD analysis project Ga0316193, IMG submission 207735) | Coastal sediment microbial communities from Maine, United States - Merrow Island sediment 2 | ecosystem: Environmental > Aquatic > Marine > Coastal > Sediment | place: USA: Maine... | reverse complement strand
GTGGCATGCACTTACTCCGCAAATGTTTCGTTACGGTTTGTTGAAGGCGGCTTTGGAAAAGACGCTTGAGGACGGCTATGAAGTCACCGATGAAGCGTCTGCCATGGAGCACGCAGGCTATCAGCCGCTGATGGTTGAAGGCCATGCGGATAATATCAAGATCACACAACTCGAAGATTTGCAGCTGGCCGAATTTTTCCTGCAACTGCAGGGCCGTTTGTGAGAATTGGCCAGGGCTTCGATGTTCACGCTTTCCAGGAGGGTGGCACACTCGTTCTGGGCGGTGTCAGAGTACCGCATACGCATAGTCTCGCCGCACATTCGGACGGTGACGTTGTCCTGCATGCCCTGTGTGATGCTTTACTGGGCGCGGCCGCACTGGGTGATATCGGCCAACATTTTCCGGATTCTGACCCGCATTACGAAGGTGCCGACAGCCGCAAGTTATTGCGCCAGGTCGTGGAGAAAGTGCAGACACAGGGTCTGCGTGTCAGCAACACCGATTTGACGCTGGTGGTTCAGGCACCGAAACTGGCGCCCTATATCGGTGCCATGCAACAGAATATTGCAGACGATCTGCAGCTCGACCCCGGCCGCGTGAATGTAAAGGCGACCACCACCGAGCAGCTGGGTTTTACCGGACGCGGGGAAGGGATTGCCGCATTTGCAGTGGTGCTGCTGGAAGAACGGGGACGGAATTGATCCAGCAGGGTTTCCCTCCTTGAATAGCGTTGATTCTGCATTTGAACCGATAGCGGCCTGGCAGGAGTTGCCAACGGCGTGGGGTGGACCGCTCAGTCCGGCCAGGTTCCGTATGCAACCCGAAGATTTCCAGGTGTTCGAAGTACCGCTTGTTGCCCCCGCCGGTGAAGGAGAACACTGCTGGGTGCATGTCAGGAAACGCAACAGCAACACCCAGTGGGTTGCCCGGCAGCTGGCGCGTTTTGCACAGGTATCACCTTCGGCTGTCAGTTATGCCGGGCTCAAGGACCGCAATGCAGTCACCGAACAATGGTTTTCAGTACAACTTCCGGGGTGCCCGGATCCGGACTGGACCTCCTTACGGCACGAGGAGTTCGAAGTCCTGAGCGCCGCCAGACATCTGCGCAAACTGAAAACGGGCGCCTTGAGGGGTAATCGTTTCCGTGTGCGTATACGTAATGTCAACGCTTCTGAAGGAGCCGTGGATCAGCGTCTGCAGCAACTTGGCAGCGGTGGTTTCCCCAACTATTTCGGACTACAGCGATTTGGTCACGATGCTGGTAACCTTGCCGAGGCGGAAAAGTTATTCATGCGCCCGCGAACCCGTCTGCCCAGGCACAAACGCGGGCTCTATCTGTCGGCGGTTCGATCAGCCTTGTTCAATCAGGTGTTGGCAGCAAGAGTAACGGACGGCTGCTGGAACACGGCGATGCCCGGCGATGCCCTGCAACTTGAAGGTAAATCGGCCTGCTTTGTGGCAGAGGCTATTGATGAGCAGATCGATCACCGGCTACAGGCGCTGGAGGTGCATCCAACCGGCCCCTTGTGCGGCGATGGCGAGGTGCTGGTCAGGGGGCAGGCTGCACAATACGAAGCCGGGCGGTTGCAAGCCTACGGGGCATGGATAAACGGTTTGCAGCGATTCAGGGTGGCCGCCGCCAGACGCGCATTACGCGCGCTCCCGGGCGAATTGAAGTGGCGACTCGATGCCGATGGAAGCTGGGTGCTGGAGTTCTTTCTGGCCGCCGGTTGCTATGCAACCAGCATGCTTCGAGAAGTGTTCGATCTGGATAGCGAAGATTGATGTCAGCAGCGGAAAGGCTCGCCGCGGTCGGTGAACGTATCGCAGCGGCGGCGCGGAGATCGGGGCGTTTACCGCAAGCGGTTCGCCTTATTGCCGTATCCAAGACCAAAACGCTGCAAGACGTACAGTCTCTGGCGGATCTGGGGGTGAAGGACTTTGGCGAAAACCAGATTCAGGAAGCTCTCGGCAAACTTGTCCAGCTCAGGCAAACGGCATTGGACTGGCATTTTATTGGTCACTTGCAATCCAACAAGTGCAAATTCATCCCGGGAAATTTCAGCTGGGTGCATTCCATCGACAGCGAGAAACTGGTGCGGCGTATTGCTCAGGCCGCCCGGGATGCTGACGCCAGTGTCAATCTGCTGCTGCAGGTCAACGTCTCGGCTGATCCGGCCAAACACGGGGTCCCCAGCCGGGAGCTTTTTTCCCTGGTCGAGCGCATACTCGAACAGACCTCAGGCAGGACTCAGCTTCGCGGGTTGATGACAATCGGTTACCACGGCGCGGACGTCGATGACAGGCGGCGCAGCTTCGCCGCTCTGCGACTGCTGCTCGAGCAATGTCAGCAGCGTTTTGGACCATCAATGACTGAGCTTTCAATGGGTATGAGTGGCGACTTTGAAACGGCCATCGAGGAGGGGGCGACTATGGTAAGGGTCGGTGCCGCTCTGTTTGGTCCCCGGGACTAGACCGGATGTTCAATTCTTTTTTCCGTGTATTCCGTGGCTAAGTTCAACGCGGTTCGATCGTGTTTGGATAAGCTGGGCGTTTGGTTCGCACCATGGCGGTGAAGCCGGTTTTTATTTGCGTTTCAGCAGGACATACACGGCACCGGTACCGCCATCGCAACCTCTTGCCGAGCAATAGGCGAGTACCTCATCACGTTGTTGCAGCCAGTTGGCGATCTTTTGCTTAAGAACGGGGTTGCGGTGACGTGAGCCGCGCCCCTTGCCGTGGATAATCCGCCCACACTGAATGCGCCTGCGCCGGCATTCGTGCAGAAAATCGGCGACCGCCTGGCGGGCGATCGGCACGGTCATACCGTGCAGGTCCAGCTCGGCGCCCACCACGAACATACCGCGCCGGAGTTTCTTCAGGGTTCGTTGTTGCAGGCCGGCACGGACAAAAAGGAGTTCCTCTCCGGACTCCATGTCTGTGGGGTCAAAATGTTCGGATAGCAGGTCCTGCAGCACCGCGGCTTCATCCATTTCACGAAATACCGGCCTGGGGCTGATGGCAGGTTTTGCAGGCATTACCCGGTTGTGGGGCACAGGTTTGACCTTGCCGACGCTGTTGCGGAACAGCTGAATGTCTTCTCTGTTGGGCTTTTTCATAAACTGCCAAGCTAAATTCCTGATCATTGTAACCATTTTTCTGAACAGGGTAATGGGCGACAGAGTTTAACTCCGGTATTATCTCCTCTTCATGCACATTCTAATCAGTAACGACGACGGTTACCGTGCACCGGGCATACGCTGCCTCGCCGATACACTGCAAACGGTGGGGCAGGTAACCGTGGTGGCGCCGGATCGGGACCGCAGCGGTGCCAGTAATTCCCTGACACTGAATAATCCGCTCCGGGTCCGGCAGTCTGGTAACGGCTATACCTACGTGGAGGGAACGCCGACCGACTGTGTGCACCTCGCTATTACCGGCCTGCTGGACGAGGAACCGGATATGGTGGTCTCCGGCATTAATGCCGGTGCCAACCTGGGTGATGATGTGATCTATTCCGGCACCGTGGCTGCGGCGATGGAAGGGCGTTTTCTGGGCCTGCCCGCCATCGCGGTTTCATTGGTGTCTTTCCAACCGCTCCATTATGAGACGGCGGCCAAAGTCGTACTTATCCTGCTGGAACGCCTGAACTGCGAACCGGTTCCGGCGGAAACCATTCTCAACGTCAATGTACCGGACCTGCCTTTTGACCAGTTACAGGGGTGGCAGGTTACCCGCCTTGGTCACCGTCACAAATCCGAGCCGATGGTCAGACAGGTCGATCCGCGCGGCCGGCCGATTTACTGGGTAGGGCCGGCCGGCAGTGAACAGGACGCTGGCCCGGGCACCGATTTCCATGCGGTACGTAACGGTTATGTCTCTGTGACGCCGATACACGTGGATCTGACCCGTATCGACGTACTGGATCAGGTCAAAGCCTGTCTGGGTGACAGACTGGAACCGTGATGAGGTCGTTTAGTCAGGGCATTGGAATGACTTCCCAGCGCACCCGGGACCGACTGGTTCAGCGTCTGCGTTCGAAAGGCATGAAGAATAACGCCGTGCTGGAGGCCATCGGCTCAACACCGCGTCATCTTTTTGTTGATGAAGCATTGGCAAGCCGTGCCTACGAAGACACGGCGTTACCCATCGGGCAGGGGCAGACGATTTCACAACCCTATATTGTTGCACGGATGACGGAATTGTTACTGGAAGTCAAACCGGACAGGATTCTGGAAGTGGGGACCGGCTCGGGTTATCAGGCAGCAATCCTGTCCAGGCTGGTCGACAAGGTCTATACCACCGAGCGGATTGAATCGCTGGCTACCCAGGCGCGACAGCGTTTTCGACGCCTCGGCTACCGTAACGTGCGAGTGCAACACAGCGACGGCAGTTGGGGCTGGCCCCAGTTTGGACCTTTTGATGCCATTATCGTCACGGCAGGGGGGGCGGAGATTCCCAAGCCCTTGTTGGAGCAACTGGCGGTTGGCGGGCGCCTGGTCATGCCCTTGGGCGACAGGGTACGGCAGATTCTGGTTTCCGTCACCCGGACACCAACGGTGTACGAAAGGGTGGATCTGGAACCCGTGGTTTTTGTGCCATTGATCGGCGGGGGGGGTTAGGTCTAATGGGTGTTTTTACCCGCATGTATGATGCGGCGCTGCGCTGGTCGCGCCATCGCCATGCACCTCGCTACCTTGGTGCTTTGAGTTTTGCTGAATCGTCGTTTTTCCCCATCCCACCGGATGTCATGTTGATGCCAATGAGTCTGGCAAAACCGGATCGTGCGATGTGGTTCGCGACCCTTACCACGTTGGCATCAGTGCTTGGTGGAATGGCCGGCTACGCCATCGGTTATTTTGCCCTGGACTGGGTCGCACCACTCATCGAAGCAGGCGGGCGTTGGGCATCCGCATATGCCAACGCCTCCAGCTGGTTTCATGAGTGGGGATTCTGGACTGTGTTGATTGCAGGGTTTTCTCCCATTCCCTATAAAGTTTTCACCATTTCGGCGGGTGCTTTGTCGATGTCCTTAGTTCCATTTGTTCTGGCTTCAGCGGTGGGGCGCGGCGCACGGTTCTTCCTGGTGGCCGGCTTGCTGTCCTGGGGAGGTACGGCGATGGAGGATCGTATTCGCCTCTATGTCGAACGGATTGGCTGGCTGTTGGTCGCTTTGGGAGTCATTGCCTATCTGGCCTTTCGAGGATAACACCGTGCTACGCATGGCGTGGCTGATTTTGATTTGCACTTTCGCGGCCTGTAGCTCGCGCCCGGTCAATGCGCCGGTGGGTGATCGCAGCGAGCGGCCGCTCCGAAACCCGGACACGCATCGGGTGCGGCAGGGAGATACCCTGTACTCGGTGGCGTTTCTGTACGGGGCTACGGTAGATGAGCTGGCTGCCTGGAATCGTCTGCATGACCCATACAACATTTACAAGGGGCAGCGACTTCGTCTGACCGCGCCTTCAAAAAGCACAGCCATGACGACGGAGTCCAGCGTCTCCAGGCCAAAAAAATCACCGCCCAAATCCAGCCAGCCCAAGCCCCGGCCTTCAGAAAAGGTCGTTAGCAAAGCGCCTGCCCGGGTGCCGCGGAGCGGGGTTTCCACCGCACAGAACTCCGCCAGTCGGCGATCTCCAGCGGCTGCCGACGCAGCGGTGAACTGGGCGTGGCCGGCCGGTGGCAGGGTGATTCGCGGCTATGACGCTAAAAGTACTGGAAAAAAGGGTCTCGATATCGCAGGAAAAACCGGCGAATCCGTGCGCGCGGCGGCGGCGGGTAAGGTCGTCTATTCCGGGAGTGGACTTAGTGGCTATGGTAGGCTTATCATTGTAAAACATAACAAAGACTTTCTCAGTGCTTATGCGCATAACCGAAAGTTGATTGCCCGGGAAGGGCAATGGGTGGAGAAGGGAGCAGTGATAGCCCAGATGGGAAGCAGTGGTACTGATCGGACCCAGTTGCATTTTGAAATACGCAAGAAGGGACGCCCGGTAGATCCACTTCGCTATTTACCCAAACGGTAGCCGCTTAAGCTCGGGAAACACCAGTAATCTGCCGGATTGCTGGTGCAACAATGAGTGGGGGGCTATTAATGGCTAGAAAACAACAAATCGAAAACCAGGAATCACTTTGGCGCGGAATCAACGCAGGCAAAGAGTTGAACGCTTCCGTTGCCAATACAGCCAAACCACATCAGGAACCACCTGATTCCGAAGCGCATTTTGATGCCACCCGGATGTATCTCAATGAAATCGGCTTCTCACCGCTGTTAACCGCCGAAGAGGAAGTGCACTACGCGCGCCTTGCGCAGAAGGGAGATGAAGCGGGTCGTCGGCGCATGATAGTCAGCAACCTGCGCCTGGTGGTTAAAATTGCACGGCGTTACATACACCGTGGCCTGGCATTACTGGACCTGATAGAAGAGGGTAACCTGGGCCTGATTCGCGCGGTGGAGAAATTCGATCCGGAAAGAGGATTTCGGTTTTCCACCTATGCAACCTGGTGGATCCGGCAAACTATCGAGCGTGCAATTATGAATCAGACACGCACCATTCGACTGCCGATACACGTCGTTAAGGAGTTGAACGGCTACCTTCAGGCAGCCCGACGCCTGGCACAGTCGCTGGACCACGAACCCAATGCGGAAGAAATTGCAGACTTGCTGGATAAACCATTGCAGGACGTCAAGCGCATGCTCAAACTCAATGAGCGCGTGACCTCGATTGATGTTCCTATTGGCAAGAATTCTGACAAGACACTGATTGATGCCATAGCTGATGAAAGCAACCCGGATCCCTCCGATCAGTTGCAGGATGAAGATGTTCTGTCCAATCTGGAAATATGGATTGCGCAGTTGTCGGACAAACAGCGCGAAGTGGTAGAGCGGCGCTTTGGATTGCACGGTTACAAGATATCCACACTGGAAGAAGTGGGAAATGAGATAGGAGTCACCCGTGAACGGGTACGCCAGATTCAGATGGATGCACTGAAACGCCTGCGTGAAATACTGGAAAACGAGGGCTTCTCGTCCGACGCATTGTTTGGTTGACCTTTATGCTCTTTGTGACCAAGCTTTCTGAAATTCGGGTATATTTAATTAATACAATAAAAACATATAATTAAGATATATATTTAATGTAATAACTGTGTTGTAGGTTGTCGCGTGTGTGATTGATATAGCGGCCTAATCAGGAGTTGGCTCGAGCAGTAAGGCAGCAATGACCTTGCGCTTTTCAGACAGCAGAATATTGTAGGTGCGGCAGGCTGCTGCTGTGTCCATCACCTCAAAACCGGTACCGGTTACGAGTATACTGGCGCCAAGCTTTGCCGGAGGGAAGCGGAGTGCAGAACCGGTGCCCAGTAATATGATTTCCGGTTGCAGAGACAGCACGACGTCAAAGTCCTGTTCTGCAATCTCCTCGTACCGACGGGGGCGCCAGTCGGGGATCACCCGATCCGGTGTCAGTATGAGGCTGCGTCGATAGCTTTGTTGACCGACCGTAATCTGTCCGTCGTCGCAGGCACGGACAATGAAACCGCTGTGACAGTCTTCTCTGGCGAAATGCATGAGTACTCCTGCAAGGTGATATTGACGGGTTCAGCAAGGCGGGAAGCGGTCAGATGCAAGGCGCTTGCCCCACCGGGGCAGCCATTCTACCTCAAGGGCAAGCAATACCGCAGATGGCCGTTTATCGCCTTGCCCGGAGGGAGCCGCCGCGCCATTGCCGCGTTGCAGCTCTTGACAAGGATCCTGCCATTGCCTGCGGGCTGCGCCTCGCCTGGAGCGCCTACTGTTGGTGCCTTGGCGCGGCTCGGTGGCTCTGAATCCGTCAATATCACCTTGTTGGAGTACACCTGGATACGTGCCCAGCTTGTTGCATTCCAATATTTTCAGTACTCTGCAAGTTTGATTTTTCAGACTTAAACAATTGCAGAAAGAGCCTGTTCGTGGACGAATTTCCCAGAATCAAACGCCTGCCACCCTACGTCTTCAATATTGTCAACGAGTTGAAGGCGGCTGCTCGAGCGCGTGGTGAAGATATTATCGATTTTGGTATGGGCAATCCTGACCGGCCTACGCCGCAGCATATTGTCGATAAGCTCACCGAGGCAGCACAACGAGCGGATACACATCGCTACTCCCTGTCCAAGGGTATTCCGCGCCTGCGCAAGGCCATCTGCGACTGGTACAAACGCCGTTATGATGTGGATCTCGATCCGGAGACACAGGCGATTGTGACCATCGGTTCCAAGGAAGGGCTGGCACATCTGGCGCTGGCGACAGTTGGGCCGGGTGACGCGGTGCTGGTGCCGAATCCGGCTTATCCAATTCATCCTTATGGTTTCGCGATTGCCGGCGCCGATATCCGCCATGTACCGGTTATCGGCGGTGAGGAGGCCTTCTTCGAGGAACTGGAGAAAGCCATCAAGGATTCCTGGCCGACGCCTAAAATGCTGGTGCTGAATTTCCCGGGCAACCCCACCACCCAGTGTGTCGAGCTGGAGTTTTTTGAACGTGTGGTGGAAATAGCACGCGAGCACAACATCTGGGTGGTACACGATCTGGCCTATGCGGATCTTGTCTATGACGGTTATACAGCGCCTTCCATCCTGCAGGTGCCTGGCGCCGAGACTATTGCCGTCGAATTCTTTTCACTGTCCAAGAGTTACAACATGCCCGGCTGGCGGGTTGGCTTTATGTGCGGTAACAAGACGCTGGTGGCAGCGCTGACACGGATGAAGTCTTATCTGGACTACGGCATGTTTACGCCGATTCAGATCGCTGCGATCACAGCACTGGAAGGACCACAGGACTGTGTGCAGGATATTGTCAGAACCTATCGCAGCCGTCGCGATGTGTTGTGTGACGGTTTGAACAGTATTGGCTGGAACGTGGAAAAACCCAAAGCGACCATGTTCGTCTGGGCGCCGATCCCGGAACAGTACCGGGCACTGGGTTCGCTGGAGTTCACCAAGAAAATGCTGCAACAGGCCAAGGTGGCGGTATCTCCCGGCATCGGTTTTGGTGAATACGGCGATGGTTTTGTGCGTTTTGGCCTGATTGAAAATGAACATCGAACGCGTCAGGCCGTGCGCGGTATCCGGGACATGTTTCGTAACGACGAAAAACAACTCACAGCAGCGGGCGAGGGGGGTTCTTGAAACCTGTAAAAGTAGGATTACTGGGGCTGGGTACGGTCGGTGGCGGTACCTTTAATGTACTGAGGCGAAATGCGCTGGAAATTGCCCGGCGCGCCGGCCGGGGCATCGAAATCACCAAGGCGGCAGCACGTGACTATGACCCGGCAGGCTTGCCCGGTATCGAGGCGATCACGGTCAGCGACGATGCCTTTGCCGTGGTCGACGATCCTGAAATCGATATTATTGTCGAGTTGATCGGCGGTTACGAGCCCGCGCGGGAACTGGTGTTGAAGGCCATTGCCAGCGGCAAACACGTGGTGACGGCCAACAAGGCACTGATCGCTACACACGGCAATGAGATCTTTGCTGCCGCGCAGAAGCAGGGTGTGATGGTGGCTTTCGAGGCGGCGGTGGCAGGTGGAATTCCCATCATCAAGGCCGTTCGTGAAGGGCTTACCGCCAACAGAATAGAATGGATCGCCGGCATTATTAACGGTACTGGTAATTTCATTCTGACCGAAATGCGCGACAAGGGTCGCGATTTCGCCGATGTGCTCAGCGAAGCCCAGAAATTAGGCTACGCAGAAGCCGATCCGACCTTTGACGTCGAAGGTATCGATGCTGCGCATAAGCTGGCGATACTGGCATCGATCGCCTTCGGTATCCCCTTGCAGTTCGATAAGGTCTATACGGAAGGAATCGGCCACATCACCCGTGACGATGTCAGTTATGCTGAACAGCTGGGTTATAGTATCAAACACCTGGGCATGACCCGGCGTACCGAAAAGGGGGTGGAACTGCGTGTTCACCCGACCCTGATTCCGGATCGCCGCCTGATTGCCAATGTCGACGGCGTCATGAACGCGGTTCTGGTGAAAGCCGATGCCGTGGGACCCACGCTGTACTATGGGGCGGGGGCGGGGGCTGAACCGACGGCCTCCGCGGTTGTCGCTGACCTGGTGGATGTCGCGCGCACCTTGACCGTCGACCCGGAAAACCGCGTGCCCCACCTGGCCTTCCAGCCCGACGCATTGTCTGATTTGCCGATCCTGCCCATGCAAGAGGTGGTAACGGCATACTACTTGCGGCTGTGCGCGCTGGATCGCCCGGGTGTTATGGCCGACATCACACGGATACTGGGTGATCACGCCATCAGCATCGAAGCGCTGATTCAGAAAGAACCCCTGGAGGGACAGTCACAGGTGCCGGTTATTCTGTTGACACGCGAAGTGCGCGAACAGCAAATGAACGAAGCCATTCAGCAGATTGAATTGCTCGACTCTGTGCAGGGAAAGGTCACCCGAATCCGCATGGAGCATTTGAGCAGTAACTGAAAAAATTATTGCAAACCAATTGAACTATTAAGGTAATTGAAATGCCATTTCGTCCTCGTTATACCGGCTTGATCGATAAATACCGGGACCGCCTTCCCGTTCATGACGATACCCGGGTCATCAGTCTGGGTGAGGGTAATACCCCGCTGATACGCCTCAACAATATCCCGCGTGAAACCGGCAAGGCGGTGGACATCTACGTCAAATACGAAGGCCTCAATCCGACCGGCTCGTTCAAGGACCGTGGCATGACCATGGCGGTTACCAAGGCTGTGGAAGAAGGCAGCCGGGCGGTCATCTGTGCGTCAACCGGCAATACGTCGGCGTCAGCCGCCGCCTATGCGGCCCGTGCCGGTATCACGGCCTTCGTGCTGATTCCGGAGGGCAAGATCGCGCTCGGTAAGCTCGCACAGGCCATGATACACGGTGCGGTTGTGCTGCAGATTCGCGGTAACTTCGATGCCGGCATGCAATTGGTCAAGGAGGTCGCCGAACACGCGCCGGTCACCATCGTCAACTCAATCAACCCCTACCGTTTGCAGGGTCAGAAGACAGCCGCCTTCGAAATTATCGAGGAACTCGGACGGGCGCCGGACTACCACTGTCTGCCGGTCGGTAACGCCGGCAATATCACCGCGCACTGGATCGGATATTGCGAGTATTCCTCGGCTTCCGGGGATCATGTTACCGAGGCCTGTTCGTTCTGTCAGGGCCATTGCATGTACGCCGGCGGTGCCATTGTCGGTAACCGGCCGAAGATGATCGGTTACCAGGCTGCGGGTGCAGCACCGTTCATGCGCGGCGCCATGGTGGATAACCCGGAGACGGTCGCGACAGCAATCCGCATCGGGCATCCGCAATCCTGGGACTATGCCTGGAAAGTCAAGCAGGAGTCGGGCGGCTGGTTCGACGAATGCAGCGACGAAGAAATTCTCGCAGCGCAAAAGCTGCTCAGCGGCAAAGAGGGTATTTTCTGTGAGCCGGCGTCCGCGACTTCGCTGGCGGGTGCGTTGCGCGATATCAAAAGCGGCAGGATTCCCGAAGGCAGTTCCATTGTCTGTACTCTGACCGGACATGGGCTGAAGGATCCGGATACTGCAATCAAGCAATGCTCGGCGCAGCCCATGCTGACCGTGGACGCCGAGCTGGAACCGGTTCGCGCAGCCATTGTGGGGGCTCTGAGCTGATCGTATCGTGACCGTTTCGGTCAGTGTGCTCGCCCCAGGACTGGCAGAGGGCTTCGCCGGATATGCTGCGGATGCTTTTACAAAAGCACCCGCCCTGTCGCGATTGCTGAGCCGCAGTCAACGACAAGCGTTCGCCGCTCGCAGTCTGGAAGAAGCTGCACTGTCACTGTTCGGCCACCGCGCGGGACAGGCTGAGCTTCCCGTCGCCCCTTACAGTTACCTGGCTGAAACCGCTCGGACGCCCGACGGTTATTGTCTTCGCGCCGATCCCGTGCATCTGCAGGTGGATGCCGGCGGCCTGATTCTGTTCGATGCCTCGACATTTCCTTTCAGCAAGGAAGAAAGTCAGGCCCTGTCTGACAGCATAGCGAATTTCCTTAGCCAGGATGGCTGGAGTCTCAACGCGAATCACACGCAGCGCTGGTACCTGTGTGGCGGAAACAGCCAGCAACTGAGCACATTGCCGCTCTCGCTGGTGCGCGGCAAATCGGTTGGCGAAGTGTTACCCCGCGGTCGGGACGCGAGCGAGTGGCTGAGCCGCTGTAACGAGATCCAGATGCTGATGTACTCGCATCCGGTCAACCAGCAGCGCGCCGCGCAGGGATTGCCCCTGGTCAACAGCCTGTGGATCTGGGGTGGTGGGGTGTTGGCTGACAAGACAGGGGGCTGCTACTCAAAGGTCTTTGCCAACGATGTTTTTGTTCATGGCCTGGGCCTCCGGGACCAGACGCACTGTGAGCCTGCACCGCAACACGCACAGGCACTGTTACAGCGTATCGAGGAGGGTGACCGGGCGCTGCTGGTATTGGATGACTGCAGTGCCGCCGCGGCTTACCAGGAGTTTCCGCACTGGAATCAAGCTGTCGAAGGCTATGAACAACGGTGGTTCGAACCG
>Ga0316193_10002705_pt1 | contig 12569 bp, 8 predicted proteins | sample MerIslsedime2_MG_FD_207735 | JGI IMG/M metagenome (GOLD analysis project Ga0316193, IMG submission 207735) | Coastal sediment microbial communities from Maine, United States - Merrow Island sediment 2 | ecosystem: Environmental > Aquatic > Marine > Coastal > Sediment | place: USA: Maine... | reverse complement strand
ATTCTTGGAAACTGGGCATACCAGCACAGATTCGGAGTAGATCCACCTTGCCATTTCGAGTAATTCTTCCTGAAATCCCTGGCAGAATCGAAGGCGGAAACATCTCCCTGGCTGAAGCCGACTATGTCTGGTTGGGACTGAGATAAACAAAAGGCGCAGGGCAAAAGGCGCAGGGCACAAGGCAAAAACAATAAAAGAAAACCTATCCTCTCCTTTATGCCTTGAGCCTTACGCCTTGTGCCAGTATGTTTCAGATTGGTGACTTCTCCGCAAGAACCGCGTGGATAAATGCCCAAGGTGAATTGATGCTAACTTTTGTTTTATTCGATATCGACGGTACTCTTGTGAGCCTGGACGGGGCGGGTAGCCGGTCGTTAAACCGGGCCATGGAAGAACTCCTCCAGGTCACAGATGGATTCCGGGACATCGACTTCGCTGGGAAAACCGATCTCCAGATAATTCGGGAGGGCCTGGGTACATTAGGTTTGGCAGGTCGGGATGACCTCATGCACTCACTTTTGGATCGCTACCTGGTTCATCTTCGAGCTGAAGTTTCAACGGGCAGAGGGCATGTAAAGATCGGGGTGAAAGAACTTTTGAACGCTCTCCAGGATTTGGAAGGTATCTACCTCGGTCTCCTAACTGGAAACGCCGAGACAGGTGCACGGCTCAAGCTTAAGCCCTTTGGACTGAACCGGTATTTCCCGGTGGGTGCTTTTGGGAGTGATAGCGAAGACAGAAACCTGCTCTTGCCCATTGCGGTGAAGCGACTCCAAGAGGCAGGATCCGCATCGGTGAGCTATGAGCATTGTGTCGTTATCGGGGATACCCCAAAGGATGTTGAGTGCGCCCACGTTCATGGAGCCGCTTCAATCGCGGTGGCCACTGGCACCTACCCATTGAAGGAGCTGGAGAAGACTGATGCTGAGCTTGTAATCGCTGACCTTTCCGGCACCGAAAAGATTGTAGACTGGATCAGGAGGAAATAGAAGCGGAGCCGAAGCTCCGCATTTTCTCTGAAAAGTGAACGCCATTGGGAGATCTATGCAGCGAGTTCGCACATCTCCCTATATTCCGGGTGGTTAGCCAAAAACTCTGTGTGTTTCGCTAAAAAGCAGGTGATCAGATGAGCTATTTTGTCACCGTCCTCCTCCAAAGCAAAATGCCCTGTGTCGAGAATGTGAAACTCAATGTTCTCCAGGTCGCGCTTGTATGGATGTGCTCCTTCCTCGGGGAAAATGTAATCGTTCTTCCCCCACGCAATCAGTGTGGGCGGCTGATACTCACGAAAGTAAGCTTGCCAGTCGGGATATAGCGGTGGGTTCGAACCGTAATCGTAGAACAACTGCAGCTGAATGTCCTTGTTGCCAGGCCGATCCATGAGATACTGATCGTGAAACCAGTTCTCAGGAGCTATGGTTTCCGGATTTCGGACACCATTCGTATACTGCCATTTTGTCGCTTCGATGGTCAGCAAGCTGTTTCTCAAGACATCACCGTTTTCTCTAGACTTCTCCTTCCAGTAGGCCCTTATTGGATCCCAGAATTCCCGCAACCCTTCTTCATAGGCATTGCCGTTCTGGACAATCATTGACTCTACCCTCTCAGGATGCTTCACCGCAAGGCGATACCCCACGGGGGCTCCGTAATCCATCATGTAGAGGCTGTACTTATGGAGGCCCAGTTTCTCTGTGAAGCTGTCGATAATCTCTGCGATGCCGTCAAAAGTGTAGTCATACTCTTCAACGCTAGGCATCGAGCTGTTGCCGTAACCGGGATAGTCCGGGGCGACCAGGTGAAAACGGTCCGACAGCACCTGGATTAGATTTCGAAACATGTGAGACGAGGTCGGAAAGCCGTGCAATAGAAGAATGGTCGGATCATCTGGTGAACCTGCCTCACGGTAAAATATATCCAGACCTTCAATGGTCACGGTTTTATAGCTTGTCATGGTAGTCCTCCTTGGGACTATTGGTATAGTCCTTTCTTCTATCCTCGGGTTATATTATGACTTAAATTAACCCAGGAGGCTAGTAGGAATTAAAGTAAGTCTCTTGCCTAGATTGTCAAGTGAGTAGGAGGGTTTCGGAAAGGGATCTTCAGGTGAGCAACCGAGAGAGAGTATTAGACAAAGTAGGTCTTCAGAAAGATAGGGTCCGTTTGACCCTGATTGGCTAAATAGCCCCTTTTCGCATAACAACTTCTCCTCATCTACAAGGGGCGGAGAAAAGAAAGGCAGGGCCGATACTGACCCTGCCCTTGCTTTTTTGGCAGTCCTTGCTTTCAGGTTAGACTCTTTGCGTTACACACGTGAGACTCTGCTCAACCCTCGTTAGTTTATGCCCCCTATCGATATCCTGACACGTCGATTCAATTGGCGTCCCTCTGCTGTATCATCACTGGCCACAGGAACGACTGGCCCATACCACACCGTCACCAGCCGTTTCTCAGCAATAGCACTGATATTTGCCTCTGCTGCTGAGAAAATTTCCTTCTCCATCAAGTAATTCTTAACGCTTTCAGCCCTGCTCCGTGACAACATCATATTATATGTCGAATCACCTGTGCTGTCAGCGAAGCCTTCAATAAGTGCGTATGTATCAGGATTTTTCTCCAAAAACTTTGCCAGGGCATCCAACTTATCGTGATACACCGGACGGATATCAGCGCTGTTATAATCAAACAGGATGCTATCGAGTTCGACGCCCACCACTTTGCTAATAAGTTGGGTCTCCAAAAGGGCCCTGTCTCTGACTGCATAAATCGCACTAGTCATATATTCCGGTCTGCTGAGCATGGCATCAAACGATACCACCCTCGAGCAAGCGTTCACCGCAGCCAGATCATTCACCAGTTTTGCGCTTTTTGGAGTCTGTGCCGAACTGATGACGTCAAAACAGACATTGTATTTGGAGGCGATCTCCTTCGCTGCTGGCACAGGCCATATCTTTGGCTGGCTCAAGGTGAATTGGCCGTCTGAAAAAACAAACACCACCGTTTTACCAGACAGCTTGGCAAGGATGGGATCAAGGTTCTTAATCGCAGTTCCCAATGGCGTGGGCTGATTTCTGAACATAAGTGAAGGCTTGTACGCCGCCATTTCGTCAATTGCTTGACCATACTTCGCCTTGTTAAATGGCTGCATCTCGTAGAATGTTTTCGACGGGGTGTACAAATACAGGCCGGCGTTCCAATCCAGCTCCGGGACTCGTGCGGCTCTGCCCTTGAACATGGCCTCGGCAAGATCAATCTTCTTCATGCCTGTATTTTTATACATATCCTGCATGGAGCCTGAGGCATCGAACAAAACAATGAAATTATCCGCAGTTTTCACAACCTCCTTTACCATCCGAACCCTTTGCACAGGTACTTGTTTCACAATGGGTGTTTGGGCCAAAACATTGGTCACAATCAGACCTGGTATGATCAAGCCAATGATCATCGCCAGCCCTACCAGGTTAATCTTGCTTCTCCTCATGATCGAACCTCCCTCTTAATTTGGGAAACTGAGCAAACAGTCCCTCAGTAATTGTACAGGTCTACCCTTCCTAGTCAGAACACCTCACCTGACCTGCAAATGCTCTATTCCCCTTTTGATAGTAGTTAACTGTATGTATTTGAAGATGAACCTTTCGAGCACGAAAAGATCGTCCCACCCGGTTCATTGAAATGCGATGTCAAAGATATTGATGAGCTTTAGGTAAAATATAAGTTTCAAAGAAAAATTGTCAACCTCTGAATATCTCATTCTCTAGAAAGAAGGCTAACCGAAAAAAAGGGAGAAGTGTAGAATTTTAGGAGCAATTTATACTAAAAACGACCAAAATCAAAGCAAGAATTTACATTACATCCCTTGATTGGCAGTCTAGGCTCCAGTGAGCCTAACACAAGGTATTGATGCAAGTCGAAAGGAGGCCAACTTTGTATTAAAGTATCCACATTCAGGATGGACCAGCCTGGCATTGACTTAATCACGCATACGCTAAGCACTGAACTCATACAGATATGATTTCGCTAGATTCTATGGTCAAAACCTTTGGGGCGCCGCTTATTGCTATTTTTAGTATATTGCTGGCCGCGTTTGGATATTAGATGCGGTTCGCGGAAGACTTCTTAGAAATCGTCTGCACTATAACCCTGGCAATAATATACCCTATCCACCAGATCACAATTAAAATGATAACCTGGAGCATGGTGGATTTTCTTGCTGTAGAGACTTCACCCATCAACTGCTTGATGGTGGCCTCCCGTACGGTTGCGATTTGATCCGGCAGATTTTCGGTGATTGCTGCCAACCCGGAAATTCCCTGAGAGAGTTGGGAAAGGTCAGTCAAAGCCTTTTGCAGATCTGGATTGTCCATCCATCTTGTCAGCCACAGATCCCCGAACAAGCCAAATAATAGTGGGATGCGGGTGGCTAAATACACGCCCCGCTCGGCCAGCAAACGCATTTCCTCCACTGTCTCGGAGGCGCTCTCAACGGATTCGAATAGCCCTTCGGGCTCTTCTGCTCTGGACAGTGTGGATTCTCGCCGATCGGCGGCAAAATTGCTGAATCGGATAAGCGGAAAAGATTTTACCTCGGGATTTTCCCTGCGCCAGCGCTTGATAATCGTCATCAGGTTGAGCATCTGATCCGGTGTGAGTACTATTGCGGCGACATTACGGATATCTGCTTCAGCCCTGCGATATCCATCTATCACAGGCACAATCTTTTTGCCGTATCGCGACTGCCCCTCTTCCTCGAAGAAAATGCGACCCAGCGTCACCATACTGAACATGTCAAGCAAGGCGACATTCGGATCGGACTCACCGGCGATGATGAACGCGTGGTGCAGTGAAAAGGTCATGAGTTCCAGCACCTCGTAACGACTTTTTCCGGAGGGATTAAAGTTCTCAAATTTTGCAATCGCGGTATCCAGAATAGAAGCAAAACGGTCGGCAAAGCTCATGAGATGAGATTGAAGCTGGGCTTCAGTGATCGCATAAGTTTTTTCTTCAGTGTCTTCATCTATATCTGCGGCATGAACGACGCCCCCTACAACGACTATTATTCCCAGGGCAAGCAGGATACATGGGAATTTCCGCAAGAACTGTTTTACCAACATATAACCCCCTCCTCCCGTCTACATTTTACGAGGTGATACTCGTCTACAGTTATTTCTTGCCCGTTCTTAAGATGTAACAAAGTAGGTCTTCAGGGAGATAGGCCCGTTTGACCCTGATTGGCTAAATAGCTCCTTTTCCCATAACAACTTGTCGTGATCTACAAAGGTCAGAAAGACAAAGAGCAGGACCATTGCTGACCCTGCCCTTGCTTTCAGGTTAGACTATTTGTGTCACGTACGTGAGACTTCGCTCAAACCTTCGTTAATCAATGCCCCCTACCGTTAGCCGAACACGTCGATTTAATTGGCGTCCCTCTGCTGTGTCATTACCGGCCACAGGAAGGTCCTTGCCATACCACAGGGTCACGAGCCGTTTTTCAGCAACAGCACTGATATTTGCCTCTGCTGCTGAGAAAATTTCCCTCTGCATCAAGTAATTCTTAACGCTTAGAGCCCGTCGTCGTGACAAGGCTAAATTGTATTTCGGATCACCTGTGCTGTCAGTGAAACCTTCGAGGACAACGTATGCTTCAGGGTTCTTCTCCAAAAACTTTGCCAGGGCATCCAACTCGTCGTGATACTCCCGACGGATATCAGCGCTGCCAAAATCAAACAGGATGTTATTGAGCTCGACGCCGACCACTACGCTAATAAGCTCGGTCTCAACAATGGCCCTATCTCTGACCATATAAAGAGCTGAAGTCGTATATTCCGGCCTGCTGAGCACTGCATCAAAAGAGAAGACTCGTGAGCATGTGTTCACCGCAGCGATATCATTGACAAGTTTTTCGCTTTTTGGAGTCTGTGCCGAACTGATGATATAAAAACAGACGTCGTATTTGGAGGCTAACTCCCTGGCTGCCGCCACAGGCCATATCTTTGGCTGACTCAGGGTAAATTGGCCGTCTGAAAAAATAAACACAACCGTTTCACCGGACAGCTTGGCAAGGATGGGATCAAGGTTCTTGATCGCATTTCCTAAAGGTGTCGGCTGGTTCTTATAACGAAGTGAAGGCTTATAAGCCGCCAGTTGGTCAAGTGCATCAACATATGCCTCCTTGTTAAAAGGCTGCATTTCGTAGAAGCTTTTCCACGGGGTGTAGAGGTACAAGCCGGCGTTCCAATCTAGATCCGGAAGTCGAGAGGTCCGCGCCTCGTAAATTTGCCTCGCCAACTCAATCTTCTTCTGGCCGGTATATCCGTACTGATCCTGCATGGAACCTGAAGCATCGAATAAAACGATGAAGTTATCCGCTACTTTCACAACCTCCTCTACTACCCGAACCTTTTCCACAGCTACTTCTTTCACAATAACTCTTTGGGCTAAAACATTGGTCGCAACCAGACCTGGGATGATCAAGCCAAGAATCATCGCCAGACCTACTAGTTTAATCTTGCTTCTCCTCATGATCGAACCTCCCTCTTTGTTTGGGAAACAAGCCCTCCGTAATTGTACAGGTCTACCCTTCATAGTCAGAACACCTCACCTGACCTGCAAATGCTCTATTCCCCTTTTGATTGTGGTTAACTGTATGTATTTGAAGATGAACCTTTTGAGAACGACAAGATCGTTCCACCCGATTTATTGAAATGCAATGTCAGAGTTATTGATGAGCCCTAGGTGAAAGGTAAGTTTCAAGGAAAAATTGTCAATACCCGACATATCAAATTCTTTGAAAATAATTCTAACCGACAAAAAGGGCAAAGTGTAGATATTGATGAAAAATTCATACTAAAAACGAACAGCGTAAAAGATTACATCTCTTCATCTAAACTTCACCTTTCACTGGGATTATGCAGCAATGATCATTACATCTAAGATTCTAAGGCACCCTGGGTAGCTCGCCTCAATAGGAGCTATTGAAAGATTTGAACTGATTTGGTGTCATACAAAATCTGGCACTCACTGGGGCTGTCTTCAAACAGAATACAGCAATCAACTGGGGGGGGGTAAAGTAGAAAGGAAGCTTGCTTCCGGCACACGATCTTAGACATTATTGTTGTTAGTCGAAATCTTGTTGCCGGTCAGTCTCAAGTCGCTCTATCCTGTAAGATATGGGACCCTCATCCCAATCAAGCCTTTGAAGCTCCTTTAACGAGTGCGGTCTATGAACAAACATTAAAACAGCACGGAAACCAGCAGTAAAGTAAGGGTCTCCTGTAAGATTTTTCCTGGGATTCCAACGGGTCGACGCTCCAACACCTTTAACCCATCCTTGTTTCGCAAGCTGCTGAGAATAGACGAGATCCTCAAGGAGGGCAAACAGGGCTTCGTCAATATCTGGGTCAATCTTATGGGTCACTGGCGGCCAGGTTTTCGTAGTGAACCGCACCCCGATATCCCGGCTGATTTGACCTATCCAGACTTGCTTTCCTTCAAAGCGCATTGGACTTAACCAGGCCCGAAGATGGTTGCGCTGATGGACAGTGTGGCGAGGCTTTTGCCCGGCAAAATCCTGTTGTCGTTTATAGAGATAGAGAGGACTGACGGGTGAGTATCTGTATCTTGAACCGAACAGAAAAGATTTTATCGTCTTCGCTACCGCTTTTCCGTATGTTTGTTCGGCTGGGAGCCATCCTCTTCGAACGAATGCTGCTCTAATATCTTCGTGGGTTCCAATTAAAACGAGGTTCAGTGGATCACCTTTTTGCGTGCCATCTTCGTTGGTTGTACAACAGGGCAATTCTTCAAGTGCTTTTCTCAACCCATCTTCGTCATAATTAACAATCTCTTTTTCAGAATAGAGTTTATCGAAATCAACCTCATGATAATCAGCCTTAATTCCAGGGACAGGAACAACGAATGTGAAAAACTTAGCTTTCTCATAACTGATTAAATCAATGTCTACCACCTTCATTCCCCTGTCAAGGTTGGTAAAGATAAAACCGGATACAGCGGCGTTAGAGACTATGGGATTCTTGAATTTCATATGCTGGAAGTAGTCGTCTATGTCCTCCTTCGTGGCTTTGGAGTAACCGGCATGGTATGCATAGGCAGTTTCCAATGGTGAAAAATAATCCGAATCAAGGCCTATAGAAGAGCACCAATATTCGGCAGTATCATGATTCTCAACTCTTACCCAGACCGGCTGGATTCTTTTTCGGGCTAGATCGACCCCAAAGAGTTCTTCGCTCTCTTCCGCGCTGAGCACGGCAACCGTTACCCGGACATCTTCATCATGTTTCGACTGAGCGCGTTCTCGAAAGCCAACGTCATGGATAGATCCTGGATGATATGTCGCTGCACATCCTGAGAAAATCAATGCCGAGATAATCAAGATACTTAACAACAGCATGCATGCACTTCTACGCATCGACCCCACTCTTCCTTTTTGGTTTTGAATAACTATACATTTTAATTAGGTAAAAAGTAAGCTTCCAAGAAAAATCGTCAATAGCAGAAAAATCCAATTCTTCAGAACTCAGGCTACCGAAAAAGGGGCGAAGGGTTTTGCCTTCATGCAGAAGTCTGCAGGAGTAATGGAGCCCGGCGATTTTAGATTTTAGAATGCAGATTTCAGATTTAAAAGCTCAATACCTCCCCGTAAGAAATGCATACGCCTCAATCTGCAATCTACAATCATAAATCATACATACACTGGCCCTTCGAAAATCCCTCTACGCGGGGGAGGACCAGGTTTTCGATGTTGAATAAACTCTCAGCTTTTTGCTTCCTTTTCACGCACCTTCTTCTCAACCACACAATAAATGCCGCCTTCTTCAAGACCAGGCATAAAGCAGCTATTGCATGAAATGCACGTGGCTGGGCTACGGTCGCCCTGCAGCCAGCGGTTGGCCAAGCCTGGTTCCCTGATCAGCGGCCTGGCCATGGCAATGTAATCCATGCCATCTTCCTTGATTGTTTTTTCGGCGATCTCATAAGAGCGGAATCCACCCACCACCATTACCGGACAGTTGACCGCCTCTTTGATGCGGCGGGCCAGTGGTAGGTTGTATGCTTCCTTTTCGGGTTTGAGGATTTTCTCGCGCGCCGGGTTTTCTTCGCCGGAAGCTGGGGTGCCGGCGGAGACTTCTATGGCATCGATACCGACTTCCGCTAGTTTCTTGGCAGCGTAAACTGCATCATCAACTTCCAAACCACCATCCAGGTTATCCGCAGCATTCAGCTTGATAAGCACTGGATAATCGGTACCGACCTTCTCCCTCACCTTTCGGTACACCTCGAGCAGAAACCGGCTGCGGTTTTCTATGCTGCCGCCATATTCATCAGTACGGCGGTTGGTGAGCGGAGAAAGAAACTGGTTGATCAAGAAGCCATGAGCGCCATGTAGTTGCACCCCGTCGAAGCCCCAACCCTTGGCTCTTCGGGCCCCCTCACCAAAGGCTGCAACAGTGTCACTGATTTCATCCTTCGTGAGTTCAGCCGGCATCTCCGAAAATTGGGCAACCTGTACGGCCGAAGGGGCAAGGGGCTGCCTGCCGGTGTAGGTAGAATTGGTCTGACCGCCAGCATGGACCAATTGGACCGCAATCTTACCGCCGGCATCGTGGACTGCACTGGTCAGATTTTCATAATCGCCGGTAAAATCATCGGTATGGATACCCATTTTGCCGGGGAAACCTTTCCCTTCAGGCAGTACAAACGTATAACCCGAAACAATTAGTCCTATACCGCCTTGTGCTAAGTCGCGATAGCAGTTGATCAATTTTTCCGTGGGCCTGCCGTCCTGATGGCACATTCCCTCCCAGGTGGCGGATCGTATCATCCTGTTGCTCATGGTCATGCCGTTAATTGTAGTTGCTTCGAATACTGTATCCATGCCTTTTCTCCTCTCACTCATTAAAATTTACAGATTTGTTTCCATTTCTATCCCCAAAATGATTGAGAAATCAACTGTTCAGATTAAATTTCGTCAGCCAGCTAAGAATCAGCAACGCATCCCCCCCCGACTCCGGGAGGGCTTTGGTCCATGAGCCGACCCGAAAGGGTGACGCCCCCAACCGTCGTCGTCACGCCAGGGGGTGATTATGGCGAGTCAAGGAGGGGGCGATTCAGAATTCCACGCCTTGTGGTAAGACCAAAGCCGTGCCCGTGAACGAAATCCCCCCTAACCCCCCTTTATGAAAGGGGGGAATTTATTAAAACCACTTCAAAATCTTCCCCCTTTGGCAAAGGGGGATCGAGGGGGATTTTGCTGCGCCTTCGTCTTCTCGAAAATCACCGCAGCAAACTTACTCTACGAGCAAAGCTCAACTATACCACCAGCACAGCAGGTGGGTTTTTAAACTACTAAGACTTCTCTTTCGATCCTTCCTTGTCCTATATCGGGAGGAATAATCATCTGTGGGCTATGAAGGATTTGTCTGGAGACAGATATTTCAAATGGTTCTTATCGGCCTTTCATGTACGGCCTATTCTGAGTGGTGCCCAACTACTTGCCTTTTGGCCTGGCCTTTCGTGTGGTTGCCTCAACCCGGAACTGCTTCCACGCCGCGATAGTTTGCTGGGTGAGATCGGAAATGGTCCGATCAAGTCTTTCTTGTAACTCTGCCACAGTGATCAGCAGTCTGCCGCGTAGGTGATCACTGTAGGAATCGGCGATACTCTTCGGATGACCAAGACCGAGTTGAACGCCCGCGTCGTAAGCAATGTCGTGAAGATCCGCGACCGCTTGGAAAGAGGTGCGGATGGAGAGTTCATGGTAATGGTCGGCCCACTCATGAACCCAGAACGTCTTATCTCTCTCGTCTCCTTTACTCAGAGCGAAGATGATGAAACCCGCGTAGCGGTATGGTTGGTAGGCGAGGCGAGCCTGCATAAGAAGAGGGCGCTCGGGACTTGCCTCGCTTAACAGGATGCAGGAGATCTCATGAAGATCACGCACCTCCTTCATCTCCAGGATTACGTTGTCCTCACGGGCCTTGGTGAGTCCTTCGACCTCAAACAAATATTTTTCGTCCAGAGCGCTGCCAATGCCGATTTTCAAACGGCCGGCGTTTTCGATTTCGAAGAAGTGCGGTGGAAGTTCCGGATACTGCTCGGCCATCTGGTCGAGGTATTGCTCTATTCCCCGTTTGAAATTCTTGCGGCTTACCTCAAGCGGCTGCATGAGAGTTTCCTGTGCTGCTAGGGTGTGCTCGCGGTCTGTGGTAAAGCTGGCCCGGATCCGAGAGACCAGTTCGGGAGGAGAACTGGTGAGCCCAGGGTCCTCCAGGGCGGCTCGATAGCCGGAGAAGAAGCTATGAACTATTCGCTCAGCTTCCTCCTCCCAGCCATTGGCTCGGGAGGCCAAATGTATTGACACTCCGAACCGCACGAAATCAAGTACCACGGGTCCCATTGTCGCAGCATCGAAGTCCGTGAGGCCGCGTCCCCGCTCAGTGATGGCGTAATTCTCCAGGTGGGCGTCGCCTTGGAGGTTAACGTTGGGAATCCAACCCAGGTCGTCTCGAAAGCGCACACAGACTTCTTCGGCAAATATTTCGTTGATGAAGCGAAAGTAGCCATGGGGCCCCCTCATAATTCGTGCCAAGAGCTTTGGATTTTGCGAGAATTCATCTGCATCAGGCGAAATGATGAGACTCTGTTGGGTATTGCTTTTTGCCACGGGGGTGCTGGGCCTCGAGGAAAGCCCCGTTTTCCTGGAATGGCTGGTAGCTCCTTCTGCTGAGGAGGTATCAGGGGTAAACAAAAGGGCTAAAATGACAGCACAAAAGAGCAGCTGCAGGAGAACACAGAGGGAACTGGAGAATGATCTCATAGGTTGGTTGGCGTTGTTTGTTAGCACAGTCAGGCCTCTACACTTTCATACTCAAGTTTCGCACCCCTCTGGATTCCCGCCTGCGCGGGAATGACGTGGCATGCTAACCTAGCGTCATTCTTGCGAAAGCAGGAATCCAGGAACAATCACCTAAGGCGATCCTTTGTTGGACGAGTCAAATCAGTACGGTAACAGTTTAGCCATTTAACGCCCTGTCCCCACCTTTTCGAAACATTTCTCTAGGCCTCTTTTCTTGCCGGTGCTTTGTCCACCATTCTGATTCCGGGTTAAAAAACTCCCTATTTTGTCTGAACCTAAACATTTGAGCGACGGAAGTCAATTTCATAAAGACAAGACCAGCGAGGGCTTGCCCAGGTGAAAAATACTGTACTGCCTTGCCTTTTGAGTCCGGTATGGTTATCAGACAGGGTATTGCAGATTGTAGATAGCAGATTGTAGATCTTATAGACTTGTTTGTCTCAGTGTGCGCCTTTGAACGTATGTAAAGACACCATCTCAGATCCTCAAGTTAAAGGTCGCAGTTTCCTTCAATCTAAAATCCGCAATCTAAAATCTTAAATGTAGAGAGTGGCTGATGGACCGTCGCATGTTTCTCAGGAAGTTCTTGGATTTAGGAAAAAAGGCAGCTTTTCTTCACCTCCTCGCTGGCTGCACGAATCTTAAGACCAGTGCCAGCCAAACCGCGGCGGATACCCCACCCTCACCCTTCAAGGACTAC
>Ga0316193_10002704_pt1 | contig 12570 bp, 10 predicted proteins | sample MerIslsedime2_MG_FD_207735 | JGI IMG/M metagenome (GOLD analysis project Ga0316193, IMG submission 207735) | Coastal sediment microbial communities from Maine, United States - Merrow Island sediment 2 | ecosystem: Environmental > Aquatic > Marine > Coastal > Sediment | place: USA: Maine... | reverse complement strand
GATAACTGTAGGAGCGCATCATATGCGCGATACCGGTATCACAAAACAATCGCGGACACGGTCCGCTCCTACAGGTGTCGAATAACAATCAGACAGGGTTATGCAGGAGCGCATCACCTGCGCGATACCGGTATCACAAAACAATCGCGGACACGGTCCGCTCCTACATGTGTCGAATAACAATCAGACAGGGTTATGCCGGAGCGCATCACCTGCGCGATGCCTTTGCCACATAAACGATCGCGGATAAGGTCCGCTTCTGCAGGTGGCACGATAACTGTAGGAGCGCATCATATGCGCGATGCCGGTGTCAAAAAATGACGGGGGAGGCGTTCTGGTTTGCAGGTGTGCTAGTCCACAACCTTGCAGTTCAGCTGCTTGTCGCTCCAGTTTAGCCGGGCCTCGCCCTGGTGTTCCCGGAAACTGACATTACGCCCCTGGTATTTTGCGCCGCTCCCCGAGGGTTGCTGATACGCCAATACCTGGCTGACGTTATGTGTCGCCGGAGTGATGGTCAGTACCACGGCTGGCGGTATTGTTTGCGGGTAATATACAGCTGTAAGCGCGCTAGCCTCGCAATTAAAATAAACAGGAGACGGCGCCTCCAGTTGTCCGTAGTGAACCTGCAGCTCGGCAATCCGATGGTGATAGGCAGAAAGTGCGCATTGGCGTACATCATCCGCCTTCCAGCAGTCATTACGCCCCTTGATCCAGCCGCGTTGTTCTGCTCGCGGATCCTCGTAGTTATCTATTCGATAACGTTGCAGCGCTGCGCTGTAAACACCATTCAGCTGGCGGTCGAGTTGTGCAAGCGACGGGTCGCTGCAGACAAGTTCCTCAACAGTGCCGTTAGCCCTGCGGCAATCAAAAGCGGGCAGGGAGTTCTCATCCAGGGCGGTGTGCTGGTCGCAATGTTGTTCTGCCAGATGATGGCCGTTAACCCAGCCGGTAATCCCCTGGTAGCTGATTTTGCACCAGCGAGGATTTTCCTGAAGTCGTTGTGCCTGTTCAGTTGGTGACAGCGTGGTGAACTCGTTCAGTGTCAGCCCACCCTGACATCCGAGGTTGCGAATACACGTGCCGTCAACGGGAATGACCCCGGCAACGGTGGCTTTGCTGTCAGGGTTGCGGTGTATGTTCAGGATATTGCCGGGCTCGATAGCGCTGGCCCTGAAATGGTCAGGTCCGTCGGCTTCAGCAACGGATTTGCCGGACAGGAAGACAAGAAGTACTGCCGCGAGCAGGCGATGGTCATGCATGATTGCGTTTCCCTAATGCTGTTGTGTGTGCAGTTGTCGTAGTATGGACTCTATGCCAGGCAAATAAAGCTGGCATCGGGTAACAGGTTGAAGCGGGTTTTTGTGGCGGCGGTATATGCCCCCATCTGGTGCCCGATGACAAGATCGCCGATATCAAGCTCGGGCAGCTGGATGTCTTCAGCGACCACGTCGATACTGTCACAGGTAGGGCCGGCAAGTATGCTGCGGCGGGTTTCTCCTTCACGCAGTACCTGCAGGGGGTAGCTTGCATGGTCAAATATCTGGCCCGAGTAGGATCCATAGACGCCGTCGTCGAGGTAGTACCAGAAGATACCATTGCGGCTTGATTTGCCTGTTACGGTCGTGATGCTGATTACCGCGGGAGCGATCAGGAACCTGCCGGGTTCTGCCAGTAAATGTATATCCTCCGGCAGTTTATCCAGCGCCTTGCGTATCGGTGCGCAAAAGCTTTCTATGTCCAGGCCGCTGAGGGTGTAGTCGGCCGGAAAGCCACCGCCAATGTCGAGTGTGCTGAGTGGCGTGGAGCAGCTGAGATTGACCTCCTGCATCAGCTGCCGGCAGCGCTCGATCGCTTCGACATGACTGGAGGCATCATTGCACTGGGAACCGACATGAAAAGAGAGCCCCTTGATGTGCAGGCCCAGTTGCTCTGCGGCAGTGATGATTCCAGCGACTTCACCGGCATCACAGCCAAACTTGCGTGACAGGTCAACAACGGCCTGCTGGTTGCGGAAGGTGACGCGCAGCAATACCCCGATACGGTCACGATAAGGCACGAGTTTTTTAAGTTCATCCAGATTGTCGACCACAAAGGTGGTGGCGCCGAAACGCAAGGCGCTGCGTATTTCCTTGTCCTTTTTGACAGGATGGGTGTGGATGGTGCGACGCCCCGAGATCTTGAGGTCCATCAACATGTCCATCTCCCCGGCAGATGCCACATCAAACCCGGATTCGAGTTCGTCGAGGGCCTGTACGATTTGCGTGTTGGGGTGTGCCTTGACGGCATAGTAGAGTTCTACGCCCGGAAGCGCGTGCAGCAGGTCGAGATACTGTTTTTTCAGGACCTCTGGATCGAATACCAGTAATGGACTGCCAAATTCTTCAACCAGTGCTTGCCAGCTACTTGCCTGTTGCGGCGTGGCACCGATCAGAATCCGGCGATTGTCATCCATCAGCTTGCTTTATTCAGGGTGTCGATCATGTACTGCGGCAGGGCAAAACAGGCCTGGTGGATGGCTGCATTGTAGTATTTTGTTTTTAAAGCTGTCTGCGCGATACGGGCTTGCAGGGTCGTAATATCGGTATGGCGCAGTGCGGTGTTGTCTGTGCCCCAGGAAAAGGCCATGAAGCCACCATAGTAGGTCGGCACGGGAGCGCAGTAGAACCCCATATCCTCGAAGTGGGGTGACATGCGTTTTCCGGTGGTTATCAATTCATCCGGTTGAAAAATGGGTACGCCGTTCTGGGTGGCCAGTATGCCGCCGGTTGTCAGGCGCTGTTTTGCGTGGCTGTAAAAATTTTCTGTAAACAGCGCTTCGCCCGGGCCGATGGGGTCGGTGCTGTCCGAGATAATGACATCAAACTGTTCGCCCGAGTCACGTACAAAATCCATACCGTCGCCGATCACCAGGTTGAGGCGTGGATCATCATAGGCACCGGCAGAATGGTTTGGCAGGTACGCCTTTGCCATGTCAACAACGGCCTGGTCAATTTCTACCTGGGTAACCTGCTCAACCGGGTGCTTCAGTACTTCGCGCAGCATGCCGCCATCCCCGCCGCCAATAATGAGTACCCTGTTTGCACTGCCATGCGCAAACATTGGCACATGCGTCATCATTTCGTGGTAAATGAACTCATCTGCCTCGGTTGTTTGCACGATGCCATCAAGCGTCATGACGCGACCGAGCAGAGCGTTATGAAAAATCATCAGGTGCTGATGATCGGTCTTGCTTTCAAAGTAGAGCTTGTCGATGCGGAATTCCTGGGCTACCGCATCGTAAAGTGTCTCCTTGAAATGTTTCATTCTGTGTCCGGCATTATGCCGCGAAGCTGTTCACTGATATTCAGTCTGTCTGGTGCAAATGCAGACTTTAATACCGGGATAGCAAGCTCCGGCTGGGCATCGCCACACATAAATATGTCGAACGCTGCAAAATCGCGCTCCGGCCAGGTATGCACACTGATATGTGATTCGGCGAGCACTGCGACACCGGAAATACCGCCGTTTGGTGTAAAGTGGTGCAGGTGAATATGCAGCAGGGTTGCGCCGGCCACCGTGACGGCCTTACGCAGGGTGTCTTCCATCAGGCGCATGTCATCGAGTCGGCTTGCGTCCCACAGGTCGATGATCAGGTGTGTACCTGCGAACTCGATACCATTGCGGGTGGTGAAGTGATCAGGTGAATCTGATTGTTCGCATGATGGCTGGGAAGCCGGCCAGGCTGAATCAAAATTAACAAGTTTTACAGCAGAGTCCAGTGCCATATGCCGCGTCCTCCCGGGACCAGTCGTTGAGTCAAAAGTGAATGCCTACGCATTGCTCCTGACCGGGGACAACGCGCGATTAGCGGATAAACATAAAACCTCAAATTGCGTAAAATGTGCGCGCATTTTATGTATATGGCCGAGGAATGCAATAGAAAATTCAGGGTAATAAATATGACATGCACTCCGTTGTTGAATGGTGCAGGCATGACGTGGTATCTGGAATGGCCCGGTGCCCTGGCGAGTCCTCGTGTAATGCATCAAAACAGGGCAAAATTACCGGAGTAATCAGTGTGTTGTCAGCAGGATATAGTTTGACTCCAATCAGCAGTGAAACTAGACTTTGCCGATGACATTTCCGGCCGGTGTCTGGTCGACATAGTGTCTGGTTTTACCGCTCTGCGATTTCACAAAGAGCGTTAACAGGGAGAGAGAAATGGCTGCTTTTAAGAAAATTTTAGCCCTCATGGCTATGGGCGGTATGCTGGCAGGCTGTGCCGGCACACCGTATTCACCGACATCCTTTACGCCGACCGGTATTGATACCTCGGCCTACGTGGCAAAAATAGATGCCTTTGTAGTCGTAATGGATGCTTCTTCATCGATGAATTTTGATCACGAAGACCGCAAGAACTTCTACACAGCCAAAGATGTCGTCACACACCTGAACCAGACGATCCCGGAACTGGGTTACAAGGCAGCACTGGTGGGTTTTGGCTCAGGTTCCTGCGTCAATCGCGAGGATGCGCGGGTGGTTTATGGGCCCGAAACCTACCAACGTACCGGTTTCTCCGATGGGCTGGCACTGCTTGAATGTGCAGGCGGGATTACGCCGATGTATGAAGGTGTCTCCACCGGTGGTAATGCCGTAAAAGAGGGTACCGGCAAGGTTGCCCTTATCGTGGTGAGTGATTTCTGGCAGATTAACAGCGATAAGGTCATCAATGCCATTGATACACTGAAGGCAGACTACGGTGATCGTTTGTGCATACATACCATCAAGGTGGGCGATGATGAGCGCAGCGGTGACCTGATTGAGGCGCTAGCCGGCGTCAATTCCTGCGGCTCATCAAACGATGCTGCGTCGCTGGCTTCATCTTCGGCGATGGCGGCTTATGTTACGGATGTATTGCTTCAGCCGGCTCCGGTCGTCAGGTATGAGAAAAATACCCTGTCAGCATCTGCATTGTTCGACCACGACAAGTCTGTCCTGAAGGAAGATGGCAAGATTGCCTTGCATGCGCTGGATGAATCTATCAAGTCGCGTGCTGCCAGTGTTGTGGATATTGATGTCATCGGTCATACAGACAGTGACGGTAGCGAAGAGTACAACATGGCGCTTTCCATCCGTCGTGCAGAAGCCGTGCGTGACTACATGGTCAGCGAGGGTGTTGATGCATCTATTATCGATATCTCTGGAGAGGGAGAGTCCAATCCAATCGCCAGTAATGCAACCAAAGAAGGCCGTGCAGAGAATCGTCGTGTTGATATCCATGTGGGCATAAAGCAGCAGGTTAACTGATCTGTACCGTGGTAACTGAACAGCCCGCCGTCCGTTTTGGCCGGCGGGCTTTTTTGTATGGCGTTAGCTGTACGAATGCAGATGCTATCAATGACTAATGATATAAATACACAGTTACTGGAACGGGACCGGGCACATATCTGGCATCCTTATAGCGCAATGCGCAGCGATCAACCGCTCTATCCGGTGGTATCTGCAGAGGGTGTCCGCCTGAAGCTTGCCGATGGACGGCAACTGATCGACGGCATGTCTTCCTGGTGGTGCGCGATTCATGGCTACAACCATCCCGTTATGAACCAGGCACTGGCCTCGCAGCTTGAAAATATGGCTCACGTCATGTTCGGCGGGTTGACACACCCGCCGGCGGTTGCGCTTGCAGAAAAGCTGGTCGAGTTGACCCCGCAGGCGCTGCAGACGGTGTTTTTTTCTGATTCCGGCTCGGTTGCCGTTGAAGTTGCCATGAAACTGGCTATTCAGTACTGGCATGCCACTGGTCAACCAGACAAACAGCACTTTCTGACAATCCGGGGTGGATACCACGGTGACACCTTTGGGGCAATGTCTGTGTGTGATCCGGTGACAGGTATGCACGGACTGTTTAGCGACGCGCTGAGCCAGCAATACTTTGTGGACCCGCCGTCCTGTCGCTTTGGTGATTTCTGTAGCGAGGCAGATATGGCGCCGCTGTCAAGGCAGCTTGATGAACATGCTGACAAGATTGCAGCGATTATCCTGGAGCCGATTGTGCAGGGCGCCGGTGGCATGCGTTTTTACTCGGCAGACTACCTGCGACATGTGCGGAGGTTGTGTGAGCGTTACGATGTATTGCTGATTTTTGACGAGATAGCAACCGGCTTTGGCCGCACCGGTAAACTGTTTGCCTGTGAACATGCGGGCGTGACACCGGATATTATGTGTGTCGGCAAGGCGCTTACCGGCGGCTACCTGTCGCTGGCGGCAACGTTGACGACCACGCAGGTCAGCGACACCATCAGTAATGGAGATCCCGGTCTGTTTATGCACGGACCTACATTCATGGCGAATCCGCTTGCCTGTGCGGCGGGACTCGCGAGTATAGACCTGCTAATGAACTCCCCCTGGCAGAAACGTGTCGCCGGGATCGAACTGGCCTTGCGCAACGGCCTGGAACCGTGTCGTGAACTGACAGGGGTAAGCGATGTGCGCGTGCTGGGTGCGATAGGCGTGGTAGAGCTCGAAAGGCCTGTGGATATGCGGGTTGTGCAACCGCAGTTTGTTGATGCGGGCGTCTGGGTGCGGCCCTTCGGGAAGCTGGTTTACCTGATGCCGCCCTACATTACGGTGGCATCAGACCTGCAGCAGTTGACTGCAGCCGTGGTCAAGGTTGTCGACGGCTGTGGCCGACAATAGTATGGAGTTTATTTTCCCAGTTGCCTGACACGTTCCAGGTCCTCGTCAGAAATATCTATAATGTAGAAGCCGCTCCAGAACTGTGTCTGGTCGGCAGAAGCGTGACACCAGAGACTCTCGACGCCGATCTGAATCGGGCTGTTATTGTCGGAGCCGTTATCAAACTGCAGAGATAGCTGAAATATATTGTCCTCTGCAACCGGTTTTGCACCCAGCAGCATAAAACCTTCCTCGCTGATGTTGACGAGTTGCCCGAGGACTTCTCCGGTTTGTCTGTCGGTGACATGGATGACTTCAGATACTTCGATACGATTGTGGCTGCGCATTTCCTGTATGGAATGTTCAAAAGAGCTCATGGTGTATTTCTCCCGAAATGATAGGTTTGGCGGTTGATTACTGTTCGCTGCCTAGCATGCGGCGAATGGCTTCCAGCGCCCTTTGTACCAGCGGTCGATTTTCATCCTGGATGATGCTGACCTTGCCGGCTGCCATCAGGTTTGCCAGTTCTGCCTGTTTCCAGATTTTGGTGCGCATACCCATGCTGTTAACAAACATGTAATTGCCAGACATGCTTGAAAACCACGATAGCTTGAGGTGTACAGGCAACACTTCATCATTTTCCTGGATGCTGAACCATGTGCCGAAGGCCACTTGTTGCAATACAGTCAGTGCAGCCTGCTGGTCTGCAGACAGGGTTTCAATAGCGGGTTTAGCCTCGTCTTCCTGTTGCGGAATTTCCTGTGCGCCTGCAGATTCCGCATTCGGGGTTTCGGCACGAGGTACGCCGCTGGCAGCTTCGGCCGTTTGTGGCACTTCAAACGGGGCATTAAGAACGGCCTCCTGGATATCGCGGATCTGTCTCAGCTGGGTCTCGCTGTTGGTGCTTCCATAGGCATCCAGTGTTTCAAAGGAGAGCTCTATCTGCTTTTGTACTTCCGGTAGCCGCTCACGAAGTTCTGCTATTGCCTCGATGGACGAGCGTGGCTCGACGCTCCAGATGATGGCATCAACAGTCTCTACTGCGAGGTGCCAGCTGTCGCTGTCAGCGGCGTCAGGCTCTCGCAGGTAGATAAACATGAGCTTTTCCTGCCAGACTTCGTTCAGCAGTTTTTTGACGGGGGCAGGGACGTGATGTCCATTCATGCAGTCAGCAATCGCAGTTGCCGCATGCCTGCGCGCCACGGCAAGTTTTTCCTTGCCTTCAGCTGCCTGGCGCGTACGTTTTTCAATAGCTGTGGATTTGATCTCCAGGTCATGTACTTTCAGCGAAAAGGACTCCAGCAACTCGCTGAATATGTCCAGGTTACTTTCAAATTCTTCGAGTATACGTTCAACAACGTTTTGTACCGCAGGAAACAGGCCGCGTTCAAGGTTGTCTTCAAAAACCCAGCGAGCAGATGCCTTGGCCAGAGTATTCAGCAGTTCGTGTGCCGGGTGCCGGGTGTTGGTAAACAAACCCTTGTCAATAATCGCGACCTTTAAATAGGGCGTGTGTAAACGACTTAATTCGGCCTTGGCGGCGTAGGGGATTTCATCATCCTCGAGCATGTATTCAAACATCATGCCGACCAGGTCAATGATCTGGGTGTCAGCTACCGGTAATCTGCGCCGGTCAATGCCGTCAAACAACCGATCTCTCTCTGTAGACAGGTTGGTAACCATGTCGGCAACCAGTTGCTGGTTTTCCCTGATGCTGGTCGGTGCTGCAGGGTTGATAGTGACAGCAGGTGTCTCGGTACGATTGTCCTGTTGTAGCTGGTGCAGTGCAGATACCAGTTCTGCCTGGGGTAGTGGATTGTTGATGTGTGCAGCAGACTGGCCATTGCCCTGGCCGTTACTGCCTGCGCCCGGGTGGTCTCGCCGCGAAAGCAGTTGCAAGATACTGCCAAACAGTTCATCACCGAGAGACTGGTTGCTGCCTTCATTATTGGCCGATGCTGTTTCACCGGCTTCAACTTGCTGTGTTACCCGGGCCTTCTCCGGGTTAATACGTACCTGGTATTTCAGGTTGGGCAGTAGTCCGGCCTTTAACAGATGCTTGTTATATTCATCATAGAGCGGTGTGGTCTTGCTGAGTACAAACTTGTTAAACAGCATGTAAACGATCAACAGTGTCTGGTGCTCAAGTACCAGGTCCTTTGCAGCTTGATGAAAGGCATTGGCGAGGCAGACAGGCCCCCCCGGGATCTCGCTGTCTTCAAGTTGCTGACCGTTATTCAAAACAGCCAGTCGCTGACGCAATGCAACCAGTTCCTGCGAAGATCCCAGCGAGGCACTGGCGGCCATGTTTTGAATTGCCACCTGTATGTCAGTATCTTCCTTGCTGACCAGTTCCATGGACTCGCTCTGGAGGGCTCCGGCAGTGCCGCCCTGGCTGCTGCAGCCGAAATCTGCAAAGCTGCGCCCCAGTTCCTGGTAAAAGGTGTGTTCTACATTTTTACGGTTCTTCTGGATAACGTTCATGGCCTCAAAAAAACGTAACTGGGAGGACGTGGACTGTGATTTCTCGGCAAATTCAAGAAAGGCTGTATCGCTGTTTTCGAACATCTTGCTGATATGATCGCGCAAATGTTTCAGGACAATATTATGGCATTCGTCCAGAAACCCCAGGGTAGTAGCGGGCATGCTTTTCGTGGCTTGCATATTCATACCTTATATATCATTCATAGGTGACTGCCTGGATACAGACCTTGCGGGTCCCTAAGGATGGGCATGGCCGGTATACGCGTGTGACACCCTGACATCGGCTGAAAGGGTCAGATCTTAAGGCTTACGCGCGATGCGGAATCATCTTGATGCCGGCAAAGACAGGCGCATATTTCCGGTCTGCATTTACGCTAGAAAGGGGGGATTATGACTAAACAGGCTACTGTCAGTGAACGGCCGGTACGTGCCAGTCTGGTGACATTTCTGCTGCTGGCGCTGACGGTGTTTCTGAACGGCGCACATACAGGACCTTATTTTTACCTGCTGGGGAGATTCCTGGAGGTAATGACAGTAAGCACGGCTTATATAGAGCAGTACATCTGGTTCATCCTGCTTGCGGCGGTGATTACCATGGTGGTCGCGATCTAACGGGGACGACTCGTGGGCAGGCGGCACACGACAGCAGAATGATTTTTTACGAAACCTCGTGTGATTTGAAGCCGGCCGGGCCATCTGTGCGAGATATGGCCGGGCTACAGGCTGGTCTCGGTCAGCAGGCAGTTACTTTTCTGTACGAGCGAGATAGCCAAGCAAGTACTCACGGTTTTGTGCATTGCTGAACGTGGCGGTATGCGGCCCTCGCGTCTCAAAGAAGTTTCTCGGGGGCAAAGCAGCCTGTAACAGTTGATCATTGAAGGCATGAGGCACAATACGGTCATCCTGGCTGTGTATCAGCAATAACGGTACGGGTGCGATATCTGCGACGAAATCAACCGGATCATATCCACTGATCATGCTCCATGAGACGGGATATTGCAGTGGCCAGGTCAGCCAGCTTTGTGCGCTGACATGGCGTGCCATCTCACCATAGCGTGGGAAAGCGGCATCGCTGATGACTGCATTGAGATGTTGTTTTGCCAGAGGATCAGTTGCCGCAAAATAGATAGCCATGCTGGCACCCAGGCTCTGACCCAGCAGGTAGAGTGGCTTTTCATCGACATCAGCCCGGCTCAGCAGGTATTCAAAGCCGGCCTGGATATCCTGCAGGACCCCCGGCAGCGCAGGTTTGCCGCCTGACAGGCCGAAACCCCGGTAATCAATCAGAAAAACCTGGTAGCCCCGGGCAGGTAACCAGGCGATATTGCGAATATGTGTGCTGATGTTTTCTGCATTACCGTGCAGGAAGTAGATGGTCCCCCGGGCAGGTGCCTTCGCCTGCAGCCACCAGCCGTGCACACGGGTTCCATCGGCCGAAGTAAAGAAGATATCTTCGTATTCCAGTCCCAGTTGGTCGGGTGTTTGCAGGTGTTGTTTTTGCGGGAAGAAGAAAATACCTGAGCAGCCAGTCGCGCAGCAGAGTGTCAACAGTAGCAATGCAAGTAGCAGGTTTTTCATGGCCAGACCGGTTGTCAGAAAAAGAAATTATAACTCAGCCCGACTTCATTAAAGTCCTTGTTGTTATGCCACTCGCGTTTGAACTTTATTTGCAGTGCATTGTTGCGTGACAGTAGCAGGTTCTGGGTAAGTGAGAAGTTGATTCGGTATTCCCCACCGGTAAATTTCTCCGCGTTTATTTCCGTGCGGCCCGTGCCGATTGTACTGTGGTACAGGCCGCCTGCGGCGGCACCCAGTGCCGGCTCAAGCTTGTGTGTGAAGGTAGAGTTGGCCTCCAGGCGACCGGTGAGCAGGGAGTAGACTGTGCCATCTTCAAGAAGCGGCCAGGCATAGCCACCACCGCCGCTCACATGCCCGACCAGCCTGTCCTTGTCGTCCGAGTAGACGCGTTCAACGCCGCCGCGTACGCGCCAGGAGATCGGCGTAAAAAAACGGCTTCGCGGTGTCAGTGAGAACACGTCGGCAAAATTGGCGGATTGCAGGAATACGGTACCGGTGGAATTTCTGCGCCGCAGTACCATGCCGATGATGTTGATTTGTGCGCCACGCATATAGCCGGCTTCATTGTCTTCCAGGTCGTGATACGACATTCTCATACCCAGTTCGCTATAGCCGTGACCATCTCTTTCCAGTGCGCCAAGCGTCAGTTGTTTTGAGAGGTGACCGGTTTCCGGCCTGACGGGTGGCGTAATTACCGGGTCAGGTGCCTGCGGGTAGTGGCTCAGCTGTTCCAGTAATTGATGACTCTTGCTGGCAGTTTCCGGGTCGCGGGGCTTGCGGTTTTGTCTTAGCCGCAGCATTTTGTAGCTTGTTGCCAGTAATGCTTGCTGGCGCGCCTCATCAAGGGACAGGAACTCTGCAGTCTGTGAATCCAGTGGTTGCTCAAGAAAGGCTTCCAGCAGGGTGTAATCGTCTTCAGGAAGATCGGCAATCATCTGCTTGGTCACGGTTTCCTGCGAGGGTCTGAAGCTGGTTGATTCAACCAGTCCGGCATCTTCAACCGAGCGGATGGTGTCGGCAGGAATGGCGGTAATGACAAATTCATCGGTCAGTTCGATACCGGGGCGTGCCACCTCGATCAGCTCCAGCAGTCGGTAGGAGCAGTTCTCCGTGAAAAAGTAGTAGGCAAAGTTGATGTCCTTCAGCTCCCAGAGATGCGTCACCAGTAATTCAACCTCTGCCGGCTGCAGGTTTAACCGGTATTCCCAGATGTCGCGTTTCTCAATGCGGTTGTATTCCTTGATCTTCTCGTAGTAGGGCATAACGATAAACTGCCCGGGATAGCCACCGGTCAGACCTTTCCAGGCATAGAACAGGGAGTTGTCGTCTTTGCTTATGTTGGCGCCGAAATTAACGGCGTAGGACAGCCAGTCCGACCAGTTTTCATCATCAGCCGGGTCGAGACGCAGCAAGGTGTGTCCGAACATGGATGACGGGCTGTTGAGCTGGTAGGTCGGAAATACCAGCGTCACGCTTTCTGCATGGATATGGCTGCGCCACTCAATGTAGTCACTGCAGACCGGCTTGGGCAGGCGCGTTGCATCAATCTGCAAATGCTGTTTTAGCCAGTCATAACGTGCGGGTGATCTGCACAGGGCGTGTTCATTACCTGTTGGTTGCTCGCTGAAAAGAGCAGCCAGCGTCGCGTTGAGTTCTGCCCGCGGGCTGGTTTCTCCGTTCCCGGAATAGAAAAAACGCTTGTCATCGACCGCGCTGCTGTAACTGCTGGTAAATATTTTAGATTGCCGGTAGTGGCCAAGGTTGAGCCACTCGCGATGCTGCCAGAGTTTGCTGTCGTCCGCGCGCTGTACCAGTTGTCGAATATAGCTGCTGTTACCAGTTGCGGCAGCGGAT
>Ga0316193_10002703_pt1 | contig 12570 bp, 8 predicted proteins | sample MerIslsedime2_MG_FD_207735 | JGI IMG/M metagenome (GOLD analysis project Ga0316193, IMG submission 207735) | Coastal sediment microbial communities from Maine, United States - Merrow Island sediment 2 | ecosystem: Environmental > Aquatic > Marine > Coastal > Sediment | place: USA: Maine... | reverse complement strand
CTCAACCGATTCCCCCTCGACCACGAGGAGGAGATCGACGTTCTCAAGGTGGACAACTCCGCGGTTCTCTCGGCCCAGATCGCTCGTCTCGAGGCGCTGCGGGCCGAGCGCGACGAGACCGCGGTCCGGACCGCACTCGACGCCCTCACCGCGGCGGCCGAGACCGGGGAGGGCAATCTCCTCGAACTCAGCATCGAGGCCGCACGCGCCAACGCAACCGTCGGCGAGATGAGCTACGCTCTCGAGAAGATCTACGGACGCCACCGGGCGGTGATCCGCTCCATCAGCGGCGTCTACAAACACGAAGTGGGGAGTGGCATGGCAATGGTCAATGAGGCCCGCCGACTCACCGACGAGCTCGCCGAGCTCGAGGGGCGGCGGCCGCGAATCCTTGTCGCCAAGGTCGGTCAGGACGGTCATGACCGGGGTCAGAAGGTGATTTCCACCGCCTTCGCCGATCTCGGTTTCGATGTCGACGTGGGACCGATGTTCTCCACCCCCGAGGAGACCGCCCGCCAGGCCGTCGAGAACGATGTCCACGTGGTCGGCGTCTCCTCCCTGGCCGCCGGCCACCTGACCCTCATCCCCGAGCTCAAGAAGCACCTTGATACGTTCGGCCGATCGGACATCATCATTGTCGTCGGCGGGGTCATCCCGCCCCAGGACTACGATGCCCTCCGCGAAGCGGGTGCCGGTCACATCTTCGGCCCGGGCACCGTCATCGCCGAAGCGGCGGTGGGGCTGCTCGAGGATCTCAAGCAGCGGTTGGGGCACGGGGGCTGATCACAGGGGAAGAACCGCGAAGACGTCGCAGAGTCAACGCAGAGAAACCATCGCAGGCTTCGCCTACAACCCAACCGAAACCCCGTACGAACCGCAGCCTGCGGTGGCCAGGCGTCAGCCGTGGCGGTCGGGTTTCGAAACACAAAGGACGCTCAGAACCACGAAGGAACCACGGAGCATCGCATTAATTGACCCCGATTCCCTCCGACCCGGAAGACCCATCGGGCCGTGCGATGAGTCAAGAACCGATCTTTGTGGCGTCGTTGTGAGTCTTCGTGTCCTTCGTGTTTCAACCACACCCCCGACCTGACCTCAGCCGACCCACGAAGTCGTACGACCAACCGGCTCCGAGGACCCACCCTCAAATGCGACGCTTTGCGTTGGTCTTTGCGCGCTTGGCGTTCTTTGCGTTTCAAATAACCGCTGCGGCCCAGCCGAATACGCAGACGGTGGACCGAGGCGTTCGCCATCGCAGGCTTCGCCCGGTACCCAGTGGAGCCCGGTGAGTTTCGACTGACCGAACCGGCTCAGGGCATTCGTCTGATCACGAAGAGCCGGCCACCGGTCCAGTCATCGGGCCATTGAATGGTCTCGCGATCGACCTCGTACCCCTCGGGCGAGTAGAAGACTAGGTCAATGGTGTCGAGGAAGGGCGGCAGCTCGAAGTTGAGGATCTGAAGACTTGCCGGCAGACTCTCCCAGTGGCGCAAATCGTACGATTTGGGATCGACTCCCGCCCCTCGCTCGGCGACGACGCGCCCCGCACGGTCACCCAGGCTCGCCACGGCGAGATCTTCGACCGCGGTGAGCTCAACGGAGATCACAGGATCCTCGACCTCGAGCGCCGCCCAGGTCACCGCCTGCGGGTCGCGCGGCAGGTAGCGACACCAGCGAATGGTCTCGGACTCGGTCACCGCGAGCTTGTCGGCTTCCTTGTACGGCCCTCGGCCGAGGAGCAAGACGACCTCCAGGGTCCGATCGCCCTCAACCGGCGGCGGTGCCCACCCCGCCGGCTCGTCACCTGCCACGCCTCTCGCGAGTCGACGCTGCAGCTCCTCTACCAGCTCCAGACCGCGGCCTTCGACCGTGGTTAGAGCCAAGAGATCACGACCATCGGTGTGCCGACCTGCGCCTTCGTACGCGAGGGCCGCCAACACTCGCGTAAAGGTGAAACGGCACGAATCACACGCCGCATCGGCCATATCGGAAACGGCGCGATCGGCGGCTTCGGCCGCTGCTCCCATGTCATGCATCGCCAGTGAGTTGGCGATCTGCAACGTCGAGATCATGACTCGTTCGTGAGACTCGGGTCTCCAGGGCGGCGCTTCATGATCAAAACCGCTCAGAACCTCCTCATCCAAACGATCGAGCATGAACTCGGCCCGGGAAAGGGCGGCGAAACTCTCGGCGTAACGTCCCAGCTCGAGCAGGGCCATCGCCCGCTCGACCTCGGCCAGGGCACGATCTTCGGGGAGAACCTCATACTTGTCGAGAACTTCGAGGGCGGCGTCGGGTCCGTAGAAATAGTAGGTGGAGCCGACGTATTCGACGGCCGAGGTGGCACAACTCACTGCCGCAGCAACAGCCGCCAGCACCGCCGCCATCCTGATCCAGATCCGACTCATCGACTCAACCATAACCCGCCCTCTTCAAATGCCATAAGCGAAGATCGCGCCCACTCTCGGCCGATACCGGCCCGAGCACGCCACGTCAGCTCCGGGTTCGCCCGCCTCCACAGGCGATTGCCGTCTCACCAAGACCGCAAGACCTCAAGACCCCAGGACCTCAAGACCCCAAGACCTCAAGACCTCAAGACCTCCGCGATTTACCACATCGTGACATTCCCCGCCATGGGTCGGCTATCCTGAGGATGGGAACGGCAATGAAGATTTTGATTGTTGAAGACGAAAAACGTTTACGCGATGGACTGGTGGATCTCCTGTCCGCCGCCGATCACGATGTGACCGCGGTGGCGGACGGCCGCACCGCCCTGGATACGGGCATCGCCGAGACCTTCGACCTTGTGCTCCTCGACCTCATGCTGCCGCAGATGGACGGAATCGAGGTCTGCAGGCGCCTTCGCCAGGCGCGGCCGGCACTGCCCATCTTGATGCTCACGGCTCGCGGATCCGAAGACGAGAAGCTCGCCGGTTTCGCCGCCGGCGCCGACGACTACGTCACCAAGCCCTTCGGGGTCCGCGAGTTGCTCGCGCGCATCGACGCCTTTGCACGCCGTGCCTCCTCCCGCCCCGCGGAGCCCGAAATCCTCGAGCTCGACGACTGCACCATGGATCTGGGTCGCCATCGGTCCTCCCGCGGCGAGGAGACATCCCATCTCACGGCTCGTGAAGTCGGGATTCTGCGCTGGCTCCACCGCCATCAGACCCGCGCGGTGCCGCGATCCGAGCTCCTGGAGAGGGTATGGGGTACGAGCGGAGATCTCCAGACCCGCACCGTGGACATGACCATCGCCAAGCTCCGCCAGAAGATCGAACGCGATCCCACCGATCCGAAGATCGTGGTCACCGTCACCGGCGCGGGCTACGCCTGGGGCGACGGCGGATCGTGACCTCGAAAAGGCGCACCACCATCGCCGCCATCGCCCTCGCGGTGGCGGTCGTCTTACCCACAACCGCCTGGTACCTCACGGGCTCCAGAGATGCCACCCGCCGGGCTCGGTTGTTGGAGCAGACCGCGATCGCAGGCCTCCAGAACGAGCTCCACCGCGACTCCGATCGACTGGCGACCAGGCTCGAACGGCTGCGGACGAGCGAGAACGAGCGGCCCTTCTTCCACTACCAGAGCATCACCCACGACCCGTATGGGGCTGCGGAGGGTCTCGCAGTGGCCCCTTCGCCGCTGGCTCGAGGGGTTTCCGACCCGCTTGTGTGGGCCCATTTCCAGCTCGATGAGGACGGTCTCGTCAGCCTCCCCATGGTGAATGAACGCTTCCCGGAGCTCTCGTCCACCGAGAACTTCTCGCGATTCTGCTCCCTCCTCGCGGATCTCCAGAACGCAATGGCAATGGGCCTCGGGAGCCCCTCCGGAACCAATGGAAGATATTTCGAGGGCACCCTGGTGCCCCTTCATCGGTCGGAGTGGGAACAGATTCGAGACGCGGACAAGGTCTACGCCGCTATCACCGGGCAGGGTGAAAGGCCATCAAAACAGACGCAAGGCGGTTCGGGAGAAGTTTTCATCCGCGTCGGTCCCCTCGAGTGGCACACCATGGTCTTCGGCAGCGGCCCGACCCTGGCGGCTCTGCGCGAGGTGGAGACGCCCCTCGGCATCAGGCTCCAGGGATACGCCGTCGCACCATCGGGCGTCGAACAGTGGCTCGGTTCCGACGCCGCCGTCCAGGTGGAGTTCGCCCCGGCCGCCATGCTGCCGCCCGGTCAACTCTCGTCACCGGTCTCGGACACCGGCTGGTGGCTCGGCACCGACTCCGAGCCTCTCATCCGGGAGGCCAGGACCGAGGGCCGTGCGGCCATCATCGATTTTCGGAGGATCTTCGCCCTCGGCGCTTCCGCCGTCCTGCTGTCGGCGCTGGCAGTCATGGTGGTCTTCCTCCAGACCGAGCGCCTGGCCCGGCAGCGCGGTCGTTTTGCCGCCGCTGCGGCGCACGAGCTCAAGACGCCCCTGGCCAGTCTCCGACTCCACAGCGAAATGCTCAGCGAAGGCCTCGGGCGACCGGAACAGGCCGGGGTCTACGCCGCGAGGGTGGCCGCCGAGTCGGGTCGCCTCGGCAGGGTGGTCTCCAACATGCTCGATCTGGCGCGGCTCGAGCGCGGGGCGCAGATCGCCAACCCGCAACCCGGCAAGGTCGGCGACGCCGTCGAGCGCTGTCTCGACCGGCTCCGACCGAGCCTCGAAGGCGCCGGCCTCGATGTCGACCTGCGCATCGACGACGACCTCCCCACCGCCAATTTCGACCACGACGCGCTCTGCCAGATCCTCGACAACCTCCTCGACAACGCCGAGAAGTACACCAGGGAACAACCCGATCGCAAGGCAGAGGTGACGGTGCGGGAATCGGCCGACGGGGTTCAGATCACCGTCAGCGACAACGGCCCCGGAATCCAGGGCATCACCCGGCGCGCGCTCTTCAAACCCTTCAAAAGGCCCGGAGACGACAATGCGCCCGCCGGCCTCGGCCTCGGCCTCGCCCTCGCGCGCTCGCTCGCACGAGCACAGGGCGGCGATCTCGAGGTTGTGGAGGACGTCGGAGCGGGGGCGAGGTTTGTGCTGTCGCTTGCGCGGAGTGGAGAGTAAGCGCCGATTTCGTCGCGGCCTTCCACTTGCGCACGTGACAAGTTCTCAGGAGCCACCTTTAGCATTGTTCGAAAGGAGGTCCATTGTGGCGGCGAGCGTCCCGCCCTCCTTTACAGCCGTTGAGGTTCGAACAATGCAAAAAACGGCACCACGCATTTCGTAGCTCGGTCCATGAAACGTCCATCGCTCATTGGGTCATTGCGGCCGCAAGAACCGTCGAAGAATCCTCGAGTCCCGGGGACGCTCGTGGACATTCGGTTTGTCGACCTGCGGGACGTGGCCAGCGGATTTTGAAACACGAAGAGCACCACGGGCCACAAAGAAATCACGACTCACTGGTCAACCACCTGGGTATTGGGGTAGAACGACGACCAGGCGAACCAGAAGGCCCTGGTCACCGGGATCTCTTCGCGTTCCTCGCCGGTGAAGGCCCTCACTCCCCCATCCGGACCGCGTTCGATTTCGACTGGAGTTCCGCCGAGCTCGGCCCTCACCTCGCCGCCCTTGTCGAGGGCATCGTCGGTCACGGCGATGGCATGGGTCCCGAACGCGGCTCCCCAGATGAGGGTCTTGCCGGGCATCTTCTCGGTCAGCCACTGGGCGCGGAAGAGTCCCATCCTGTCCGGATCGCTGAAGTACTTCTCATAACGAGAGGACAACACCTCCTCGGACTTCTTGAGCACATCGGTCTTCGGGTGTGTCTCTTTCCACTCGGCCCACGTGGTCTGGACCGACGGCATGGCCCGGAGCCGGGCGCCCCGGCCGGGGCCGTCGAGGGCCCTCCCCGTGACATGGCTCCACGACGTCGAGGTCTCGCGGTCCTCCATGATGAAGCTGTTGCGCCAGAGCTTGCCCGAGACCTGGAAGGTGTAGGTGTTGGCGCCGAGAGTGCGGGCGTAGACCACGCCCGTGGAGCAGAGCGGTCACCAGGTCGCCGCGATGGCCGTCCCTCCGATCTCATCGTTGACGAGCTCGTGGTGATCGAGCTGCCACAGCGAGTAGGCACGCGCAGTGTCGCCCACCACCACGCCGAGCACCGGTTCCCCCAGCTTCATCTGGGCGTCGGCGGCCTCACCCGCGACGAACTCCGGTTCATCGATGGCCGGGATCGCTCCCAGCGGAAGGACCTGATACACCTCGTCCCCACCCCATGTGGCCACCACCTGGGATTCGGGTCGTTGCGCCGCGACACCCGTCACGACCACCAAAAGCATCGCGCTGATCAGAATCTGAGCTTTCAAGTGTTTCTCCCAACAACCCTCATTGTCGTTTCCAACGTGGAGAGTTACCAATGATCCCGTTTCCGATTGAACGTCATCGTGGGCGGAAATCAATCCCGGCCCTTCGGCAATCGGTTTGAAACGCAAAGAACGCCAAGCGCGCAAAGACCATCGCAAATCATCGCATATGAGAGTGGGCCATCGGAGCCGGTCGGTCGTACGACTTCGTGGGTCGGCTGAGGTTGCGTCGAGGGTGTGATTGAAACACGAAGGGCACGAAGACCCTCAAAGACACCACAAAGGTCGATCCTTGACTCATCGCAGGGCCCGATGTGCCTTCCGGGTCGGAGGGCATGGGTCAAACATTGCGATGCTCCGTGGCTTCTTCGTGGTTCTTTGCGTCCTTTGTGTTTCAAAACCCGACCGCTGCGGCTGACCCTTCGCTACCACGTGCTGGAATTCGCACAGGGTTCTATTGGGTTGCTCGCGAAGCCTGCGGTGTGCTCTCTGCGGTTCAATCCGCGATGCCCGCTGGTAACAATAGAGGAACGCTATACTCCCGATCATTCCGGATCGGAACCGGGCGACCATCAGTGACCATCAAACGATTCATCTCCGCCGTTCTCGCGCTCGCCCTGCTCATCGTGGCAGTCGCTCACCTGTCTCGGTTCAATTTTCGGCCGCAACCCATGGTCCTCGAGTTTTCCGAGCTCATCCACGCCGACCACTATTTCGTCAGCGCCGTGGTACCTCAGGCGTCCATCGAGTGTCCGGTTACGACCCTGCGGGACTGGAACGAGATCTGGGAGCGAAAGCTCAGTCCCTGTTCCCTCGGCGACGGTTGGCTGCTCCCCGGCCCCTGGGGATCTTACGCCTTCGGGACCCGTTCACAGGTTCAGGTCGAGATCGCGGACGAGATCCCCCGCACCCTGGTCCTGCGACTGCGAGCTCATCAAGCGCTCCCGGAGAACATCGAGCAGTCGATCCGGATCCTTGTCAACGGCCATGACATCGGCAAGCATCCGGTCTCGAGGAAATGGCACGAGATCCGGCAGGCGATCCCCCGGCAATTGCTGGTCGTCGGCCGAAATCTCATCGTTTTCGAATTCGCCCACGCGACCTCACTCCGTCAGGCCGGCATCACCAGGGACAGCCAGGCCATCGCCGCGACAATCGAGCGGCTCGGCTTGTTGATACCCACTGACAAGGCTCCCGTCCAGACCGCCGATGTCGTTTCCACCAGTGTTTGGGACAACCAGCTCCAGAATTTCGCCATCGGAGAGTCGGGAATTCTGGTTTTGCCCATGCTGATCCCCCCGGGAGCCGACGCGCTCGAGTTCGATCTCCAACCCTCCCGAAGCGTCGATCTGTCCACCGCCCAGGTCGACCTCGCGTCCGCGGACCTCGATGGCCGACACGAGCAACGGGCTTCACTGGGTGGACGGCTGGTCCGAGATCGTGGGCGGATCGGTATGCCAGTCGGCGACCTGGCCGGAAGCTGGGCACTCGTCACGGCCGAAGTCTCCATCGACGGAGGTCAGTTGGTGGTCTCGCCTCCACGGCTCGTGTTCGATTCGGAAGAAGAACCGGTGGAACAGACGGCGTCGCCCATGGATCCCGATCCACGACCCGACATCGTCCTGATCACCCTCGATGCCGCCCGGGCCGATCGATTTTCATATTCCGGCTATCACCGGGAGACCACACCCTTCATCGACGGAATCGCGGAGAACTCCCTTGTTTTTCCGCACGCCTACGCGCTTGCGCCCTACACCCTGTGCTCGGTCCCGACGATGATCACCGGTCTGAGTCCCCTGGACCACGGTGTGATCTACCACGAGGATGTCCTGAGCGACGAGGCCGTCACCCTCGCCGAGTCTCTCAAGAGGAGGGGCTATCTCACCGCCGGCTTCAGCGCGACGCCGAACAACTCCCGGATCAAGGGTTTCGCCCAGGGTTACGATGTGTTTCGCGAGATCTGGACAGAGGCTCCGGGGAAGGTGGCCCGGCGCGCGCATTTCGCCGCCCGAGGTGTTGTCGAGTGGCTTGACACGGTGGCCGGCGACGACCGGCCCCTCCATCTCCAGGTGCATCTCATCCCCCCCCACGGGCCATACGACCCCCCGGAGAGATTCGACCTCTTCACCGATCCCTCCTATACCGGCCCGTGCGACGGCTTCAGCCGCACCATCTCGGCCATCGACGGCCGCGAGGTCGCCGCGACCACCGAGTGCATCGACCATCTGAGCAATCTCTATGATGGAAACCTCAGAACCGCGGACGACGCCGTCCGGGTCATCGTCAGAGCCCTCCAACGCAGTCCGCGGTGGAACCAGACCGTCGTCCTGATCACCTCGGATCACGGCGAGGCCTTCATGGAGCACGGGATGTTGGCGCACAACAGCACGGTCTACGACGAGATGCTCCACGTGCCGTTCGTCCTGCGGTTGCCGCCGAACCACCGACCACTGCCCGTCGACACCGAGCGACTGGTGACCCTCGCCGACATCGTCCCCACCCTCCTCGGAACCGCCGGCATCACCACCGGGGGCGGTGACGGGGTCGATCTGCTGGATCCGAACACCAGGACCGGCAGCCGCTACATGGTCGCCCGAACCACCGAAAACCGACCATTCTGGGGTCTGCGGACCCTGCACTGGAACCTGATCCTCAACTCCGCGGGGTCGGGCGCCCTCTTCGACCTGTCGACGGACCCGGGCGAGCTCGAGAACCTGTGGGCGAGCCGGCCCGCGTCGTTTGCCGGTCTCGGCAGGATCCTCACCCGGCGAATCGGTCTCCCGCCGAGGCTGGCGGTCACCACCGATACCGCGGAGATAAGTGAGAACGATCGCGAACAGCTCGAAGCCCTGGGCTATGTGAGTGATTGACGTGCGCATCTCCAACCTCTTGCTCGCCGCCTTCGGTCTGGTTCTCGGCCTCGCCTGTGGAGCCCCCGACCGGGAGACCGATCACCTCGCGCCGCACGACTTCCGCTTCCCCTCGCAGGCGCTGGTCGTCCACGCCCTTGGCGGCATCGAGGGGAAGAACTACAGCAACTCGCTCGAGGCCCTGGAGAGCACCCTGGCCCGGAACGGGCGGTTTCTCGAGGTCGATCTGAGCTTCACCGCCGATGGTGACCTGGTGTGCTTTCACACCAAACACGAGAAACACCTCGGGCTGGATTCCCCGGTCACCGAGGTCGGCACCTCGGATTTTCTCAGCCTCCGCTACGGGGCCCGGTTCACGCTGATCGACCTCGAAACCCTGCTCCGCAAGCTCCTCGATCACCCCGACACCTATCTCGTCACCGACTGTAAGCACGACTTCAACCTCTGCATGGAGAAGACTCTGTCGGTCGCCGAGTCGGTGAATCCCGCCTTGGTCGGTCGCATCATTCCGCAGTTCTACAAACCTGAACAGTGGCTCGACGTCGCCCGCATGGAGGCCGATCACGGTTCCTTCGCGACGGTGATTTTCACCCTGTACCGCACCAAGATCGACGACGACGCCGTGGTTGAGCTGGTTGGAAATCGCAAAATCCCGGTCGTCACCATGAGTCAGAAGCGCTTCAATCCCGACCTCGTGGAGCGGCTCGCCGCCGTTGGCGTCGACTCCCTGGTCCACACCGTCAACAGACCGCCCGCGATGATCGGCTACGTGAATCGGGGCGTGCGCGGCCTCTACTCCGACCTCTTTGTTCAATGGAACGAGGTCGTCGCCGCCGCGCCGCGCGTCAAGGGCCCTCCGCAAGGGCGGCCCCAAGGCGCTGCTGCAGATCCCCCTCCAGGATGAGGGTGCCGACCCTGCGCATCCGCAGGGCCCGGTCCGACCCCTCGGCGCACATCTCTTCCGACACCTTCCGCCCGCTGGTGCGGTCCCAGCAACCGGTCGGCTCCGCCGACCGGAAGATCCGGGAACCGTCAACCCACCCGTTGACGCCCCAGATGACCGGCTCATCGACCGGGGATCCCAGGATGTTCCGACCCAACCACGGGAGATTCTGGGGATCGATCCCCAACAGCGCGGCGATGGTGGGGGGGAGATCGGAGAGCCCGGTGGGAAATTCAACCGTCCTCGCGAGACCGTCGACCCCGGGGGCGCGGATGATCACCGGCACCCGGTCATAGAGCAGAGCTTCGGGACGGCGGAACGGCAGACCCATGGCCCGGGTCTTTTTGGCCGACTTCATCAGGGATGAATCATGGTCCCCCCAGATCGCCACGACCGTGGATTCCGCGAGTCCCGCCCGGTCGAGCTTTTCAAGAAAGTCGTGAACCGCCTCATCGGCCCACCGCATGGCGTGCAGATAGCCTCTCACCGACTCGTTCTCGATGCCTCCCAGGTCGAGGATGCGGAGATCGTCCGGGAAGCCCGTGAACGGGTGGTGGTGGGAGAGGGTCAGGAAAAAGGCGAAGAACGGCTGTTCCATCCCGACCACGCGATCGGCCGCCTGGCGCAGGAAATCACGGTCGTTGAGCCCCCATCCCACCTTCGGACCGCGCTCGAAATCCTTGACATACCACCTTTCTGAAAAACCGAAGGCCGGGTGGCTGTAACGTCGATTCCAGAAACTCGCCTCGTGCGCGATGCCGACCGCGGTCCGGTAACCGTGCTGGGACAGCACATCGGCCAGACCGGTGAGATCGTTTCCGGCGTGGAGAAAGACCGCTGCCCCCTTCTCCGCGGGCAGCAGCGAGGCCTGGCTCAGGAGCTCGGCGTCGGAGGTTCTGCCGCGCGCGGTCTGGTCGAGGCAGAGACTGAGATAGACGCTCTCGCGAGCGAGTCGGTTCAGCGTCGGCGTGATCTCCCGGCCGTCGATCTCGAGACCGAGAACGGGGCCCTGCATGGTCTCGATCTGGATCATGACCAGGTTCATTCCCCGAGCCGCAGCGAAGAACTCACCTTCCCCGGCCCGCTGCGGCCGCCGTTCGTTCAGGGTGTCGAGCACGAACCGCCACTCTTCCTCCGAGACCGACCAACCCCACACCGCGTCGCGAGCGACATCGACGGCGTCAAGCAGGTGAAAGCCGAGCACCCCGATGTTCGCCACCACCCGAAGGTTGGAGAATCGCTGGACCGAGACCCCCAGCTCCGCCGAAGCGGCATCAACCGAAAACCGGATCCACGGGGTGAGCAGCACGAGGCAGATGACGGCCATGATCGGTCTCGTCCATCTCCAGGGAACCCGCGAACTCAGCAGATAGGCCGCAATCGCCATCGGCAGTAGATCGGCGAAGACCAAAAGATCCGACGGCTTGACGAGCATGGCGACGCTGTCGGTGATCTGCATCGTCTGGTGGCTCGCGTTCAACAGAGCGAACGAGGGCATGTCGCTGAAGTACCGAACGTAGATGACATCGCCGAAGAACATGAAGGAGAGACCGGCGTTGATCCCGAGTGAAACCCACGGCCGTCCTCGTTGCGGCAGGAACAGAATGAGCACGACGACCAACGCGGTGGTCGAGATCGACAGCCAGTACCCACCAGGCTTGAGGAACCAGGACATGGACTCCACCGCCTGGACCTGCTTGACGTAGAGGGCAACCGCCAGCCACAGGACATCGGTGGTGGCGGGCAGCCACCGTGTCCACCGCGACGGGGAACCCGTCGCGGTGGACACGGTGGTCAAGATCGGCGGTGTTCCCATGCTTACCGGATTATATGACGGAAGTCGAGAACGCCGATTCGACGGCTCTGAGGCAGGCCCAAAAGTGACCTGCCTACGGTTTCCGGCGGCGCACTCCCTCCGTAGGCGGGGTCTTCAGGCCCTGCCTCAGAGACGATGCGGAAGATGAAGGGGCGACTGTCGGCATCTACTGCACATAGCCGATGGCGCGGAGCTGCCTCTCCTGAAGGATCTCTTCCTGCAGACTGAGGCGTTCCTCCTTCCACCTGCGGGTGAGTTGGGCTCGCGGGCGTGAGTAGAAGCGCGGATTGGTCAGAAAGATCGACCGATGAAGCTCGGCGTCGCCGGGTTCGACACCGGTCCACGCATCAATGCAGAGTTCCACGCGTTGCAATCCCATCCCCGGGACCGCTACATACCTGTCCTTGAAGATCTCACCATCGCTGGAGCTCAGACTCTCCTCGATCACCGTCCGCACTCCGTCTTCTCCGAGCTTTCGAACGGTCAGGCGGAAGCTCGCCGACTCGGGGGCGCCATCGAGGCGCGCCTCGTCAAAACCGTACGCCACCTGGATCACAGGGTCGGACGGCAGAAGCAGCTCCCGACAACCATGGGGTTCGTGCAGCACCTCTCGAACAAGGCCATAGAGCGTTTCCACCCGGTAGTCGT
>Ga0316193_10002702_pt1 | contig 12571 bp, 10 predicted proteins | sample MerIslsedime2_MG_FD_207735 | JGI IMG/M metagenome (GOLD analysis project Ga0316193, IMG submission 207735) | Coastal sediment microbial communities from Maine, United States - Merrow Island sediment 2 | ecosystem: Environmental > Aquatic > Marine > Coastal > Sediment | place: USA: Maine... | reverse complement strand
CCGGTTCAATCTGGTTAAGGATCTTCTGTTTTTGCTTCCAGATTTGTCTGGAGAGGTCTCGCACCTTGTTCGAACCCAGCTGAGGACACTTTCCACAAATTTCCACAAATCTTCTACAGTCCTCTGTGTAATGACACCCACCCGTGAAAGGGTTCATGTCGTGTAAGGTCCAGACAATGGGAATATGGTTGGGAACTCGAGTAAAGAAAGAGCCATAATCCACAAAACCGGCTATCCAGTGTAAATGTATAATTTCATTAGGAGGTAATTGTCTCAGAACGGCAGCACCATGTTCACTTCGACAATCACTGAAGCTAACATTACTTGACCGGCGAGAATTGTTATAACTCGTAAAGTTACGCCAAATCAGCTCTCTGAGTAGGGCACGACGTACTCGACTCAGAAAGTCCACGGGCGGGGAGAAGGATCTCACCGAAGGATCATTGCTGCCTTTATGAAAAACAAACATGGAGGAATCATAGCCCTGCTTGGTGAGTCCGCTGTGCAACCGATAGGAAGCTCTGGCGGCACCACCTAGGATGTCACTCCGGTTGAGATGGACAATCTTCATTTTTAGATTCCCTTCGGACTCGAAATAAGTCCAGCAGTACATTTGTCAGCAGGTGCTGCACGGAGAGCTTGAATCGATTGACAGGTTCTAATCCTCTGATCAAGGCCCGTCCCATCTGGTAACTGAACGAATCCAACAATCTTTCTATATCATCACTTGATCTGGTCAGAACGTTGATTCGTCCAGCTTCAATATCATCACGAAGGGCCATTACCTGGGGCGGGTGATTGCCATCAAAACGCTCTAACCAACTGGGGTGGCGGTATACATTGTGAACTCTATACGGGCTTTTCAAGTCTACGAACACTTCTCGCGCCCACCTTTGGGCTTTCTCACGCCTAAGCCATGTAGCACTGCCATAATATTCACACTTCTCTATCACTTGCTTGGGAAACAAAAGAGCGTAATGGTATAAGTAAACATGCAGCCGAGCCAGCTCGTGCCCGTTCAGCCACTTTATCTGTCGCAGCTCACGTCCCTGAGGATCTATAACCGTTGGTGGCCGGTGTGTAGCGTATTGATATCCTGGTCCCCATTTAAACAGCCGGTGAAAGATATTAGCGCCTCTCCTCAAATACCAACCATCAACAACGTAATCAAAACCACCCCAAAAGGTAACCTGCTCAAAGGAAACAGCAGTAATTTCAGAGTCATCACGCAGCATTCCGAGAATAGTCTGCATATCTCGTGGATCATAGAACTCATCGATGTCCACTTGCCAGAGGTAATCTCCGGTGGCTCTTTTGGCGTATGCTTGCGACTGCTCGTCTTTCTCGCTCCAGAAGCCTTCTCGCGTAATAATCTGGACTTTGTCTTGAGGATCCTCCTCGGCTTTAAAACGATAGAGTATCTCTAAAGTGCCATCTGTGGAATGGCCGTCTAGGGTTGCCACTTTCGCTGCCGCCGGTGCAGCTCCCTCGACAACGATAATCTCGTGGGCAAATGGATAAAGAGCACGGAGACAATATCTGGTGAAAGGCTCACCATTGAGAACGATGATACCGAAGGTAACTTTTGGTAAATCCAGATCTCTCACCTCATGCCTCTGTTATCTCTGCCGCAATCGGATATCCAGACCTATGACTCCAGAAAGTGTCCCGAGCTTGACAAATATTGGCCTGCCTTCAACGATCAGCCAGTTTTGAAAATAGGCGTGTTCCTTGCGTCGCCTGAGTAGTTGGCCCACCATCGTTACGATTTCCAGTATCCCTCCTAAGAGAAACCGCAACCGGCGCCACGATATCTTCGGACCATGGAGCCGGTTCCATCTTTGCCCTGCTGCGAATGCCCGCTTCAATTGGTACGCTACCGTCATCTTGGCGGGGGGAACCCAATGGTGTATCACTAATTCCGGTGAATAATAGAAATGTGGTTGCTCAAATGAGTGCCAGATCTTTTCAAAAAGCAGTGTTTCCTCTCCTATGGAGAGGTAGTCACCTCTCACTCCACTCGTCACATCGAATCCTCCCAGGGTTTCCACAATCTCTTTCCGCCAGATCATATTTGAGCCTGAAAAAGATTCGCCTGACCGGAGATACCTTGGGCTATCCCCCCACGTCCTCATCTCCCCTTTAAACCAGATGGGCTTGGTGGTGCTGTAGAATGGCAGAATAGGACCGCCGAGGCAGAGAGGTGCTGGTTTGGTGTTCTCAAGCAGAACTAAAGCCGTCTTGAGCCAGTTCTCCCCGGCACGAGCATCGTCATCTATATAAGCCACATACTTTCCCCTAGCTTCCCGCCATCCACGATTACGGGCATACGAGAGGCCTTGTTGCGGCTCAAAACAATAGCGCACATTGGAGAAACGGCGGCAGAATTCGCCCACTAACTCCCGAGTTCCATCGGCGGAGTTGTTGTCGACAACGATAATCTCATAGCGGGACTTGTCTAGAGTTTGATTGCAAACACTATCGAGCGCCTCAGTCAACAACTGAGCTCGATTATATGTACACACAACTACAGAAAGTTTTAGGGCCATCACGATTTACTTCGATTTTCGAAAGGTGTCGATAAGTGTCTCGTAGAACGAGACGAGCTGCCCAACTCGGTCCTGCGCTTCAATCGAGTGGATCGAGTCTAGTATCCGTTTTCGCATTTGCTGCTTTTGAGCGGGTTTCATCCCCAACAGACGCTCAACCGCTTGGCGGAGGCTTTCTGGATCGCCGTTTCTGGCCAGAAATCCGGTTTCCCCGTCAATAATCATCTCTTCCAAGCTGGAGTTATAGGTGCCCACCACCGGCACCCCCAGCGATTGCGCTTCAAGACAAGCATTTGGATAGTTATCGACCCGTGACGGCATAAGAACCCCCAAGGCGTTGGCAATAACAGGATTGAGATATTTTCTTGGTATCTGCGAATGATATTGGATTCTCTGGGCAAACTGTTTGCATTGGGACCTGAGATATTCAAAAATTTTTGGACCACCGGCAAAACCATCGTCACGACCTACGAAAACGAAATTAAGATCCTTCCTCCTCTCAAGAATATGGGGGATAATTTGGGCTAACAAGTCAACACCTTTGATCCGGCTCAGCGTACCAAAAAAGAGCAGATAGGGCTCACCGGTAAAGTGATCATGGTAAAAAGAATGGTCCATCTCAGTACCATGGAGATGCACCGGGGTGCGGATTAACTGTAATTGACATCCTTCCAGTTGGGCATACACGTCTGCAACGAATTGACTCGGGGCGAATGATGCCTCGGCATCCAAGACTTGGCGAATTTCTAGCCAGTCGCTGCAATACTCTCCCAGGTTCCGCTTTCTGCCATAGGCTGACCTCCACATCGGTGTATAGCTCGAAACCCTGCAAACCAGAGGCACTTTCCCGTTACGGCGTAGGGCCCATCCAGGAGCCATATAGCTCGCGCTTTGCAGTATATCGAAAGGCGTCTCGCGGTGGATTTTCCATATCTCTGAACCTAGACGTCGTGAGGAGAAAATCTGGGAAATCATTAAATGAAATTGCTTCGCTCTGACTCTTCTCGGCACAATCATACGGTTGATTTCGTGGACGGTAATCTTACCATCCTGCCATGAATTACCCCGGTTTGAGAGAACAAACACCGACACTCGATGGCCTCGCTCTACTAAAGCATAACCTACATTATGTATGTAGTTGGCGAGACCGCCTTCAGGTCTGTCTGGGGTGCTGTATTCAGGCGTAAGAAAGGCTATGTGCATAGTGGTTACTATGTTCTCGAGTCATGATAGACCATCAAAAAGTTGCGCGGCCACGGCCTATCCCCACGAATCAAGAGCAATTCCCGCTCTTGACCCAAAACAGCCCGGATTTCCTTTGGTGTTATTAATCCTCTCATGGACCAGAAGTCAGGTGACCAGCGATGGTGTTCGAGGATGAGCAGGCATCTTGCCCTATTTCTCACTAAAGCAAGTAACTCCAAGAATTGGTTAACCGGCGTACCGTGACCTGCGAGGATGTGGAGAAAGATTGTGTCATAAAAACCTTCAAGATTCCCTTGTTGGACTTCAGTTAGAAGCATGTAATCCGTGCAAGAGAGTTTTGAGGTTCCTCCATCTTGATCTATCCAAGTAGGAACGTTTACGATTTCGAGCCGCTTCTCACCAACCATCCGGCGTGAGACCTCTCGAAAAGTTCGTGTGTGTATAGATAGTCGGGGCCGACGGCGGCCATGACCGGCGCTTAGTGTAGGTGGAACATGCCAACTGGAGCGTTCATCCTGTATCAGGTAGAGGTCTAGTTCGGGAAAATGAGGCTCAACCTGAGATGCCAGTCGAACAAGAGATTTGCGCAGTTGATCAATTCCGTCCATTCGGTTGGAAAACCAGTCGTCGAGGAGATTTGAGGTCCATAAGGCTATTGGATGATAGCGATAAGCAGAGAGAAAAGGCTCGGCAAATGTGCTGAAATCCTCAGCAATAAATGAGATCGGTACACTGACCAAGGTTTCTTTTATCTGACGAAAGGAGGGTTCGTCCCTTAGATAGCCTGATCCAAAGCCGAACGTAAAAGGCCATTGTCTATAACGTTCCCTTGTGCCACAAGCGATAGTGAGCACACAGTCATCTATATCACCAACTGTACGTTGCGAGGTAAGAAGCCCACCAGGGAGCAGCTCTGCCTTGCGACCATAGGTCCTCAGAAAGAGGTTGGCGTCGACCTCAAATCCTCCCCAGAATCGCTTTTCAATTTCCCAAAAACCATCGTCTTTTTGACTTTTGCGTGCTCCTCGAATGGTGCCATTAGGAGCGATTGGTATGTTTTCTAGTGCTTGTCTTGATTCTGAGTCTAAAGTCCCACACAAAACCTTCTCTAGAAAATCTGCTCTATCTTGCGATTCAAGGATCCAAAGCACTAGTCGCAATAGATGTCCGAGTTGGTGCAGGTTGAGATCCACAAACGCTATTCTTTCCAGACCACATAGTTTGATTACCTCTGCCAAAACATGGAGCACATGCGGTGACCCGATTCCCATGAAGACCCAACCTTCCTTCGGTCCTCGGAATCTTAAGGGCGTCCGGACCTCGTCATTGCTCAAGATATAGTAGTCTGGACAGTCCAGGCCCGGAAACACTGTTATCTTTCCGTGCAACGTGTTATCTTTCTGCAGGTGTTCGCTAATGAGCAAATTGCAAGCGAGCTTATCCACGCCTGTTTATCACACCCTTACTTTAGTGGCGTCAGTCCTATTCCAGATTGGTGCTTTCAAGCTAAACCTCTTACTCATCTAACGAAAGCCGTCATTGGTTCATGAGTGGTTTAGGCCTTCCTGTGCCTCGTTGCGGCCAGTTCCTCTAGAGAAAATGGACTACCGAGAATTGCAGCACAATATGGGCTTGGGAGGAAAGTAACCAGCTGTATCTTTTGATTCCGTTCCTCTGCAATCGATGCGACGCCCTTCTCAATGCCGGGAAAGCGTGGATCGCAGTCGTCGAACACCAGTACGCTTTTATCCGACAAAAACCGTTTAATATTGAGGTAGTCGGCTTTCACACTGGTTTCCGTATGTTCACCGTCGATGAATATTAGATCAAGTGTCCTACCGGTCGGAAGCTCCGAACCTAGCACCTCCGCCAAAGCTTTGCTGTCCCCGTGGACAAATCGGATTCGCTGCGTGCAGGAGTCGAAGGCCCAGAGCTCTCTTCGGGTCCATCGATTGTCACCGCTAAGCGGTGTATAATAGATTGGCTCATCTTGTCCCTGGATGTCACAGGTAAAGACCCTTCCCTGGGAAATTCCATTTGACTCTAGATATTGCGCCCAAAAAACACACTGCAAGCCGCGCGCCGTGCCTACTTCGCACAGAGTCACGGCGCCTAAGGCACTCGCCAGTTTGCGAAGAAGGAGAGGTCTTAAAGTTACAACCTCAGGGTGCTGAGTGATCACGGGGTGATCTCCCCATTGAGCGTTCACCCCGAAGCGTTCGATTTGCTCGAGATCCTCTACGCTAGTGAGGGTCACAATATTTAGCACGTGCTCGGTCTCACTCACGTATTTCCAGTCAAGCCGTGTTCCTCCCTTAACCGGCTCCCACACATCAGTAGCGGCAGCCTTAGGCAGACCGTTGAGGAAAACTTTTGTGGCTACTCGCAACCTTTTCCACGCCCGCTGAGCTTTACGGAGTCCTCGGGTAAGCAGCTCGGTCTCCACAGTATAAGAGGAACGGTGAGGCTCCCGAAAAGTGAACAATTGCGAATCACCGGGTTGATGTCGTGCCAGAATCTTTTCGAGGGTCTCATGAGCTCGAATCGCGTATGTTTGAACGCTGTGTCTCTCTTCGAACAGCCTTCGACCTGCCTCAGCTATGCGATGCCTCTCTTCCTCATGCCTTAGGTAATAGTGGAGCTTGACCAAGAAATTAGTCTGGTCTATCTCGACGTAATTCTGTCCCGACAGCAGACCCAGTTCCTCTGCTCCGTTGGGGCGATCGCACATAAGCAGCGCCCCCGAGGCAAGTGTTTCTCCAATCTTGATAAGTGGCAGGTTAAACCGCGTTGTACAAGTCACGTGAATCTTCGTGCGCGCCAAGGCGCGGGCGTAAGCTTCACCCACCAGAGTTCCTTCGACCCGGAACGTGTAACCGGGGTGTGGTTCATGAAAATATTTAAGCCAGGTTTGAGCCTGTAGGCTCTTGTGGAAAAATTTGCGCAGAGGATAGAAGTTCTTGTCCAATGCACCGAGAAGTGTGACATCAATACTTCGCTCTTCCCCGTAATTGAGAAAAATATTCGGATCGATGCCACGCGGCAGCGGATGAAATCGAACGAACTCCCGCACCCGAGGAGAATAGAATGCATCAAAGTCTGCATTACGTAGAAATGGTGGGCAATATGTAGCCAGTGCGTCGGAGAAGCCGTGTCCTAGCAATGCCTGGTCCCATTGACTGGGGCTGAGATGCCAAAAATCGTTGATCCACAGAACTTTTGGAATATCTGTAACACGCTCAAGCCCTAAGGGAAAGCGTGCCTGCCCGTCGATCAGATTGTACCGCTCTGCAAATGGTTTAGCTAGGGGACCAAGCAAATCAAGCTCGTTGAGATAGCAGAGGATGAGATCTGGCCGCCAATTGTCTCTTTCAAGATTCGCTAATATCGTGGGAACCTCGTTTGTCACGTAATCGAACCCTGGACCATGGAAGACCATTTCCCCCCCAGCATCGCTGAGGGTCCTTGCCAAAGCCTGCTGCTCACGCCACAAGGTATCAACCACCCAATCTTTTAGGTTCACCGCAAGGGCGAGAATACGCATCTTCATGCTCCGCAGTAATAGCTATGGACTGGGTGCGCCAGCCAATCAGAGGCTGGATTTTGGAGATGATCCGCGCCCCAGGCCGCGAATGGTTTATCTTACTGGTCCACTGGAACTGAACTGGGATGCTCACACCGCCCGGCACACAACAGTGATAGTCCTCAAGGGAGGATTCGATGGTAGCGCACACCCTGATGATATACCGATGGGGCGCTAGTAGATTGGCGGGTATGGTGGCAACTGAGCAGTAGCGACCTGGCACCATGACCTCCTCAAGCTCTGCCTCGTCATCATGGTAAGTTCGCACGAGGATGTTCCCTTCTTCGTCTAGAATGTCGAAATACACCCGTAAGCCGTGCACGCGTCGAAGTACACGATAGCGAATTTCGACTTCTACGGGCTTGCCATTCTTCATCAGTTCTCTTGTTTCGCCATCCTGCCGTATGTCAACTGCTTCCAACTGGACGATCTCGTCTGGCGGCAAAGATGCAATGAACGATCTTGCATCCTTGACCGATTCTACCTTCACGCTTTCTCGCAAGTACGCATAGGAGACTTCATCCGAGGCCCCACTCTGGTGTACCGTCCCTTTATCTAACCAGATTACACGGTTACATAAATTGCGAACAGCCACCATATTGTGACTAACAAACAAAATGGTCCGGCCCTCCTTGGCGACATTTCCAATTTTGCCAAGGCATTTCCTTTGGAATGCAGCATCTCCCACGGCCAGCACTTCGTCCACCAGCAGTATCTCCGGCTCCAGGTGTGCAGCCACAGCAAAGGCGAGCCTCACGTACATGCCACTGGAATAGTGCTTCACCGGGGTGTCAATGAACTTTTCGATCTCGGCAAAGTCGACCATTTCGTCGAACTTGCGTTCAATCTCTGCTTTTTTCATCCCCAGTATGGCGCCGTTCAGATAGACATTTTCTCGCCCGGTCAGTTCGGGGTGAAAGCCAGTGCCCACCTCCAAAAGAGAGCCCACTCGGCCGTGGATCTCTGCGTATCCCTCGGTGGGTTCGGTAATGCGGGAAAGGATCTTGAGAAGTGTGGTCTTACCTGCCCCATTAGACCCAATGATGCCCACTACCTCGCCCCGCTTGATTTCGCAGGAGACTCCTTTGAGTGCCCAGATGGTCTCATCCAGCTCTGCCGCACCATAGGCCTGCCCGCGGAGCAATTTCTGTGCACGGCGAAAGGGTGATACCAGAGCGTGGGTCACTGTATCGCGTAAGGTTCTATAACCTTCTTGTTTTGCACCTATGCGATATTGCTTGCTCAGATCCTCAACTTTGATGGCAATGTTGCTCATATGATCACCCTAAATCACATCGGCAAAGCTTTTTTCTAATCTTCTGAAATAGAACGCTCCCCCAACCAGAAGAGCAAGTGCAACCAGTGAGGAAACAAGAACGATTGCACCGGGAGCCGTGTCTGTACCTAACAAAGCCCAGCGGAAACCCTCAACCACGCCAACCATAGGATTGATGCCGTATAGTGTCCGCCATGGTTGAGACAGCAAACTGCTTGGATAGGCAATTGGTGTGGCGAACAACCAGAATTGCGTCAGAAAAGGTACCGTATAGCGCACATCGCGGAACTGGACATTCAAGGCCGAAAGCCAGAGCCCTACCCCCAGAGAAGTAGTAAGAGTCAGCAGCAAGAGAAATGGCAACCAGACAATGTTGGCCTTTGGAAAGATTCCATAGTAGAGCATCATTCCCAGCAGGACCAGAAAGGCCAATATGAAGTCAAACACGCCTGAAATGACGCTGGCTATAGGCACCACTAAACGGGGAAAGTAGACTTTCTTTATGAGATTGGCACTGCCAACCAGACTATTGGAAGACTGGTTCAGGCCGTTGGCAAAAAAAGTCCACGGTACCAGGGCGGCATAGGCGAAAATTGGGTAGGGGATTCCATCCGAAGGCACTTTAGCCAACTTGCCGAAAAAGAGGCTAAAAACCACCATGGTGAAAAAAGGCTGGACAATAGCCCAGGCAGCACCCAGGACAGTCTGCTTGTAGCGCACCTTGATGTCACGCCAGGCTAAGAAATATAAGAGTTCCTTATATTCCCACAACTCACCAAGCTTGAGTGAAATCCACCCCTTTGAGGGTTTGACCACAATCACTGGAGCATTAGACTCCACCGTTTTAGCCTCCTCAATTGAGCATCAAAACCATTCTTCAGGCAGTCTTCGACCAACTGCGGTCAGGCTTTTTGGGGCAGTTGGGGCTTCCCACCGCAAACTTATATTAAATATGGATATTTGTGCGAAAATCATGCCATATCATTCAGCAAGATCAACCCGGTCTATTGCTGTTTATCTTCTATCGAGAATAAGCAGAGGACCCCGGGCGTAGGCCTGGGGGTGAATGCCCCAACAATGGTCCCTTATCATTCTCCACGTGCCACGGGAGTGAGCCCGTAGGTATCTCCTTTACCCATATCACCTATGTGAGGATGTTTTAGAAAGATTCGTAACTACCTAATCTCAAAGCGAGCTTGTCAATTTTGATATCGGAGGGAATACAGAGTAGCATTTCACCATTTTGCACAGCATTGGCGGATAGGCGATCAGGCAAAGTCTTTTGGCTGACACCTCACGCTGGGTCTAACCGGGCTCCCATCAATGAACATTTTAAAACCATACAGTTTCCGCCGCAGGTCGTCCACTGTCCGAATTGCCTTGGCCATTTGTAGAATCTGCTGCGGCCGCAAATAGAATTCTTTGAGTCCCTGGTCGATGAGTCTGTCTATCTCCTGCTTGCTGAGTTCCGGCAAGCTTAGCACCGTAGCTTGCTCCCAGTTTTCATCCACCCAGCCTCTCCATCTGTTCGGAATGAGGAAACCCTTTGTTGTTGCCTCTTGGTAAATCTCTGAACCGGGATAGGCACAAATACCGGAAAACTGAACCGTATCCATGGGGAGGGATTTGGCGAATTCTATGGTCTCCAGGGCTGACTTTCTTGTCTCTCCTGGAGCGCCGAACATAAAACAACCGTGGACGGTGAATCCCAACCTTCTCGCCTCGTTTGCCAGTCTTACGGAATGCTCCAAAGTCGTGCCCTTTTTTACCGCATCCAACGCCTCCTGAGTCCCGAACTCAAATCCAACCATGAGCATACGACAACCTGCGCGCTTCATAAGGGGCAAGAGCGATAAATCCACATCGGTTCGACAGTTACATGACCAGGTTATCCTGAGTTTTCTCCTGAGCAACGCTTCACAGATGCCGCTGACATGCGTGGGGGATGCGGTTAACGTGTCGGTCTCGAACATAATCTCCTTCAGGTAAGGAAAAAGGGATAAGTCGTATTCGATCTCATCCACAACTAACTCTGGATCCCTCATCCTCAGCTTTCTACCCTCCATCAGGGGCACATCCCTACAAAAAGTGCACCTGCCGAAGCATCCCCTGCCTGAGATAAGGGTAATGAAGGGAAAACGTTTTCCAGCGTCCCGGTACCATCTCGGATCTATGTGCTGCCAGGCTGGGAATGGGAGTTCGTTTACGTCCAGATAGGGTCTGGCAGGAGTATGAGCTGCTTGGCCCTCATCGTCCAGATAAGAAATCCCCAGGACTCCAGCAAGCTTTGACGTACTCCAACCTGAACCGGCAAGCTCCGCAAGCTCCCTCAGGGTGAAGTCGTATTCGCCCCGCACCACCACATCCAAACATCCTTTGGCCCTGTTGAGGGTGTCCTCAGTTTCCGCAGTCACGTGAGGCCCCACCGCCACGGTCTTGCAGGTGGAGAGGATTTCCTTTGCCAGGGAAGCGTAGTTCAAGTCTGAGTCTATGGAAGGGGTGGTGGTGTGAAGAACCAAGAGGCCAGGTCTGTTCTTTTGCAAAGCAGAGGCCACCTGCTGCCGACCCAGATTCATGGCAGCTCCGTCCAAGAATGCCACCGCAAACCCTGCCTGCTCCAAGACCGCCACTGCAGTCAACAGCCAGTCCGGGTGACGCTGCACCCGTCCCCTGGATCTGGCGGCCCAGCGGGCTGAGCGGCAGAAGTCTTTTACCACCGGCGGATTGAGTACGAAAACCTCGGCCATGCCACCTCATCTCCTATGGCCCCGGTTCAGAAAGAACGAACGAGCTCTCCATTTACGGATAGTTGGTCATCAGACCAGGAGTACCAAATGCTCTCTTTGGTCTTGGGATCAATTTCTCTGGATAACAACCCAGAAGAACTTTCAGCATTTTCAAAATCATAGCCAAATAACTTCAACTCACGTCCCCACGTTTCATATACCAGTTCCACTAAGGAGTCAGTGTAGTATTTCCGATAGTCCCGGCGATTTCCCACCCTTTGTCGAGCCCTTGGGTTATGGGTGACCTCCGCCATCGCAGCGAGCGCTGCCAAATCATTGTCTAACGTCTCCATCCGATTGATCCAATCACTGACCAGTTGCCCGTTATTACAAAAAAGTTGGCAATAAATGAATTTTCGGTTCGGCCAGAGATCCTCTCTGTTGGCTATGGTCTTAAGCAAAAAGTCAAAACTCTTGTTTGCCGCCACGAAATCATAGTGTTCGGGATGTCGATACCGATAATTCCAACCACCGGCATGACCTGCATAACTCACGAGCCAGTCGAAAATATTTCTGACCGTGGAAACCACCAGGTAACGTTCAATTGCACCCAACAGGATAACATTCTTCTTGCTGTGCTTAAGATCGCGGGGATAATAAATGGGATTGGGCACTCCGACCTTGTCAATCACATAGGAATGCCCAAGGAAGTATGTCGATGATAGTACAGATTTCAGATTACTTTCCAACTGACCGAGATAGCTGCCACCGGTCTTGGGTATGTGTATATACGCCAGCTTATTGTAATTTTTATTTATTTTTCTTACTACTGCCCAGAAAATTCTCATGACACTTCCACGCCTTCAACCGATCAACCATGCCGACACGACTCAATCAATGGAGCCACTCTTCCGAGTCACTGTGCTCTCCTCGCTTCCGTGAGGGAGGCAATGAAAGCTTTCAGCAAAATCTATACCGATGTTCGCAAGGGTTCCTTGCCCTCCAGCACTGCCTCGAGTCGACGTATTTCGTTTGTAATCCTTTGTTTTTCACTTCTTTTCGTTATGGTCTGCAGATGCCTCTTATATCGCTCTATGGCCTGTTGATAATCCTCTCTCAGACTTGCGAGGATAGCCAGTGCTCTGGATGATAGTGCCGAGGGGTCACTGGAGAGGAATTTCTTCTCGTAAACATTGAGTGTTTGCCGCAAATTCTGATTCTGGCTTTCTTT
>Ga0316193_10002699_pt1 | contig 12579 bp, 5 predicted proteins | sample MerIslsedime2_MG_FD_207735 | JGI IMG/M metagenome (GOLD analysis project Ga0316193, IMG submission 207735) | Coastal sediment microbial communities from Maine, United States - Merrow Island sediment 2 | ecosystem: Environmental > Aquatic > Marine > Coastal > Sediment | place: USA: Maine... | reverse complement strand
TACAGTGTTCTTTGCGGCACCCACATCCGCCCTTTTCTCCAGGACATCGTAGATGGAAGCCTCATGGGTGCCGGCAAAGTAGGTCTCCCGCAACCAGGAGCGGTGATCAGAGATGCCCTGCATCTTGAAATAGTACAGCGGGAGCAGGTAGCCGGCGGTGGTCGCCTTGTCGACGAAGGCAAACCTCTTCCCCTTCATCTCGACTCCGCTCGCTATCCCGCTGTCCTTTCTGACGAAGAGCAGACCGTGATACGTCGAAGTTCCATCGGGATGCTCAGGCCTTGCCAAGGCTTCGACGCCGAGCTTCCGGAGAGCCAGGGCACCCGTGAAGCTGCCGAAGAAGGCGCCGTCCAGGCGATTGGAGACGAAATTGTCGAGAATGTTTCCGTATCTGGAAAGAACGCAGATCTCGACTTTCACTCCAACCTTCTTCGAGAGGTAATCGGCGACAGGCTGGTATCTCTTCTTCTGTTCGAACAGGTCTTGTTCGGGAATCAGGCCTACCCGGATGGTTCGCTGAGGAGGGGCACTGACATCGATGGGAGCGACTTCTCCCTGATCGCGACAGCTCATCGTCGAAGCGGCGAGCAGGAAAGCGAAAAGCAGCGCAGCTCCGAGACGAGATCGCCCCGAAAAGACTCTCATCAGTGAACTTCCCGAAGGCATCCTGATTCCCCCGAGCATTCGCGGCGTCGGAGTCGAGGGAGACCGCCGCAGCTCCCGGTCTCCGGCGTGGCGCCGCTGCCCCGCAACCGGCTCGGAAATCCAGGCCGGTCTGGGACAAGAAAAGGCTGGCGGTACGAATACCGCCAGCCTTCCTTGTTGGTACCGACATCTGATCAGCGTGTTCGCTGCATCATCGTCAACCCAGCAACATCAGTCCTGCACGTGGCACTTGTTGCAGAGCGATCGCTGGAAGTCGCCAAAGTCGGTGGCGATGTCTCGTCCGTAGTAATCGGAGAGGGGAAGCGCGCCCATGGCGGTCAGGTTCGCCGCGGTCGGCCAACCCTCGGCGAGCAGCTCGTGCTCCATATCCCACCGGGTGATGTTGTTGAAGGCGGAGGCGTGCGCCCGGTGGCAGGTGAGGCACATGATGTTGTCGCCACTGTCCGGACCCGCCGTGCTCGTGGTCGCGGCCAGGAGGATCGCGGGATCCGTCTCCTGACGCTCGAACTGCACCAGCGCCGTGAACGAAGTGGCCTGTACGCCGGTGAAGTCGCCCGTGGCGACATAGGAGTTGTAGTTGGCCGACTGGCCATTCAGGAACTCGCCGTTACCCGACGGGTGCTTCTGGCTGTTGTTGACGTATTCGCCGTGGCAGCTCGCACACCACTCGGACATGCCTTGACCATAGGCGGGATGGCTGACATCCGTCTCACCGAAGCCATCGGTTACGGCGATGGGAGCGGGCGCTGCCAGACCATACTCGACATCTCCCAGGAGCCGGTAGTTGCCAGCGATGGTGCTCGGCGCCGGCGCCTCTCCATAAGAGCCCGATACGGAAATCGGGAGTTCGCCGTTGGCCGTACCGCCGTTCACCTGGCCGTGAGGATCGTGGCAGCTGTCACAACCGAGACCGGAGGACGTAAAGGTGCCACCGGGAGCCGTCGTGTTGGTGCCGTCCACGGTCAGACCGTAGTCCGTCGCGATGACGTTGTGGCCCATGTTGTCCGGATCGGACGTCACGGATCCACTCCAGTTGCTGTTGGTGTAGCTCTGTGTCAGCCAGAAGAAGTCGCCACCCGGCGACCAGTTGCTCGCGTCGGAGCTCAGGATGTGGTAGCTGCCCCCATCGCCGGCATGACAGTTCAAACAGGTTGAACTGGGGTCCGAGCCCTTGAGCAGCAGGCTGTTCGGGGTGCCCTCGACCGGATTCTCCGGTGAGTTGTGCATGCTGTGGCATCCGTCGCAGTGCGCGACACCACCGCCGTGGAACGCGAGTGCCGTGCCGCCCAGAGTCAGAATCAGGACTCCAGCCAGTACGGCAATTCCGTGAACCATTGCGCCTTTCCTATTCTTCATCTCTACTTTCCTCCAAGTGATTGGACTCGTCTTCTTCGATAGTCCAGCCGGACTTCTCAGAATCTGTGGACGGCGTATCGCCGCCCTGGTCTACGGTGAACTCCACCTGATCAGACAAATCGACGATGGACTCCACCTCATCCGGCACATCCTCTTCGATGACCTGTCCGGACTCTTCGAAATCTCTCGATGCCGTGTCGCTGCCCTGTGAGGGGCTCGTTGCTTCCTCGACTACTTCCTCGGGAGCGTCTGTTTCCCGCACCACTGCCACATGAACTTCCAGTTCCTTGACCGGGGCCTGCTGGATCGCCGCCTCGGGAGCGTCTGCTTCCTGATCCACTGCCTCGTGAACTTCCGCCTCGGGAGCGTCTGGTTCCTGAACTGCTGCTTCCTTGAATATCGCTTCGTCGACGACTGCCTTCTCCAACACTTCTTCGTGAACGGCCGCTTCGCGGACGACCCGAAATACACTGACGCCTCGATTCGCGGCTTGCCCGACGTAGATATTGCCCTCGCGGTCGATGGCGAGATCGTCCGGTACCATCAAGCTGGACGGCCGATCGCCGCGGTAACCGAATTCAGTCTGAAATTTGAAGCTGGGGTCGAAGACCAAGACCACCGACCGCAGCCGGTCAGCCACATAGATGTAACCCATCTCGTCGACGGTGATGCCGGAGACGACGCCGAACTTGCCCGGCCCACTGCCAGCCCTGCCGAACTCCATCAACTCACCGCCGGGAGACAAGCGAAACGCGGAAAACAAGACGGGAACGGTAAAGAACATGTTCCCTTGGCTGTCGACCGTGAAGCCGTTCACTTCGACGTATTCGAGCGCCTTCTGCTTCCAGTCGGAGTCTTTAATCGCCTTCTGCTTGCGCTTTTCGCGGTCCAATGCGGGCTTGAGGGTGGCCTTGAGGTCATGCGCTTCTTTGAAGAAGCCCTCTTCATCGACCACGATGACGAGCAGGGAGCTGGAATCGACCAAATACAGCGACCCCTGCCTGTAGATCAACCGGTCTGCGACGAACTCCGAGAGCGATTCAGGAATGTTCTCGAGTGGAATTTCTGAAACATGCTCGCCCCGGTAGTTCAAGAGGTGAACCGTCGACGTCTGGTAGCCCGTGGTGAGGATGAAGATGTCTCCATCCTCTCCAATCGCGATGTCCGCGGCGGTGGAATAGCCATCTCCGAAGACGAAGATCTCCATCCCGTGCCGGTCGAAGATCCGAATGTCATTGGCGCGCTGGTTCAGGGCATAGACTTCACTTCGCTCCTGATCGACCGCCAGCTTGGCCCACTGCGACCGGACCGGACCCGAGAAGTTGGAGAGCGGATAACGGAAGGACGCCGTCACCCCGGCGGATGCGGGATTCCGGGGCCCCAGCGCCAGCAGCGCCAGGAGCGCAATCAGTGAAATGCTGAAACATCGTCCGGTCATCGCATCCCTCCCTGTTGCAATCGACGTGCCGATGGAAGATAGGAATACAAAACCCTTATACAACAGTATGTTACGAAGATCTGTGCGGATGGCTCCGGGGTCTCCGCCAAGGATGTTGGTGATATCACCAGATGGAAACCGGTGATTTCACCCAACCCTCCTGATCCCCAAGGGTTGCCGGGCAAGTTGCCCGCGGTCTCCCCGTCCCTCAGTCTCTGTGAACCAGACGGGGGGGGATCCGCCGGTGGCGAGCCAGGATCAATCGCAGGGAGCCAGCCAGAAGGGTCTTACCGGGCGGAGATGAACAACCGGCGTCTTTGGATCTTTCGAATCATCACCTTCATCCTGGTTCCCGCTCTTCTGCTGGGAATCCTCGAGGCCGGCTTTCGATTGCTGGCGCCTGGCTATTCGACCGACTTCATCTCCAAGACCGTGGTAGACGGAGTGACCGTCTACCGTGCGAATGACAAATTCTCCTGGCAGTTCTTCCCGCCCGAAATAGCGCGGGAGCCGTTGGAGTTCGCCTTCCCCGCCGAGAAGGCCGTGAATACCTACCGGATCTTCGTCCTGGGCGGCTCGGCAGCGCAGGGGGATCCTGAGCCCAGCTACGGCTTCAGTCGCATTCTCGAATTGATGCTGGAACACCGGTACCCGGACGTCCGCTTCGAAGTCGTCAATACGGCGGTAACCGCCATCAATTCCCACGTTGTCTACCAGATCGCGCGGGAGATGGCGCCTCTTCGAGCGGATCTGTTCATCCTCTACCTCGGCAACAACGAGGTGGTTGGGCCCTATGGTGCAGGGACGGTTTTTTCCCCCATTTCTCCAAGCCTGACCTTCATCCGGTCCGCGATCCTTCTGAGATCCAGCCGCATCGGCCAGAATCTGGCTCGGGTTTCGCGCCTGCTTCAGCCGGAACAGGACAAGATGAAGAAGTGGCGGGGAATGGAGATGTTTCTCGACCAACAGGTGCGGGCTGGCGACCCTGGAATGGACAAGGTCTACAGCCATTTTCGAGCCAATCTGGAGGACATCCTCACTCTCATCCGCAGAGCCGCAGCCAAGGCCATTGTGAGCACCGTGGGGACCAACCTGCGGGGTTCCGCGCCCTTCGCCTCGCAGCACCGTCAGTCTTTCTCGGAGCAAGAGAAGAACAGGTGGGATGAGCTGTATCAGAAGGGCATGAACTTGGCGGGAGCGGGCCGGTGTGGAGAGGCGAGCGCGCCACTCCTGGAAGCCGAGAAGATAGACGGCGCCTACGCCGACCTGCAGTTTCTCCTGGGCCGTTGTCATGCAGAGATGGGTGAGCACCGCGAAGCGATGCGCCGGTACCGACTGGCGCGGGATTTGGACACCCTCAGGTTCCGTGCCGATACGCGAATCAACCAGATCATTGGTGAGGTGGCGGCCAACAGAGTCAGTGAAGGCATCTTCCTCGTCGATGCGGCGAGAGACTTCGAAGCTGCCAGTGTCAACGGGATTCCAGGCGGCGATCAGTTCTACGACCACGTGCACATGACCTTCGAGGGCAATTACCTCCTGGCCAAGGCCCTCTTCCAGCAGATCGAGAAGATCCTCCCTCTCGAGATCGAGGTCGCCGATGAAGGAAGCGGGCGGTTGCTGACTCTCGAAGAGTCCGTACTCGGTCTCGCCTTGACCGGCTTCGACCGGCACCGGATTTCCGTGGAGGTGCTTCAGCGGTTGGCGAAGCCGCCTTCCACGAACCAGCTGGATCATCAGGAGGAAATGGAACGCGCCCGGCGAAAAGAGGAGGAGTTGCGGCGGGCATACACGACACCGGATGCCCTCCTGGAAGCCAGACGGCAGTACCAGAGGGCCCTGCAGGAGACGAAGGGGGATCCCTGGCTGAACTACAATTTCGCCATGCTGCACTATGCGAGCGGGGATTTCGAAGCCGCGGCGGAGCAGCTCAGGATCTTTCTGGCTTCATTGCCGCACCATCCCGTGGCCAGGGAGAGGCTCCTCGCGTCCTTGATCCAGCTGGGAAGATTCGACGAGGCAGTGGACCGATGCCAGGAGGCGCTTCGCATCGACCCCGATTTCCACGCGGCGAAATACACCTTGGCCTTTGCCTACTCCAAGAGCGGCAAGGGAGAGAAGGCCACCGCCGTCTACCGGGAACTCTTGCGGGCAGACCCGGACAGGGCTCCGGATGTTTACAACCAGTTGGGACAGCTCCACGTCCAGCAGGAGCAGTATGCCGAGGCGATCGAAGCCTTTAGAGAAGGCATCAAGGCCGGCGTTGACTCGGGCGAGGGGATCAGACCCGATCTGACCTACAACCTTGGCGTCGCCCTGAGACGCGATGGGCAGATCGAGGAAGCGGCCGAAGCCTTTTCCCGGGCGGTTTCGGGTTACTTGGAGAAGATTCAGAAAAATCCGCGCTCGGGCCGACTCTATTTCGCTCTCGCCAGTGTCTACGCGGAGATGCGAGAGTTCCAGAGCGCCACTCATTACTTTCGAATGGCGGTGGTTTCCGATCCCGCCGATCTGCAGGCCCAGATGCACCTGGCCAGATCACTCGAGGTGCAAGGCCGCCTCGATGAAGCCATGGAGGCCCTGAACGCAGGAGTGGAGGAAATGCTCCGATTGGACCGGCAGGATTCGGCCCGGACTCTCCAGCGTTATCGAGACGCCCTAGAATCGAAGAGAGACCGGGCCGATTCCTCGTCGAGATGAGGGGGGGGGGAAACCTCCCCTTTCGGATCGATTGCCCACAGTTTTGTCTGTCGCATGTGTTTGTTGGCCCGTTTTTTGCTTAGCTCAAGCGCCCAAAGTGGCCCGCCCACGGGGCGGCCCCCGATCGTGAATCCAACCCGGGCTCTCATTCAAGGAGCACTGCCATGACCGCCCCCTCGCGGCCTCTCGCCCGCTTTCTCCGCTTCCTCGGGAAGGTCCAGTTCACCATCGTTCTGCTGCTGGGCGGGGCCGGCATCATGACACTCGGAACCATCATCGAGTCCCGAGGGAGCCGGGAAATCGCCTGGTCTGCGATCTACGGGACTGTGTGGTTCGACCTCTTCCTCTTCCTGATCGGGGTCAATCTGGTCATCGCGGTGATCAACCGAATTCCGATCCGGTGGCATCAGTGGCCCTTCGTGGTCACCCACGTCGCGATCGTGGTCCTCCTGGCTGGCGCCTGGATCTCCCAGACCTACGGATACGAGGGGAAATTGGTGGTCTTCGAAGGCAAGGAGGAGAACCGGCTTCTGATGGACGCTTCGGAGATCCGGATTCGCTGGCTCGGCGGGGGGAGCGCCTCCGCCGGAGGCGAGGCCGCCTTTCCCCTGCCGCGCAGTGGCCGGATCGCCGGGCGAACCCTCCAGGAGGCGGGCGGCGGGGTGCCCGGCATTCGGATCGCCGAGTACCTCCCCGACGGTGCGGTCTGGTCCGAGCTCCGGGAAAGCCCGGCGGGCAGGCCACCGGGCATCGAGTTCCTCCTGACCTCAGGGGGGCAGCAACGCGTCCAAGCGTGGCTGATCGCCGACGACCCCGGGCTCTCCCGAAGAGACCTCGGCCCCGTCGAGGTCGAGTTCCGGCGGACAGCTCCGGGCGAGACGCCCGCGGGTCCGCTCGACACTGGGGGGATCACCGGCGCCAACCTGCACGTCTCGCCCAGCGATGGCTCCGCGGCGATCCACATCCCCCTTCCCGAGCAACTGGGAGAGGAGATTCCCTGCGGGCCGGGCGTCGTCGCCCGGGTAAAGGAGTACTTCCAGCGCGCACGGGTCGTGGATGGGGAGCTGATCGAACTCGATTCCGGCGAGATCAATCCTGCGGCAGTCGTGGAGATCCGCGCGGGGAACCGGAGCGAGGTGCACACCGTCTTCAGCCGCTATCCGGACATGAAGGCAGTGGAAAGCGATGCCTCGGACCGGCCGTTGACCGCCGGGGTGCACCTGGAGGCCTCATCCCCCCTCGCGAAGCCGAGAATCGCAATCCTCCTCGGCCCTGACCACGAGCTGCGCGTCCAGACCACCACCCCTTCGGGCCCGAGCGCGGTGGTGCCGGCGAGCCTGGGCCAGACCGTGTCGCTGACCGCACTCGGCCTCGACCTTCGACTGGAGCGCCTCGTCCCGAGCGCTCGACTCGAGTTCGGCGTAAAGCCCTCGCCCGAAGGAAGCGAGAGCGGCGCGTCCTACGTTCGGCTCGAAGTGGAGCTGAACGGCAACAGTGAATCGGTGTGGCTGCAGCGCGGCGGCGGTCCGCGCCAGGTGATCCTGGACGGAGGCGGCCAGCTCGAGGCGGCGTTCGGCCAGCAGCTTCGGACGCTCCCGTTCGCGATCGCCCTCGAGGAGTTCGAGCTGATCCGCTATCCGGGCTCCAGCCGGCCCGCCGAGTACCGGAGCCGGGTCCAGGTCAAGCCAGCCGCGCCGGACCTCCCGCCGCGCGACGAGACCATCTCGATGAATCGCCCCTTGGATTTCGCCGGCTTCCGCCTGTTTCAGAGCAGCTACAAGCTCGGGCAGGCGGAGAGACCGGACGCGACGATCTTGACGGTCTCCTACGATCCGGGCGTGCCGATCGTCTACGCGTCCTTCGCTCTGCTCATCCTGGGCATCGCGTGGGGCCTGCGCGGGGTCCGCCGGACGACGGAGCAGGCGGTCCAAAGCCCCGGGCGGGGTCTCTCGGCGCCGGCCGCGGGGCGTAGCCTGGCCCCGCGTGGAGCACCGGTTGCAGAGGCTCCCGCCGCCCAGCGGGCCGGCGTGCGCATCCTCGGACTGCTCTTCGCAGTCCTGGCCGGCCTGGCGCCGGCAGCGGACGGGTGGGCCCAGTCCGCCTCCGTCTCGGTCACAGGGGACGAGGCGCGGCTTCCGGTCGAGGAGACCCGCGGCTGGGCCATCCTTGCCGACGGGAGAGCCAAGCCGCTGCTGACCTACGCAAACGAGACCACGCTGGCCATCACCGGGAGGGAGAGCTTCGACGGCATGAATGCTCTCGAGATCCTTTGGGGCTACGTCCTCAACCCTCGGGAGTTCAAGGACCGTCCCTACATCCGCGTCGACAGCCTGGAGCTGAAGGCGGCGCTCGGCCTCGACGCGAGCCAGAGGCGCTTCTCGTTCAACACGCTGATGAGCCAACCACCGTTCCAGGAGCTGGTCGAGCGGGCCCTCCAGACCCAGCGCGCGGACCAGGAGCTGAGACGCCTGGAAGCCGATGCGCTGGAGGTCTACACGCGGGTCGACCGCGTCGCCGGCCTGGCGTCCGGCGGGGCGCTCAGGATCGTCCCGATCGTCGACGAGAGCGGTGCCTGGATGCCCCTCTCGCAGCGACCCGGCGCAGGCGACCCGGCGCAGGCTGCCGTCGAGCAGGGCATCGAGCGGCTCGCTGCCGCCTACGCCGCTGGGGACGCCGAGGGCTTCGGCCGCGAGGCCCGCGCCCTGGGGATCGCGCTCCGAAACGCCAATCCAGCGGCGTACCCGTCGGAGGCGGAGCTCGCGCGGGAGCTCTTCTACGAGGACTTGAACGCCTTTGGCAAGGCTTGGAAGCTCTATTTGATCGGTGCTCTCGTGATCCTGTTCCTGGGCTTTTCGGAGCGCCCCTGGGGCTACGCGGCGGGCCTGACGCTCATCGTCGGCGGCTTCATCCTTCACAGCATCGGCCTCGGGACCCGCTGGATCATCGCCGATCGGGCCCCGGTGTCGGACATGTACGAGTCGCTGGTCTTCATGGGCTGGGGCGCGATTGCCCTCGGTCTGGCCGCGGAAGCCCTCAATCGCAAGCGATTCCTTGCGCTTTCGGCAGGCCTGATGGGCTTCGTGTGCCTGGCCTTCTCGGAGAACCTGCCGATCGATTCGGCCATCAACCCCCTGGTGCCCGTTCTGGCCCACACCTACTGGCTGTCCGTCCACGTGATGACCGTGATGCTGTCCTACTCGGCCTTCGCGCTGGCCATGGTTCTGGGCCACGTGATCCTCTTCGTCGCGGTGTTCCAGAGGGAGAAGACCGCGCTGCTGAGCTCGCTCTCGAGGCTTCTCTACAAGACGCTTCAAGTGGGGGTGCTCTTCCTGGCCGCCGGCGTCGTCTTCGGCGCTATTTGGGCGAACGAGAGCTGGGGCCGCTATTGGGGATGGGACCCGAAGGAGACCTGGTCACTCATCACCTTCTTCATCTACCTCGCGATCATCCACGCGCGCTTCGCCGGCTGGCTGGGTCACTTCGGGCTCGGGGCCAGCGCGATCCTCGGCTTCCTGGCGGTCGTCATGACCTATTACGGCGTCAACTTCATCCTCGCCGCCGGATTGCACGCCTACGGCTTCTCTGAAGGGGGGCAGCTCTACGCCGGACTGTATGCCGTGCTCCAGATCGCTATAGTCGTGGGGGCCCGCCTCCGCTACACCGCAGCGAGCAAATTCTCACCCGTCCCAGGCGCCACACCCGACCCGAGAGAGGCTTGAAGGGGCCTCGAAACGATTAGGGAGAACCCGCCGTGAGAAGAAGGCGCATGTTACCGCTGACTCGCCTGCACTCTCCGATGGGGACCGCCTCGGGTGCCGAGATCGTTTCGCGGGACTGCCTACCCGCGCAGCCACCCAGCCTCGGCGAGCACCTGAGCACCGCTTTCGGCCGGGACCCATCCGCCGCAGAGCTGGACCATCGAAGCGCCTGGTGAATCGTGTCTAGCAAGGTCGCCCTTTGGATTTTGATGCTGCCAGCGGTTCTCCTTGCAGCCGCTCTGGCTGCCGTGAGGGCCTCCGCGGAAGGAGGGCAAATCAGAATCCAGGCCGACCTGGAATACATCTATTCAGATTCCGAAACCGAGAACAAACGAACCGGAGAAAAGGTCGATAGCACCTTCTCCTACTTCAAGCAGAGGTACAACATAGAACTCCAGAAGGAGATCTTCCCGTACCTCTACTTCCGGGGAGGAGGTTTTTTTGAACTGATCGACTCGAGAACGGACGAGGAAGGCACCACGTCAGGGTTCGCAGAGACAAATGACCGCCTCTGGGCCGAACTCAATCTGACCAACCCACTGTACAGGGCTTCCGCGGCGTATCGCAGGAGGAACTTCAAATTCGATCCGAGAAACTTCTCCTCAGTGACGATTTCTCGCGAAGAATTTTCCGGTTTCTGGAACTGGAGACCCGTCGGGATTCCCTCGGTCGACCTGGAATTCAACCACTCCCATACCTGGGATGATGACGACAACAGGGACTCGTTGCTCAAGCTCTTCATCGCCAAGAGCCGGTACGACTACGGCGACTTCTCAGCCGACTACACCTATACCCGAAGTGATATCGACCAGACGCTGACTCCCGTCGGTCCGACTTTGGACCCAGACGGGACGATCATCGACCCAGGCGATCAAGTTGGAGCGACCATTGACCAGGGATCGCTGTCTCAAGTACACAACGGCGGTCTCTATTACTCGACCTATGCGTTCGCCGATCGTCTCCAGATCAGCGGTGGGGCCAGGGTCAATTATGAAACGCTCGAGTTTTCGGGAACCGGCCCCGTCAGGCCTCCCGCGACCGCTCCAGGCGTCCCGTTCTTCCTGCTGGATGACTCGGACCCGAGCACCCTCACGGTAGTGGATGCTGCGAATCCTCTCAGCACCGTCAATATCGGCCGCAACGCTCCCCTGGACCCGGTCGGTCTCGGGCTGGATTTCGGGGCTCCCACTGAAGTCGACACCATTCACGTGATCCCCGTTGAAAACCTGCAGGATCCCGCCCTGGCCTCTCCCGGCGAGATCGCAGCGGTTTCTGGCTCCTTTGATTGGAGAGTGTTCATCAGTGACGATCAGCTGAATTGGACCGAGCAGATGGTCACCGAGGCGACTTACAGCGTTTTCGACAACCGTTTCGAAATCTCATTCTCTCCCCAAGCGTTCACCCCGTACGTCAAGGTGGTGACGACGCCGGTATCCACTGCCTCTGGAGAGATCCGAATCGCCGAGCTAGGGGCATTCATTACGGTGGATGCGGGTTCCGGGTTGGAGACCGAAACCCTGACCCAGAACTACAACTTCGGTCTCCGCTGGGATGTGACCGACAGGACCACCACAACCTATGACTCGCTCGTCAGACTCGTGGACACCACGCCGTTTGACAGAGATAAGTCCACCTTCATCAACAGCATCGGCATTCAACATGACTTCAACCAGATGTTCTACGGGGACGCGAAGCTGCAACGGGCCGACACCCATCAGTCGATCAGAGACGACACGGTGTTCCACACGCTTACCACCTCCCTCACGGCCGACTATTTTCCAACTCTCAGCCAGACGCTCACCTACGCCGGCCACCACGACCAGGAAGGCAGCCGTTCGGGTCAGAGACACTCGATCTTCCTCCGCACCAATGCGGATCTCTACAGAGACTGGAGCCTCAATCTGGATCTCGGGTATTCGACGAGAAGCCCGATCGAGGGGTTCGACACCACCAGCACGATATTCAGGTTGGCAACGAACATCTCTCCACATAGGACGCTGAATTTCACTGTCGATTATCTGGGTTCCTACGATACGCAAGAAGGCGGACTAGCCGGTTTCAACCACATTGCCCGCTTCCAGGCATTTTGGGTTCCTGTCAGAACCTTGAGCTTCTTTGCGGCCATCAATCTTCGGGATCAGGCGAGAGAGAGGGATGGCGGCTTGAGGATCCGCCAACAATATTCCATCAACTGGTCACCCTTCCCCGATGGCCAGATGAATTTCTTCCTCGGCTACAATGAGACGATCGATGCGGACGGCAACCAAACCAGGATACTTTCACCGGAAGTCCGTTGGCAGATGACACGCGCGATGCTCCTGACATTGGCTTTCGATTACGGCACACTTGAGTCCAACACGCTGATACGAGACGTGAAGGCTTTCCGTGCGAATTTCAGACTGCTCTTCTAATCGGGACGCCCTGGAGACAAGAGGTTTCATGAGAAGACAAGCCAACTCATTCGACCAGGTCTTCGTCTCTCTCTTCCTGATCTTTCTTGTGGGCTGCGCGGGGGATGATGTCTTTTTCGAGCCCAATATGGATTTTGGATCGGTGCAGAGCGTTGCGGTACTTCCTTTCCAGAACCTCACCAACGTAGACGAGGCCGCCGAGAGAGTCAGGGACACCTTCACGAGTATGTTGCTCGCAACTGGGGCGCTA
>Ga0316193_10002697_pt1 | contig 12580 bp, 9 predicted proteins | sample MerIslsedime2_MG_FD_207735 | JGI IMG/M metagenome (GOLD analysis project Ga0316193, IMG submission 207735) | Coastal sediment microbial communities from Maine, United States - Merrow Island sediment 2 | ecosystem: Environmental > Aquatic > Marine > Coastal > Sediment | place: USA: Maine... | reverse complement strand
TGCAGGAATGGGCCTTTCCCTATGCGGCACGCTCCGACAGTGCGTTGCGGCTGGAATTCCCCAATATATTGCAGGCACTCAAGACCAAGCTTATCCAGCCCGGGCTTATCGCCGGAGATGGTGCGCTGGTCATCGACCCCATCGATCAAACCAGTGATCCGCGCAAGTCCTGGGTCTATAACCCGGCACTGAGGCGGGTGCTGCGTGCACCCTATATTGCGAACGACTATCCCGCCGGCAATAGCGATAATCTGCGCACCGTCGATGAGTTCGATATGTACAACGGTTCACCCGAGCTGTATGAATGGAAACTACTGGGCAAGCAGGAACTCTACATACCCTACAATGCCTATCGCATCCACAGCGATGATCTGGAATACAGCGATATCCTGCAGGAAAAGCACATCAACCCGGACCTTGCCCGTTACGAATTGCACCGGGTCTGGGTAGTGGAGGGGATATTGAAACCTGGCCAGAAACACATCTACTCGAAGCGGGTTTTCTATGTCGACGAAGATACCTGGCAGATTGCCATTGCGGATAATTACGACAGTGACGGGAAGCTGTGGCGCACCTCGGAAGCACATGCCTTGAATTACTACGAGGTGCCGGTGCCATGGAGTACACTGGAGGTTTACTATGACCTGCAAGCGCAGCGTTACCTGGCATCCGGGATAGATAACCGGCGCAATCCCTACCGCTTCTCTGAAGAAGCAAATCCACGTGAATTCAGCCCCAATGCACTGAAGTTTTACATTCGGTGAGGAACTGACATTGATCAGCCGGGCACTCAATTCAGGAATTTGCATGGGTATGGCTTAAGCTTATGAGACGATCCGCTCTTGAGCGCGTTGACGTCGCACGAGGCAAGCCGATCGGGAGCCCTCTGAAAGCAGACACCAGGGGGCTATGATCCCTTGATCCCGAACCTCTACTTATGAGCGCAGCTATTTTTTGGGATGATAACCACTGTTCCTGGTGATGCGCAGATGGACGGCGTTGTCCGTCGTCGCGCAGGAAGAGTCCTTCCCGGGGGATGTTGAGCAGAGTTCAGCCGTCCCAGAGTTCGTCGAGAATGCGATCGATGTGTTCCGGTTCGATCAGGATGATGTAGCCGTCGTCTTCGGCGTCGTAAGTGCGGCGGGGGTGTGACGGTTGATTGGATGGATGCTTCGGATGGGGTTGTATGGATGCGTTCGGCCTATCTAATAAGATACCCGGGTAGCTGTAGTTTGAAGGTGCCGGGTATGGTGAACCCGCCGGTGTGGGGGGAAGGGCGGGCGCGAAGGGGTGAGCCCGGTGGAGGCCCGGTCAAGGTGGTCGGGGGCTGTGTTTACTGCGTGATTACCGGCGTCAGGTCTTTCAGCACCACACCGTCGATCTCCTTGTAAATCACGCCAATCTGATTCAAAGGCAAATTAAACCGGCTGAAATCGACGTGCTCATAGATCGCGCCATCCGGGTAATCTTTTTTGAGCAGTTCCTCACCGGTCTGACGATTGACAATCAATAGTGTCATGGCGCGCCCATCTGCGCTGTCAAATTCCAGGAAGCCTTGTTGATTGATATTCAGTTTCAATGGCTGCCCGGGGAGAGCTGCCGAATCACTGCTGAGGGCCGCCGTGGGTGCCTGTTGGGGTTGCGTGTTTGGCAAGCCAGGCATTGCGTTGTTCCCGCCCGGACTCAGCCCTATTTGCGCCATGATGGCTGCCATCTCCGCAGGGATTGCGGGTTGTTGGCCAGACGAGTCCTGCTGAGCTCTCTGTCTCGCCATCATGTCCTGTGATTGCCTGGCCATGGATTGCATTAATTCATCCATACCGCCATTTCGAATCAGAGCCTTTTTTTGTTCCTTGTTGCTCAGTGCAAAATATTCCTCCTCGGACATTCCTGCCGCTGCGGCCTCGTCAGCTTTCATTCTTTGCATGCTTGCTTCCCGGTCGGCCTTGCGCTGCTGGCGTGATGCTTCCTTCGCCAGGGTAACCTGTTTTTCATCGTGCACTTCTGTATAGGCTATCAACTGGTCCGTCGCCTCATTGAGTCGCAGTGCCGGACGCCTGGAAGCTTTTCCGATCGAGACGGTAAGCGGCACTCCGTCGATGGTTGTCAGTAATGCGGGTTCTCCTCCTGGAGTTCCATCCAGGTATTGCCTTTGTTCGTCTCCGGCATTCATGGCGGCTTCCAGATAGCGACTATCCAGCGGGATCAAACGGGTGGTGTGCGTGCCGCTGTTCAGATCAAACCAGCTCACCGCGTTTTGTGCCCACTGCTTTCTTTTTGAATTAACACCATGTTGTGTTGCCTGGACCCGGCTCAAAAGGACTAGCTGCTGGTCATCCACGTAGAAGTCAGACCAGTGCTCAAGTCCATGCTCGATAATCCGGTTGCCGAGTGAATGCTCTGAAAGTAAAGCACCATCAGCACCAATGCGATAAAGGAAAAAACCTTCGCGCCCCTGTTCGCCACCTGTGCGCTGGAACAGCACATCAAAGCCGCCATCGGCTCTTGCATCGGCGACCAGTTTTTTAATCGACTCGGGGTTGGAATTACCTTGCGAGGCAAGAATTTTCTGCAGTTCCTGCGGGGACATCTTGCCCATGTTCAGAATATCAAATGGAGATTCTGCCCTGGCAAGCTGGAGAGTCTTTCTTGTCCCGCTTGCGCTGATAAATTCCAGTTGCGATATTTCCGAGGCAAGCCCGCCGGATATGTAAGTCACGAACAACAAGGCGCTTCCTCCTGGTGCCGCCCAGATCCGGTCTATGCCAGAGGGAATTGCATCACCGCTGAATCTTTCTTCCCATCTGCGGCTGCCATCCGGTTTCAGGGCGGCCATGACCATCGTAAAGCCGCCATACTTTTTGCTGTCATAATTATGATTACCTGACTGTATCAGCAGCACGACATCGCCGTTTGCTGATATGTCATAAAACTGACCGCCCATCATGTCTGTGGTAACGCCCAGCTTTTCCATGTCTTTGATCGATGAAAAAGTACGGCTGTTGATTTTTTCTCCTCCGCGCCAGTGTTCCACGCGGTCGCGGATGAGGATCAATGCCTCACCGTTGTCCAGCAGCCGGCTTTTTTGAAACAGACCGCCACAGACACCTTTTGCCACGGTATCTGCCTTTGCAGACGGCAGGCCGGGCTGGAGGGTAACCGAGTAGTAATTCAGCGGGCAGGGTTTTCCTGCGTTCGGGTCACCGAGGTAGGGACTGGTGTAAAAGAACACCGTGGTTTTGTCGCCGTCGATAACAGCGTTTTCAACGGTGATCCGGCTGTTGCTGTCATCGGGTATCAGTATTGTGCCGGAAGCAACAACCTGTGTTGAGAGCAAGACCGTAAAAAAACAAAGCATCTGCTTTACTTGTAAAGTGGCCATGACTGAGCTGACAGCAGGAATATTTTTCATGGATATTGTATTTTTCCAGCGCATTTAAATTTCTCCTGTGGCGCTCAACGAAACCGGTTGTTTATTTCTTCATGGCACATGACAACATTTGTTGCTGGCATGCCGTTGCACAGTGTGATAACTGAAGGATGTCCTCGTTTGCAACCGAACCACCTGCTGCGAATCGTTTTTCAAGTTCGCGCCCGCGACTGGCGAGCTTGTCCAGGGCTTCACAGCTACAATCACAGTCTATCTTCGCGGCTTCCTGTTCGGCCAGTAATGCGTTCTTTTTATCTTCAGCGTCGTCGGCCTCTATGCGGCAAATCATGTATTCACGCTGGCACGGGTTCATACAGGCCATCATCGGACCGGCCATCGCCCTCATGGCCTCGTCGTTGCCGGCTTTTTTTGCATCCTCAACGCTGCGTTCAAAGTCAGCCAGTTCCTCGCAGCTACAGGTGCACTCGCTAATGCCTGAACCTGAATCACCAGAAGTTGACGATGAACCGGACAAGCCGGGCGGGCCGCCTGGGCCGCTTGTGCCGGAACCGGGCGTGGTAATTGCTGTGCCGGGATTTTGCCAGCTGCCGGTTAACACCCGGGGTAAACGTTTTGCGTGGCGGTCAATAAACACCTGCATGCCCGGGGTTACGATATCGGCGGGTCCACTCCCGGCTGCATAACGCCAGCCATACGGGAAACGCAGGCTGGCTGTAATATGGTCGACCTTTGGGAAGTGCCCGTTACTCGGGGGGGGTATGGTCATTTCGCAAATATCTGCATCGAGTTCAATCCAGAGATTATCGCGGTCGAAGCGGGTGATTTGACCGATGACTCCATCGGCATGACGCTGACAGAAGGATGAGCCGGTTATTCTTCCCGCGGAAGCCGGTCCGGACAACATGCCCTTGTACGGACCCTTGTAACCAATCGGAGGCGGCTCACCCATCCACGTGGCGGCGTAGCCAAGGTCACTGCCCTTGACGGGTACGCTGAAGGACAGGCGCGTGTTGGCAGGTGCCGGTAATGTTGTGATGCCGTACAGGTTTTCCGGACTCATTGTGAGCGCACCCGGAATACCTTTGGTTACCGTATTCGGTGGATCGTATTGGCGGCCGTCCTTACCGTCTGCTTTTTTAATACCCACATGGATCATGACCGGATTGTCCTTTGGAAGCGGGCGTGTTTTTTCAGCCTGTTTCGCGATATTGCTGATCGTGTAAATCCGTCGGCCACTACCGCTGAAGTATCTGTCTTCTGACCACAGCCGGGTGTAACGCAGCTCTTCCGGGCCATTTGCCTGAAACGGTTTTTCATGCAGGCAGGTCCAGAGTGGGTCGTTATAGGTAGGCTTTATTTTCGAATAGCAGTAGATTTCCTCATCGCCGGTTTCCTGGTAGGCGAGACCGACATTCAATTGGTCCAGCAGACGTAAATTGCTGTGGTCGGCCTCAATATTGAGTTCGAAATTATCTTCAAAACCCTCCCAGGTGATTTCAATGCAGCCGGCGCTTACCCGGTCAAGTACGATGGGCAGCTTGTCTGTTTCCTTGTCACCGGCAACCAGTTTGATCTGTTGGCATTCACCCAGGATTCCCATGACCCATCCCTTTTGCATTTCCTGCCAGCTGCCAGTCGAAGTATGGCCGGGGCGGATTGTTCCGCTGGTATCAAGGATCGTTTTTCCCACTCCGGCGTCTTTTCCGAGACCTCCGAATTCATTCCATGGAAAACGTGAACCGGCCTGTGAAGCGAATTCAGTGACAAAATGAGAATATGCCAGGTACAGGCCACCAATGTCGGGGTTATAGGAATTCAAACCATTGTTAAGCCACTGCAGCAACGACGGGCTGTCGCCGTATCTTAGCGGTTGACGGTAAAGATGATCGATGATCCGGAAGCCATAGCGGTCTATCAGGTTGTACCAGAATGAAACAGATGCATAGGGTGCCTGTTCGCGGGCGCCTTTGTCAGAACTGCTGAGGTCGAGAAAATTACTGTTATAGGTTCTCAATCCGACCATGGGCGGGTAGATATAACCTGTACCTTCATCATATTTCCAGACAGTTATTTTCTCTGAGCCCCAGACATTTTTCTCGTCTTCCTCCAAAACGGGCTTGTACTGCTTGAGATTTCTGAACCTGAGGTAGAATTTTGGCCATTTTTTCATGGCCAGTTTGAATGCCACCCCGTTGGCGGTACCTTCATTCACTACCAGGTGGTCATCTGTATTCCCGCTGCAACCGCTTAAGGCATCATTGGTTTCCGGGTAACTTTCCTGGATCGAATGAAACAATTCATGTGCCAGGATCATGTAGATGAAGGGTTCTCTGCTCGTGGTTAAAGGTAAAGAATAAGAAGAGTTCATCGCAAACCAGGCCGTCGGCGAGGTGCCCGCATCATGGCAAGACTTGCCGCTTACGAAGACACCTCCAAGCTTTGATTTACTGAGATCTGACAGATCGAAGATATTTATCTTGTAGTAAATATCGGTCCCGTCCTCATAAACAGGCAGGCTGGGAGGTCTGAAACCTGCCTGCTCAAGTGCGACGGCAATCTCGTGCAAACTGCTTTCGAAAAACAGGGCAAGCACATTATGGGATGTCTGGTGATCTTCCAGGTTACGCTCACCCCAGTCGCCAAGGTCATCTTCCAGGTTACGCTCACCCCAGTCGCCAATGTCTTCTTCCAGATTACGTCCACCCCAGTCGCCAGGGTCATCTTCCAGATAACGCTCACCCCAGTCGCCAGGGTCATCTTTTTTGTCGTTCTCCGCAGGAGAACCAGGCTCAAAGTCGGTGGCTGTTTTTCTGTCCGGATCCGGGATGTTCTGTAAATCAGATTGGCCCGGGCTGTTTGTTCGGGTAAGGGTAGAAAAATCAACCTTGAACTTCGTGGTCGGCCAGGCACTGGCCGCCGCTGCTTCCTGGATGAACAGGCACATGAGCGCCAGGGCTATGCACATAGACCATGCCCACCTATTTCTGCTTGTTGATGCTGCCATTGTTATCGTGATACCTCTTCTTATTCCTTCAAAAACCCCGCTTCCTGCCTGCAGGGAAGCGTGAAAAGCAGCGTCTTAAAACTTGATACCGCAGGACATGTCGATATCGAATTCAGCTACCAGGCTGGCCTGTTCTCCTTCAAGGTTACTGACCTTGCCGCGGAAATTACCGGCCATCCGTCGTTGCTCGACCGTACCAACGTGTGAAGTCAATGTAAGTGTCCCGGGTCCGGAGGCGTCCACCTCGGACAGGAATCGCCAGAGTGAGCTGGTGCGGTAGGCCGGCTGGCTTATTTCCGCAAACGGGAGACGGTTTGAGTATCGTCGCTGCCCCCAGATTAGCGAGCGGTTATGATGATCATCAAAGCCTTCCAGAACGGCCCGGTAAGCTGATTCCCTGAGATTGCTGGTGATAGACCAGCTCACGGCATCGGCCTGCCCTTCGGTGATCCAGCTGCCGACCGTGTTTTCGCTGCAGTTACTGAAAAATGGAGAACCATATTGCACGGCGTGGAATAACTCGTGCAAGGCGACATAGACTCCCTCGAGGCTGAGGGCTTCATTTTTTATAACATCTTTGGCGTCGAGGAGAATGACCCTTTCATCCCGAAAGGGTGTGTTGCAGGGATTCAGGTGATATCTTCCGTCAACCCCAAGTCCTGTGACCAGGTAGATCCGGTATCGCTTCACACCATCAGGCGTGGTGACCACTGGTTCCAGAGCGGGTGGGCTGAAACCCCATTGTTCCATCTGAATTGCTGCATCACGGAAAACCTGTTCGATGTCCTTTTTCGTTGCAGGGGGAAGTGTGCCGATTTTTAAGCTGGGAATATCCGGATCCATGAGACCAGTCTTACGCAGCGCCCGTGCTAATGCCCCTAGCATCTCACCTGCTCGCCCGCCGGTATCAACCTGGCCGCCGGGTTCGACATTGACCACTTCAAAATGCTTGATCGGCCAGGGTTCGGCCATGACCCGGCTGGGAGCCAGGAGAAGCAGGATAACTGCAACGGGGAATATCAGCAGTGCTGGTTTGCCACAAGCAGGACTCAACAAGTTCATAAGCGGAACTCCCTTTCCTCCTTCGGCATAGATGCGACCCCCTGGCTGTCCGACTTTTATGGTTACAAACTGGCTCGTCAGGAAAGTATAGGTACAATGTGTTTACTCTGCCCGAATTAATAAGAGCATCCCTGGATGATGGCTTCGGATGAGGTTGTATGCAGGCAGGTATGATGAGTGCCACGGAGATGAGAGGGGATGCTGACGAAATAGAATTTCACAGCATTCACAGCAAGATGAAATGACATTAGGTAGCTGAATTATATCGTGCTATTACAGAACCACATCCTGAAGTTGCTGCTGTCCTGGTTTCTCGGTTACATGCGCTGGACACAGTTGACGCCCATGCTCTTGTTGTGGGGTTTTGGCCTGTTGATGGTGCTGGCGCTGACGTTTGTAAACTTTCAGGAGCAGACGATTTCCGCAGTGGGTTTTGTACTGGAATGGCTTGTGCAACTCCCTGTGGCGGGGGAGTACATAAGGCAGTTGCTGCCTGCTGAAAACAGCAACACTCATATAAGCAAAAGTGACTTCAAGTCATTCGTGCTCTCCGGCTGGGCTGTGCTGTCGCTGGTGTTTATGCTGGCCGGAATAGTCCTTTCTGCATTGTTTGGCCCCTTTCAGCCATGGGCGCTGAAACGCAAGTTGCTGATTACCGGCGCCGGTACTGTGTTGCTGCTGGCAGGGATGGTCGCCAATTACTATGCGGCGCCACAAAACTTTAACGGTGAAGCATCAGCCTGGATGCTCAACTTTTCCCTGATTTCCCTGCTGGTGTTCGTTGTTAGTGCCTACTGCCTGTCGGTCTCCCATTTCCTGGGCTACCTGAGTGAGGCCCTGCTGGCTGGCGAACTGCATACGGCAGACGATTCCAGGAGTATGCAATAAACCGGCGCTGTTTTATTTTACGACCGATGGGTCGACGCCACATTGCTTGTAAAACAGTCTGGATTTCCGGATCGGAATCCACCCGGCCGAGTTGAGATGCCCTGTGGTCCCGGAGCAGGCACCTCGCATAATAAAAAATGCGAAGTGCCTGCTTCGAGGCATTCAGTTGACCGTCAAGTTCAACGAGTATAGATTTCAGGGAACATGCTTTCTCTGGGGGCTCCACATGATGACTAATAAGAACGTCGTAACAGTTTTAAGCCTGTTGATATTCACCCTCCTGACAGCTTGCGGGGATCCGGGAGACAAAGCAGACACCAGCAGCGCGACTAACAAGGATAAGGCGGGCAGTGTTCAGAGAATGTCTGCTCCCGGTGCAGACGCTATCAGTACGGATGGCCCCATGAAAGAGGCAGTCGATTTGAAAATAGATGGATCGCCTGTTGCTATTACCCGAATCCACGAATGTGCGGCAACGCCAGGGCGTGGTCTTGGATTTTCTGCCATGACAGACGATCACATCGGGGATGGTAGTGCCGGTGTTCGTGTTGGCGGAGGTTTTGAATCCAGTAAGGGGCAACTTCTTATTACTTACAAAAATAAAAAATGGGTAGCTAAAGACGGGATGGGTGCTCTCAGTTTCAACCAGGTGGATACGCGAACGGGTGATGGACGCTCATTTGTCACAGTCAAGGCAACTGGAAAGGCCGCAGCGGGTAGTGAAGAATTGCCATTTTCCCTTGTCGTAACCTGTGAACCTGGCGGGACCTGAGCTGGCAAAGCTGACTCGGTGAATCGGGGGCAGACCACAACTAATATCGTGATGTACTTACCCGCCGGTTCTCCATGGTGTCCATGGAAACGACTGAAATCGTCAACAGGCTACATGGTGGGCTATAAAAAAATTGGCTCCCTGGGACGGGCACGAACCCGCGACCTGGTGATTAACAGTAACAGATACAGTTGTTTATGGCGTAAATAAGATAAAGAAAATTAAGTTATTTTCTTGTGACCCCATTTCTCGGAGGCGCCGACCGACCTCAGACTGAATCTATGCGATTGCACCGAGCGGCATACGACGTACTTCAACCGTGAAAAATGATCGAGGGCAACGAGTTGCGGATTTATGGCGACCGAGCCGAGTCCGAACCGACGACTCTGCGACGCCGGGTGGAGAAGTGGCCCACGTCGGGTCACAGGCAGATTTTCATCGCGCCGAATCGGCCCGGGAAACTGAAAACCTGGAAAACTGAAAACCTGATATCGAGACCGGCGATGGGGCCCACCAGGATTTCAGGTTTTCAGAATTTCAGTTTTCACCCGGCCCCAGATGCACGGTTCCGGGGGGGGGGAGGGCGGATTCCTAACGTCCGCTTTCCAAACAGGACATTCGGCGTGCCAGGGGCTACTTCCTGTATGTACTGCTCTCGGACCTTCTGTATTCAAATAGCAAAGTTTGTAAATCCCATTAGGCTATGTAACATGACAATAACTTGTTGATGCCAATGAATGTGAATTTTAGAAATGTGCTAAATGTCACTAGATAACAATGATTTTTGGTCCACCTGATAATGAGATGGAATGATTCTGGCGAGGCACTACATGAGTCACCATGAAGTACACCGATCACATCGAGTAGGCTGGCTACGCGCCGCAGTTTTGGGCGCTAATGATGGAATTGTCTCCACAGCTAGTCTTATTATTGGTGTTGCTGCAGCCAGCACTACACAAGAAAATATTCTTCTTGCGGGTGTTGCCGGTTTGGTAGCAGGCGCGATGTCTATGGCTGCTGGTGAGTACGTATCCGTCAGTTCTCAGTCTGATACAGAGAATGCGGATCTGGCGCTCGAAAAAAAGTCATTAGAGAATGATTTTGAATTTGAAAAAGATGAACTTGCCAAAATTTATGAAGGAAGGGGGCTTGAACCCGATTTGGCAATACAAGTTGCTGAGCAACTAATGATTCATGACGCACTTGGGGCACATGCCAGAGATGAAATAGGCATATCGGAGAGTGTTAGTGCGCAACCCGTTCAAGCGGCATTTTCATCGGCAGGCACATTTACAGTTGGCGCCGCATTTCCATTAATAGTCGCGTGGGCCATACCTGGAGTTCAGCAAATATTTGCCGTCGCAGCCTCATCTCTTTTCTTTTTAGCTCTTCTTGGAGGCATTGCGGCACGTACCGGCGGTGCATCAATCACTGCCGGTGCTATTCGAGTAGCGTTTTGGGGTGCACTTGCAATGGCACTAACCGCGGGTGTTGGTCGAATATTTGGTGTAGTTGCATAATGCTGTGCCTGTTAATAGCACTCATCTCTTCAAATGCAGCTAACAATTGGGTCAAGTTGACGCCAAAAATCTGCGCAACTTACCAAGAGCGTTACGAATGACCGGTGTTGCACAACAGTCCTTCGCTGTTCGTCTGTGTAGGGCAGGAGATGGCAGATCCCGGTGGTACAGAAATCAGCGCTACGGCGGTGGCTGGTATTTGCTAAACGACCGTTTTGCTCCGTGACCGGAAGTACAGAACAATCCAGGCCCCCAAGTTGCCATCCCCGCCATTTCTTCCATAGTTGTAAGGAAGCTGGTTATAGGAAAACGTGATGGAAGATTTTGAAATATCTGAAGTGGCCAAAGTGCTTAGCGAATGGAATCCGCTCGGTGACGATGCTGAGAGAGCTGATGATCTCGATGGCTACAAAACAGAATCTGTCGACATATTATTTGAATTAGAAATGAGCAATATGAATAGCGCACATGTTAGGAAGGTAGTTATGCAGGTACTCAGTGAAGCGTTTGATATCGAACTGGCTGAGAATGATTGTTCAGATGCAACCAATGGAATAATTGGCATACTGGGCAAAAAGCACTGAATACTACAGCGGCAACATCTGGCCTGAAGTACGTACTCATACTGGTTCTATTTTGGATATTTCATGGTCGGCGGGAGTGGATCCCAGGTAGATATTCGCCGTAAAAGAATGTAATTGCGAGATCTCAAGTTATGCAACACCTAAAATCTGCAATGGCAGACGGCGAGAGGGTTGAAGTATAGTTCCAGAATCCCTGGTATTGCTCAGCGAGGACTAAAACCGGTGATTAAGAGCATTAAGGGTATATTAATTTACACGGCGATTATCCTGGTCGCTTCAATTGTGTATTTCGCCTATGCCTATACGACGTATCCACCGACACCCGAGCGGGAAACCTTTCTGAGCGAGATAGGAGAGGGCTTTGGCGAGGTCGGATTATGGGCACTGCTTTTTATTTATGCTCGCTCCGTATTAAAGCTGGTAATGGGCAAGGGCGCGTTTGCAAAGCGCATCCTCCCGGACTATTCACCGCCCGCCACCGCATCGATTTTCCATCAGTTGCTTGGTTTTTTAAACAGAACCCATGTCTATGTCGGGATCGCAACGGTAGCGATTATACTGATGCATATAGTGCTGATGGGCGTACCGATGAAGATTTTATTCTTTCCGGCTGTGTTGGCATTGGTCGTTTGGCAGGGATTGTTTGGCATGTTTCTCACATGGCGATATTCGCCAAGAGAATTGAAGAAGTTCTCATATCTGGTCCATGCTCAGTTCTTCACCGGTATCATGATTGGCATATTTTCCTATTTTGGGCATCTGTTAATTGATGATTAACGGACGCCCTGCTGGCCGCTGTTTTCTTTTAGGGAACGTCGCCTTCTGGGCCGGTTCCAGTAGTACAGTAATTACCACTGGATCGATGATGACCATCCGATGAACGGCAACCCCGCACCGAACTCGGGCGTTCCCAGGGTGGTGTCGGCGAAATTGGCCAACCAGAATTACAGGATTATACCCTTCCACCTGTTGCATCTGGAGTAACGGGTAAAATTTAGCATCTAATCCAGGTGGTTCCCCGTATTTACCCCCGATATTTCACCCATTCTTGATCGCCCTCAATGTTATGCAGGGCGATATCAATTATTTATTTATAGTTAGGGAATGCCATATGTTCAACATATTACGATTAAATATATTCTTGAATAGACTCGGCATGTTTGCGGCTGTGGTTTTGCTAAGCAGCTGTTATGTGGGGCCCGGGACTCTTTCAGCATTATCAATTGGCGCTGATCCTCACGTGTATAAGCTTTACCCGGGCAAGGTGCTGGCAGAGTCCGGGATCGTCAAGATAAATATGGCGGATGCCTGTTATGTGATTGTTGATGGTTACAAAGTTGCAAGGTCAGATTATCAGCA
>Ga0316193_10002695_pt1 | contig 12583 bp, 11 predicted proteins | sample MerIslsedime2_MG_FD_207735 | JGI IMG/M metagenome (GOLD analysis project Ga0316193, IMG submission 207735) | Coastal sediment microbial communities from Maine, United States - Merrow Island sediment 2 | ecosystem: Environmental > Aquatic > Marine > Coastal > Sediment | place: USA: Maine... | reverse complement strand
TGGCTCTCCTATGTCGTGATCTCTGACGCCGAGGGCGTTCGCACCTTTGCCGAACTTGGAGTTGTCTTCCTTCTATTCATGATCGGCCTGGAGCTTTCGGTCGAACGCCTGATCTCAATGCGCAACCTGGTCTTCGGGCTAGGCGGGTTACAAGTCGTTTTGACCAGCATTGTCATCGGGCTCATCGCGTTTGCGTTCGGCAACAGTACGCAAGCCGCGATCGTGCTCGGGTCCTGCCTTGCTCTGTCGTCAACAGCGATCGTGATGCAGCTGCTGATCGAGACCAAGCGCCTTGCCACACCGACAGGACGAGTGAGCTTCTCGATCCTTCTGTTTCAAGATCTCGCAGTTGTACCGATCCTGTTTCTCACCGGCGTGCTGGGCGAGACAAGCGGCAATGGAATGGCAGCAGGCTTGATGATTGCGCTCTCAAAGGCTGCCTTTGTGATCTGCGTTATCTTCCTTATCGGACGCCTCGTGGTGCGGCCGCTGTTCCGTTTTGTTGGTACGACCAAGAGCCGAGAACTGTTCATGGCGATGGTGCTCCTCGCCATTATCGGAACCGCGGTTATCACCGAACGCGCTGGTCTATCTTTAGCACTCGGCGCCTTTTTGGCTGGCCTGCTGCTGTCCGAAACCGAATACCGGCATCAAATCGATGTCGATGTCGAACCCTTCAAAGGCCTGCTCCTGGGTCTCTTCTTTATGTCGATCGGTCTCAGCCTCGACCTCACGGCCGTTTGGCAGGATCCGCTCCGGATCGTTGCCTCCATAATCGGACTCCTAGCGATCAAGTCAGTCATTATCTATGGGCTTGCGCGCGCCTTTGGCGTGGCCCGTCCGATTGCCGCCGAGAGTGCCTTGCTGCTGGGCCAGGGTGGCGAGTTTGCGTTTATCGTTCTGGCCCTTGCGCTAACGCTTAGCGTCGTCACGAATGACGTCGCTCAGTTCGTACTCCTGGTCACGATCGTGTCTATGTTGATCACACCAATTCTGTCTCGATTTGCAAGGCAGGCGGGTGTCTATCTCACACCGCCAGCGAGCGCCGACTCCGCCGCGACCGGACTAGCGCCGCCGGAGGTGTCCGACGGTCTTCTGTTGAACCACGTGATCATTGCCGGCTATGGACGGGTCGGCCAGCTCCTGGGATCTCTATTAGAATCGCAACGCGTTGCGCATGTCGCAATCGATGTTGACGTCGCCACCGCTGCAGTGTTCCGCAACCAGGGCCGCCCGGTCTACTATGGCGACGCCTCACAAACAGACATCCTGCAAAGACTCGGCATGAATGACGCGGCCAGCTTCGTCGTCACAATGGACGATCGCAACGCCGCCGAAGAGATTGTCGCCGCCGTGCGCGCGGCCTACCCCGCAATGCCCATTATCGCCAGGGCCCGCGACCGCGAACATGGATTGAAGCTGTTGGAGAAAGGGGCCACCTCGGTCGTTCCCGAAACCATCGAAGCCAGCTTGGATTTGGCCGAAGTTGTTTTTTGCAATGTCGGTATCGGAGCCGAAGCCTCCCGTCAGATCATCGCCGACCGGCGCCAACTTGAACGCGCAGCCCTTTCGTCTTGAAGCCGACTGCTCAACCAATCCGCATCAGACCTTCCTGCGCGCTTGAAGCCACCAGCTTTCCGTCTTCGGTGAAAATCTGCCCGCGGCAAAAGCCCCGTGCACCAGAGCTGCTCGGGCTGTCGAGAGAATAGAGCAGCCATTGATCGGCCCGGAACGGCCGGTGAAACCAGAGCGCATGATCAAGGCTGGCCAAACGCACGTCCGGATCCGAAAGCAGCTTCCCATGCGCCACCAACGCTGTTTCCAGCAGCGCGAAGTCGGACGCATAGGCCAATAAGCCCACATGCACCTCCGGCTTGTCGGGTAAAACATCCGCGGCCTTGAACCAAATATGTTGCACCGGCTTACGCCGCTTGCGGTCCATATAGCGGGAGATGTCCACGGGCCGGAAATCGATCGAATGGAACCGTTTCCAGAACCGCTGCATGGATTGGGGTAAATTCGCGAATTCGCCGGTAAACAACTCATGCCCGCTCTTTAATTCATTGGGAGGCGGTACATCAGGCATCGCGGCGCCATGATCGAGCCCCTCCTCGCTCCGGTGAAATGACGCCACCATCACGAAAATCACCTTGCCATGCTGGATCGCCTTGACCCGCCGCGTTGAAAAACTGCCGCCATCGCGCAGGTTCTCAACCTCGTAAATAATCGGCCGTCTGAGATCGCCGGGCAAAATGAAGTAACCATGTAGCGAATGCACCGAGCGTTCCGGCGCGACACTCCGTAACCCGGCAACAAGCGCTTGCGCCAGTACCTGCCCGCCGAAAACCCGCCGGAACCCGACAGAACCACTCTGTCCCCGAAAAAGGGTTTCCTCGATCCGCTCGATATCGAGCAACGCGACGAGTTGGGATACCGCGTCCCTGGTTGGGTCTTCGCTCATGACAGGTACTCTCCTGAAGTCTCAATGAGATCGCATTTATTGACGCATCCGCTTTGCGTGGACTTTACGAACCTCCAACCGCGGCGCAAAGTCACTTGCCCGAGAAACCATCGGCCCGAGGACATGAGCAACCACTTCGACATCCTGATTTCAGGCGCCAGCTATTCCGGCGCGGCCCTCGCATTGGCTCTGGTGAAAAGCCTCGATGGTACCCTGACGGTCGGCGTCATCGACAAGGCGCCAGGCGGCCATAGACCAGCCGACAGCCCGCGAGCCTTCGCCATTTCCGCAGCCTCACGACACCTTCTGGAGTATATCAGTGTCTGGTCCGCCATCGAACCAGAGGCGCAACAGGTAAGCGAAATCGAGATTACCGACTCCGCGCTCGACGCTGGAATACGGCCTATCCTCCTGACCTACGAAAACACCCTCGACGACAATGAACCCGCTTCGCACATCGTTCCAGATGCCGTTCTCGCGAACGCGCTGAGAAGTCAACTCGAGCGCTCGGGCTTGCAGCTCTTCACGGACGCCGAAGCACGTGAGTTCACCACCCAACCCGCAAGGGCATCCGTGACATGTACGTCAGGACAGAGCTTTGATGCGGACCTTGTGGTCGCCGCTGAAGGCCGTGCTTCCCGTATTCGGGAGCAAGCAGGCATAAAGTGTTTCAGCTCGGACTACCATCAGTCGGGAATATGCACCACAGTCGCTCATTCAAAGGCGCACGGAGGCAAAGCCGTACAACATTTTCTGCCCGCCGGGCCTTTCGCGATCCTTCCGTTGCCAGGCAATCGCAGCTGCATCACATGGTCGGAAAAAGCGGACGAAGCGCGCCGCATCATGGCGCTCGACGCTTCCGAATTCCTCAAAGAAGTCGAACTGCGCTTCGCCGGGTGGCTCGGTGAAATCGACGTCGTCGCCAAGCCAGCCTCGTGGCCGCTCACCGTCCGCCTGGCACGCAGCTTCATCGCACCCAGGCTCGCACTTGTTGGAGACACTGCCCGCGGCGTTCACCCCATTGCCGGCCAGGGCCTCAATCTTGGGCTGCGCGATGTCGCGGCACTCGCTGAGATCATTGTCGAGAATGCGCGCATCGGATTACCACCCTCCGATCCAGACGGCCTCGCACGCTACCAGCGCTGGCGCCGGTTCGATTCGGTTTTTTCCACCGCCGCCTTCGACGGGCTCAACCGGCTCTTTTCCAACGACAACGCGCTGCTGCGCTCATTCCGCGAAGCCGGACTTGGCATCATCGACCGCATTCCGGCGGCCAAATCGCTGTTGGTCAAGGAAGCCGCCGGCTTGACGGGCGACGTCCCGCGACTGTTGCGCGGTGAAATGCTCTAGGCGCTGATCGAGCCCGATCAACCCCTCAGTCGCCGTCATCCCCATCGCCGGATGAGTGCTCGTTTTGTACGATCTCGAATTGTAGAGGCCACGCAATAACCACGCACGCTGCCGCGATATCGACTTCGGGAACAAACGTTAGCTTGAACGGCACCAATTCCCTCTTACCCCCGTCCAACAGCGCCACCTCGAGAAGATCGCCACCTCCATAGTTGACCACGTCCGTAACCTTGCCGAACGGCGTCCCCGCCTCGTCAACAGCCTCAAGCCCGATGAGATCGACGTAGTAGAATTCCCCCTCCTCGGCCTTGGGTAGCCGCTCACGGGCAACCCATAGCTCAGCCCCCCGCAGTGCTTCGGCAGCAGTTCGGTCCTCGATCCCACGAATATGAGCGATCAGCCCCTTCAATGTTACGCGTCTTACCGCGAGCTCCAGGGGCCGTTCCCCGGCGGCATCCGTCAATGCTCCATATCGTGCGATATCAGCTGGATCGCCTGTATGCGTCTTAACCAGCACATCGCCCCGTATCCCGTGTACCGACGCGATCCATCCGAGCAAAACACGTTGCGCACCGCTCATCGAACTCTGCTAACCCGTTTCATCATTATCTCCAGCACGACTACTTCTCTTATCCGGTATTTTCCTGATCCCAAACGACCAAGCCATCCGATCCCGAAGAACTATACCGGCTGGCCCCGGATTGCCTCAAGGCTCATGCTTCTACGGCATCGGCGCCGGACCAACATAGCGAAACCGCACTTCAACCTTTTCAACAATCACCTCGAACGTGCCGCCCCCATTCGAATCCCGGCCAATCAGTGTCCCGCTGATATCGACCACCGCACCCTCATCGCCAACGCAATACCCTGTGACGAGACAGCCGCCGGGCGGAATGCGCAATTTCACAAAGACTCGATCGGGACCATTCCCCCCACCATTAACAATCCGCCATTCGAAAACACCGCCGAATTGATCTGAGCCAAGGATTTCCCCGTCTCGCAAGATCGCCAATGCCTCGCCTACCGCATCAACAAATACATCTTCCCGAAAATACTGAATGGCATAAACACCATTTCCCCAATTGCGCGATGGCCGGGAACGAGCGGCGACATTTTTCGGGTTGTTCCTCAACCCAAAACACTGAACACCTCCTTCGGCCACACCAGATAGACCGTCGATTGCCCCATCATCTTCATGAGGACGCGGCATCGTGTTACAATATTTTCTATTTTCAGCTGGCATTTCCGAATACCCTCCAAAAGAGTATCCAATCACACCATCTCTAAAATTTTCAATGATCAATTATGATTTTCACTTCACCCCACGCCGAACTTTCTGGAAAGTTCAAAAAAAGGAAACGCACAGGCAGCGACAACGAATCAAAACCGAATCAATATGTCGCTCTCGAATTAGAATTTCACTCGCTGGCAACGCGTCGCCCTACCCAATTCAGAACCATTTTAGCAAATCAGGCATCGATCACGGCAATACAGGATGCAAAACCGCAACAATTGTAGCTACCTATATCCACGATCTCCGCATTTTATATTTATTCTCCCTGGACCTTTTTCGGAAATTGGCGGAATATCAATAACATCAAGCGAACACCTCATACAGGGTTTAACTCCAATGCAATCCGACCAGTCCCGAAGAGGCCGGCCCAAGGGAACCGGTATCGACGACTCAAGTCGGCTCCGGCAAATCGCAGCAATGATCGCGGAAAACCCGGAGTTAAGGCCGACAACGGCAATTAAAAATATCGGTATCTTTGACCCATCGATAATTCGCAGGCTCCGCGACAAGTTCAACAGTAATAAAGAGCAACTGCTGAGCGAGACCGACAGTAACGATTTCCCCGAGGGGCCGTTTCGCAAGGAGCCGTCGGATCAGCATGTTGAGGCTAAAACAATGGCGCTCAATAACTCACGAGAGGCAACCAAATCCGAAGCTCCGGCCAGTAGGCCTTCAAAAAGCGATGATTCAAATTCTGACGACGAAAGTTCGAAACCAGGTTTCATCGAACCAATATCTCAAGACGCGTTGCTGCGGATGGTATCGGCAGGACTTCGCAGCGCATCCACAATGTTCCAACTTCAACTTGTAATTGCCACTCAATCCTTTCATTCGCCTGCCATGCGGTCTGCGTTACGCTATCAACTTGCTTTCTCCCAAGCCATGCTGGGTTTCTCTGGGCCCCAACCCGCTATGAAACTCGCCGGTACGTAAACAACTAGACATTCCCTCAAATATACAAATGCGCACAAAAAAGCGGCCGCTCCCCCAACAGCGGCCGCTTTTTTCTTTTGTGCATCCTCGCCAGCAGGACGATGGCTCTCCCCTTAAAAAAGCGTCGAGAGCGCCCGAAAAGGGATGGCGATTTAGCTTGGGTCGAACCGACTCTAGAGCTTCCTGAGTGCCACCCGTTCAATCCTATGGCTTGCCGACTTCCGGAGGATCAGTCTCGCCCGCTGCTTGGTTGGCAGGATATTCTCTTCCAGGTTCTTGCGGTTGATGTCACGCCAGATCTGTTGTCCCTTTGCCCGGGCGGCCTCATCGCTCAACAACGCATACTGGTGGAAATAGGCCGCGGGATCACGGAACGCCGTTTTGCGAAGCCGCATGAAGCGTTCAACGTACCAATGCTCGATGAGGTCCAGATCGGCATCCAGATAGATCGAGAAATCGAAGAAATCGGAAATGAACGGAATAGCTTTTCCGTCCTTCGGCAAGCGCGCCGGCTGAAGCACATTGAGACCTTCAACGATCAGGATATCCGGCCGTTCTATGGCAACATCCTTGTCGGACAGAATGTCGTAATGAAAGTGCGAATAGACAGGCGCCACAACGCGCTGACGCCCGGATTTCACTCCGACGAGAAAGTTCCGGAGTTTGATCGAATCAAAACTCTCCGGGAACCCTTTGCGATCCATCAACCCGCGCTCTTCCAGCTCGCTGTTAGGAAACAGGAAGCCGTCTGTCGTAATTAGGTCGACACGGGGGTGATCCGGCCAGCGTGCGAGCAGAGCTTGCAGAACACGCGCCGTCGTGCTCTTGCCGATTGCGACCGATCCAGCAACACCAATAATAAAAGGAACCTTGCGTTCCTTCTGTCCTAAGAATTTAGAAGTCACCGCATGCAGTTCCTGCGCGGCGGCCACGTAGAGATTGAGAAGCCGCGACAGAGGGAGGTAGATGGTCTCAACTTCCGTCACCGACAGCGATTCAATCAGACCGGACAGCTCATCGAGCTCCCGCGGCACCAGGGTCATCGGCGTATCGGCTCTCAGGTTGGCCCACTCCTCCCGGCTGAAGAACTGATACGGAGAAAACTCCAACCTGGGGGGGATGATATCGGACTCTGCCACTGGCTTATGTCCGGCTCGCCGTCTCTCGACGGCTTGCCTTCTCCTGCAGACCAGACATCCCAGTCCGGCCCTGGAGAACAGCTAAAACTTCAGCGATGTCGATGTCGCGCGATTCCAACAACACCAGGAGATGGTAGATGAGATCGGCGGCTTCTCCCCGAAACGCTTCGTCGTCCTCGCTCAACGCCGCGATCACGGTCTCGGTAGCCTCCTCACCCAGCTTCTTGGCGCAACGCTTGGGTCCGCCATCGAGTAATTGCCGCGTATAGGATTTGTCTGCACCGGCAGCACGTCGCTCCCGGATCGTCGTGGCAAGCCGCATCAAGACCGCGTCATTCATAAGTTTCTCTGTGCTGCAAACTTCGTAAACCTAATCGAGCAGGCCCCATCCAGATCGTCAAGCAGATGCGACCAACAAATGGATAAGCACAGATTGGTAGCAGGAAAGTAGGCTCAGTTGTAGGAGCCCGTCAGTCTCATACGGATGTATTCGAGCTGATCAAAGTTGCCATACTTGATCGTTAGCGTTCCGCTTTCGCCGGAGCCGCGTTTTATCTCGATCTTCAGGCCCAAGGCTTCCGTGAGCTCCTTTTCGAACGCCTTTGTATCGGCGTCCTTTTCCCGCGTCTTGCGCACCTTCCCGGCGGTTCCTCCACCACCTTGCACCAGCGCCTCGACCGCACGCACATTAAGGTCGTCGGCAATAATCCTCTCGGCAAGATTGACGGCATCCTCCCGCCCTATGAGTGCCCGCGCGTGACCGGCCGTCAGTTTGCCCATCTGCACTAACGCCTGAACGGCGTCCGGCAACCTCAGCAAGCGCAGTGTATTGGCGACGTGGCTGCGGCTCTTGCCGATGATCTCGGAAATCTGCTCCTGCGAATAATGGAACCGCTCGATCAGCTCGCGGTAACCAGCAGCTTCCTCGATCGCGTTGAGATCGGAGCGCTGGACATTCTCAATGATAGCAAGCTCCAGCACTTCTTTGTCAGTGAGATCTCGCACAACGCAAGGGATCCGATGCAGACCCGCCTTGCCGCTTGCCCGCCAGCGGCGTTCCCCAGCGACAATCTCAAAGTAGCCTCCTGCAACCGCATCGGGTCTCACGAGGATTGGCTGCACCAGTCCTTTGGAGCCGATTGATTCGGCTAGTTCAGCAAGTTCATCATCTTGAAAATCGCGCCGCGGATTAAGACTGCTCGGCTTGATCTTGTCGATCGCGATGAGCTTATGTTCGCCCTCCAGGCGATCCCCGGACCTGGCGTCAATAGCTGTTCCACCGGACTTTCCGCCGGCATCGCCAGCATCCGCAGCTCGCTTTGCAGCAACGGGAAGTGGTTCAACGTTGCTATTCCCGTTTCCACCGATCAATGATGCAAGCCCCCGACCCAATCTGTTCTTCCTCGCCGGCGTGTTCATGCCGCGCCACCCTCTCAAATGCATCGGCCTCTGGCCACTAACCGGACTGCCAGAGACCTCTCCTGTGATGCCGCTATCTCCGCAAACAGGGCCAAGACTGGTGCCCCATCGTCACCGATCAGGCGGCCTTGAATTGCCGTTCACGCTCAATGATCTCCGTCGCCAGGCGGATGTAAGCCTGACTGCCCGCACATTCATAATCGTATAGCAAGAGCGGTTTGCCATGGGAGGGAGCCTCAGCAACCCGTGTGTTTCGCGGAATAACGGTGTTGTAGACCTTCGGCCCGAAGAATTCGCGCACGTTCTCCGCGACCTCCTTCGACAGCGAGGTCCGCGCATCATGCATCGTCAACACAACACCCTGGATCTCCAGCACCGGGTTCAAAGTCCCCCGTATCTGGTCGATCGTCTCCTTGAACTGCGAGATCCCTTCAAGTGCGAAGAACTCGCATTGCACGGGCACCAGAACTGCATGCGCCGCCGTCATCGCGTTAAGCGTGAGCGTGTTCACCGAAGGTGGGCAGTCGATCAGGAGGTAGGAATAGGATTCATCCTCCGGCAGCCCCTGACAGTATTGAATAAGCTCGGCCACGGCGTCCCGAAGCCGGAACGGCCGATCCGCTTCATGAAAGATTTCGGCTTCCAGCCCCACCAGATCAACGTTCGCCGCTACCAGATCAAGCCCGGGTACGGCTGTCTTTAGCGCTGCCTTGGCGAGACTGACCTTACCGACCATTACATCATAAGATGTATATGCACGATCCGCCGGTTCGATGCCGAGGCCCGTTGAAGCGTTCCCCTGGGAATCCAGGTCCACCACAAGAACGCGCTCACCTACGGCAACCAGTGCAGTCGAAAGATTGATGGCTGTCGTGGTCTTACCGACCCCGCCCTTCTGGTTTGCGATGGCGAGGACACGCGGGCGTTTACTGGCAGAATTTGCGCCTGTCACGGCTATGTTCCTTCGCTCTTGGCCTCCGGCCCGGTCACAACCACGATGCGCGATTGTTGCTCCGTTAGGCTAGCGACCAGCTCATATCTGAAACGCCACCTCCGACTCGCGGTCTCTATTTCCTGTTGAACGTCCTGACCCTTCAAAAACAACGCAACCGTGCCGGGACCGAAAAAAGGAACAGTCAAACCGATGAGCCGATCGAGCGGCGCCAATGCACGTGCCGTCAACACATCCACAGATGTGTATCTACCCTGAGTCGACGATAACTCGATTCGCGTGTCAGCAATGTCCACAGGCACGGAAGTCTTTCGAGAGATTTCCCCAAGGAAAGCTGCTTTTCGGCTGTCACTCTCGATGAGCACATGCGGTTTACCGGTTTCTGGATCGTTCCGGCCAGCTCGGAGGATCGCCAGCACCATCCCTGGAAAACCGCCGCCCGTACCAAGATCTACCCATTGACGGGCACCTTCGGGAGCAAGTCGGAATAACTGCGCGCTATCTGCAAAATGCCGATGCCAGATGTCATCCAGCGTACTCGGCGCCACCAGGTTGATCTTTTTTTGCCAGCGCCGCAGGAGCTCCTCGTAGACGACGAGCCGTTCAAGCGTCTCCGCGGACACCCGAAATTGAGCCTGGAAGTCTTCCGGCCCTGCAATCCTCATCCCTCTGGTGTCCTGGACCATCAATCAGGCCGACGCCTTGAACGTCAGCTTCTTCAAGTACGCCGCCAGCAGCATCATCGCCGCCGGCGTCATGCCGTCGATCCGTTGTGCCTGCGCCAGGGTATGGGGACGGTATTGTTCCAGCTTCTGATGCAACTCGTTCGACAGGCTGGAAATGGAGGCGTAATCGAAATCCTCCGGAATCACGATCGCAGTGTCCCGCCGCAACGCCGCAACCTCCTCTTCTTGCCGGCGCACGTAGGCAAAGTAGCGCGCATCGACGGAAAGCTGTCCCGCGATTACAGCGTCGAGCTGCGAGAGTTCCGGCCAAATCCGCTGCAACTGTTCGATTGAGATCTCGGCGAGCGACAATAAATCAAACGCCGAGCGCCGCCGCCCGTCCTTATTGAGCCGGATGTCGTAGCGTTCCGCCTCATTCGGCGTTAGCGACAACCGCTCAAGCAATTCCTTCCCGTCACGCAACGCCGCCATTTTGGCTTCGAACAAATGCCTTCGTCCATCACCGACGCAGCCGATCGATACACCCAGCGGGGTTAGCCGTTGATCGGCATTATCCGCGCGTAGCTTCAACCGGAATTCCGCCCGTGAAGTGAACATCCGGTAGGGCTCGGATACTCCGCGCGTCACCAGATCATCGATCATCACACCCAAATAGCCGTCGGCTCTCGAAACAACGACATCGCGTCCTCCACCAGCCGCCAGCAACGCCGCGTTGAGGCCCGCGATGAGACCCTGAGCACCAGCCTCTTCATATCCAGTCGTGCCATTGATCTGACCAGCCAAGAACACGCCTGAGACCTTTTTGACTTCGAGCGTCGGCTTCAGTGAGCGCGGATCGACATAGTCGTACTCGATCGCATAACCAGGACGCCGGATCTCGACCCGTTCGAGGCCTGGCATGGTCCGCAGAAAAGCCGTCTGAACCTCTGCCGGCAGCGATGTCGAAACGCCATTCGGATAAACGAGATCATCATCAAGGCCTTCCGGCTCCAGAAACACCTGATGCGAGGACCGGTCGGCGAACCGCACAACCTTGTCTTCGATCGATGGGCAATAGCGTGGCCCTACACTCTGGATTGCACCCGAATACATCGGCGCCCGAGACAAGTTCGCCCGGATGATTTCATGCGTCTCCGGCGTCGTCTTGGTGATACCGCAGGCGATCTGTGGCGTCGTAATCCGCTCGGTTAGGAACGAGAACGGCACCGGCGGGTCGTCGGCTGGCTGCATCTCCAAGCACGCCCAGTCGATAGAGCCCGACACGAGTCGTGCCGGGGTACCGGTTTTGAGCCGGCCCATCTGAAGCCCGAGACCGTAAAGTCGCTCCGACAACTTACGGGCGGGCGCTTCACCTGCTCGCCCGGCAGGGATCCGCTCATCCCCCATGTGGATCAGTCCGTTGAGGAATGTACCGGTAGTTAGAACGACCGCACCGGCATGCAGGAGGCTTCCATCGCCAGTAACGACACCTGCAACGCAATCTCCCTCAACAATAACATCCTCCACCCCACCCTCGATGACGACCAGGTTCGGGATTGCTTGGATCTCCGCCTGCATCGCCTCGCGGTAGAGCTTCCGGTCCGCCTGCGCCCGCGGACCCTGCACGGCAGGTCCTTTGGAGCGGTTGAGAAGACGGAACTGAATACCTGCCCGATCCGCAACTCGGCCCATCAAGCCATCAAACGCATCGATTTCTCGCACTAGATGGCCCTTGCCGAGACCGCCAATGGCAGGATTGCACGACATCTCGCCGATGGTGTCGAACCGGTGCGTGACAAGTGCGGTATCCGCACCTAGGCGCGCGGCAGCAGCCGCGGCCTCAGAGCCGGCGTGTCCGCCCCCAACAACGATGACATCAAATCTCGTTTTCATGGCTCAGTCTTTAGAGCTTGGCCGGTTTAGATGGAAGCTGGGAGACCGCCGAGAACGCACCGAGCACCTATCCACAAGCGTGTTAACACAACCTATTGACGAATGATTCACGTGAAACATCAGGCTCCGTCTAGGTATTTCAATCCCCTTGAATAAACTCCGCGAAATTGATTCACGTGAAACACAAGAAAACAGATCACTCCGTTACTTACCAATACAGAAACGGCCGAACACCTCATCCAGTACGTCCTCGGGATCGATACGTCCGGAGATACGACCCAGCGCGTCTGCTGCCAACCGCAGATCTTCCGCCCGCAATTCGACATCTGAAGTCTTACCGAGGAATGCCAATAGATACTGATGACAACTTGCCAGCTGCGATCGATGCCGTGAGCGAGTGATCACGGTGTCTTCCCTTGTCCCGGTTTTCAACCGCGCCACCAGCGCAATACTTCTGATCAGCTCGGCAATACCTTC
>Ga0316193_10002694_pt1 | contig 12584 bp, 10 predicted proteins | sample MerIslsedime2_MG_FD_207735 | JGI IMG/M metagenome (GOLD analysis project Ga0316193, IMG submission 207735) | Coastal sediment microbial communities from Maine, United States - Merrow Island sediment 2 | ecosystem: Environmental > Aquatic > Marine > Coastal > Sediment | place: USA: Maine... | reverse complement strand
TGGCCCCTACCGCTTCCCGGGTTACAGAATCAGCCGACAAGCAGCCTGATCGTTTCCTGTTGGGCTTCGCTGAGTTGCCGCGGCGCCAGCAAGACCATGGCACGCCTTGCCTGCTCATCGGGAATATGAACCAGGAGCATGCCCGGCTCCGGATCGCCGGATGCCGGTGACGCCCGGCCCGTGATATCGATCCGGACGGCTCTCCCATGCGCGAGCCGGTCGCTGAGCCACCGGGCATATTCAATCCAGGCGACCAGCGGATCAGAGGTTTCAGACGCCGCGGCGGGGACGAGCACCTGCGCGAAGCGCTCCGTCGCCTCCGAAAAGCCCTCTGAATCCTGGGCCCGAAGCTGCCTCAGGAGATCGCGAAGGGCCGGTCTCGGATCCTCGAAACCGGCCCCCGCCAGGCTGCTGTCGGTTCGACTACGTGCGACCGCTGCGAGATCAACCACCCGCAGCCATCGAATCGAGGAACTCCTGGTTGTTGTCGGTTCGATTCAGCCGTTCGATAAGGAATGAAATCGCTTCCGCCGGCGGCATGTCGGCAAGGAAATTCCGCAGCAAGTAGATCCGGTTCAGCTCGATCTCGTCCAGCAGAAGCTCTTCGCGCCGGGTGCTGGAACGATTGACATCGATCGCCGGGTAGATCCGCTTGTCGGCGATCTGCCGATCGAGTACGACCTCGCTGTTTCCGGTGCCCTTGAACTCCTCGAAGATCACTTCGTCCATGCGGCTGCCCGTTTCAACCAGCGCCGTGGCAATGATCGTCAGGCTGCCGCCTTCCTCGATGTTTCGTGCGGCGCCGAAGAATCGCTTCGGCTTGTGCAGCGCATTGGCGTCCACGCCACCAGACAGAATCTTCCCGGAGTGCGGGACGGTCGTGTTGTAGGCCCGGGCCAGCCGGGTGATCGAGTCCAGGAGGATCACGACGTCCTGCTTGTACTCGACGAGACGCTTCGCTTTTTCGAGCACCATCTCCGCGACCTGCGTGTGACGATCCGCCGGCTCGTCGAAGGTCGATGAGATAATCTCAGCGGCAACGTTCTCTTCCATGTCCGTGACCTCCTCAGGCCGCTCGTCGATGAGCAGCACGATGAGGTGCACGTCGGGGTTGCTCTCGAGGATGGCGTTGGCCGTCTTCTGAAGCAGGATCGTCTTACCGGCTTTCGGCGGCGAGACGATGAGCATCCGCTGTCCCTTGCCGACGGGGGTCATCAGGTCCATGACCCGCATCGAAATATCGCCATCGGCCCGCTCCAGTCTCAGGCGGTGCTCCGGATATCGTGGCCGGAGATTGTCGAACGCGATCCGGTGCTTCGCCTTCTCCGGGTCGTCTCCGTTTACCTCCTCGACCTTGAGCAGAGCGAGATACCGTTCTCCCTCTTTCGGTGGTCGCACCTGTCCGAGGATCGTGTCGCCCGTGCGCAGGTCGAAGCGCTTGATCTGCGACGGCGACACGTAAATGTCGTCCGGTCCATACAGGTAATTCCAGTCCTGGCTCCTGAGGAATCCGTAGCCCTCGGGGAGGATCTCGAGGACCCCCTCTCCGCGGAGTACGACGTCCGAGTCAAGCAAGTTCTGTTCGATCCGGAACATCAGGTCCTGTTTCCGCAGGCCGGAGAAGTTGGCGATCTCCAGCTCCTCAGCCATGTCGTGCAGCTCGGAAATTGATTTTGATTTCAGTTCGGCAATGTCCACGAGGGTCGCTCCGTCGGTGTGCTGTCCCCTGGTGCGAGCAGTCGATGAGCTGCACGGCGCCGTCAATCGGGGACGGGTGGGTGGTCCTTGGTTTCAGGGCAGTCTGTGTCGCTCCGGGGCTCGAAAGCTCAGGTGAGAATCAGAGGCGGTCAGAAAACGTTATCTCCGAGATCGCGGTCGGTCAAGATCGCGGTACGGACATGGGAGCTATACGTTCGAGCGCCGCGAGTGTTCCGGGACAGACGAGACACGGGAGAGCTGTAATGGCGCGCCACAATCGGGAAGTTCGAGGGATCGACCAGACCGGGAGTCTGTGGAGGATTGGATACCAGCCCGACTGGTTGAGCCGGATCAAGATCTCTCGGCAGCTGCTGGATGGACGACGCCGCTCGAGCCTGACCCTGTTCCGGAATCCCGCGCGCCGTGCCGGGGCCGCACCCGGCCGCGTCGTGCGGACCGAAGTGCGGTCCGCGGACGGGAACACGCGGTTCCGGATCGCCGTGGAAGATCCTGATCAAATCGTGGAAGAAGTCATCGTAGTGACGCGACCGGGGAAGGGTGGACCACGCGGCGAGCTGGTGAAGTTCGCGATTGAATCCCGACTTCCGCCTCCGCGGCGTTAGCAGCAACCGCCAGCCGCGACAACGTCCCTGGCAAGTTCGTTCAGAATAGCTGGAAACGAAGCCACGCCAGGGGATTCGCCCCGAGTTCCGAGGTGAGCGAGTCCAGTACGGCACGGGTTCGTTCTGCGCTCAGCCGCAAGGCCGGATCATTCAGCGCTCTACCGGCAGTGCCTTCCGCTCGCTCTATCCCGGAACCGATCTCTCGTGCCCGATTCTCGAGCTGCCGAAGCGTCGCTCCGACCCGGGCAAGGGAGTCGATCGCCCCGGGACTGTTCGCCGGATCGGTGAGATCGCGTAGCGTCGCCATCGCTCGGGTCGCCGATGCCCTGACGGAGTCCTCGCGAACGAGACGTGACAATCCGTTGCCCTGTTGCCAGGCGAGCCGCAATCGATCGAACCGAGATCGTGCGGAGTCCAGTTGCGCGATAGAGCCCCGATGGGCGAGGAATCGGGCCACGGACCCATTCCCCCCTGTAATCTGCTCGCGCAGATCGGATGTTCCGTCCACTACGTCGCGGATCCCAATGCGCACGGAATCGGCCATCGTCCGGAACGACTCGATGTCCAGCTTGGACATGACCCGAAGCGTGTCGCCATCACCGAGCGGCAGCGCATGCTCAGATCCGGGCGCGATCTTGACCACGGAAGGCCTCAGAAGAGAGGCGGACCCGATCGTGACGTGGGCGTCCTCTCCGAGGAAGGGCATGGCCTCCCAAAGCAGAACGGCCTCGATCGACACACGTTCGCCGATCAGACCGCCCGGCTCCCGGAAGTGAACATTGAGTACGCGACCCGAGGGCTTACCCGCCAGCCACACGATCGAACCCCGTTCCAGTCCGGCAACCTCCGGCGCGAGCACCGTGACCCGGGGCCCTTCGGCGGTTGCCCGTCGAAGCGCATCTCCAAAGAAAGTGATCAGGGAGATGACGACGACGGCTCCCAGGATCAGCATCCCTGGAAGGACGTCCGCCCATGCCAAATGACCGCTGCCGTCGTGCTCGTTCATCCAGAATGGTACGACCGGGCGACACCGGAGTCGAGCGTTGACGGACGAGGTCGACCTGGATGCGGACCCGACGATCCGGAGACTGTCCGAACCATCGTTCCCGGGCGATCGGTGAAACGACATCCTCCAGTCGACGCCGCACCGCGGCAGGGTGTCCCGGTGCTGCAAACCCCATTCCAGGAGGTACCAATTGAGCCGTTCCGTGAATCGCGTGATTCTGGTCGGAAACGCCGGGGCGGATCCCGACGTCCGCCGCACGTCGACAGGCCGGACCGTCGCGCATCTTTCGCTCGCGACCAATCGCGTATTCCTGCGTGACGGAGAAGAACAGCGCCGAACGGACTGGCACCGACTGACGTTCTGGTCGGGAGCGGCCGAGACCGTCGAGCGTTACGTGCGTCGTGGCAGCCGCATCTATGTCGAGGGTCGCCTGGAGTATGGCGCCTACGACAGGGAGGGAGTTTCTATTCCGACTGCCGACGTGATCGTCCAGGAATTCGTGATGCTCGACGGGAAGAACGGCACCGGAGATCTCGTGCATGCTCCCGGCGAATCGGAGGACGACCCGCTCGACTAGTCGCCCGCGCCCGTTGCGAAGGCGTCGGACAGGCCTGAATCTTCAGGATACCACGACGCAACGGGACAGGAGCATGCATGCCGAGAGCCCCGATTCCCGCGCCTGACGGAGAGCTTTCGTCGTCAGGCGTCGAGGAACTCGCAACCCAGGAACACCCGCAGCCGAGCGAGATCGAGGTCGCACCTTCGTTTCGAGTTCTGGTTACGGGCGCTGACGGGTTTCTGGGACGGCACCTGCTCCCCAGACTGATCTCACGCGGACACCGGGTCCGAGCGATCTGCCGGGAGGCGCCGGCCCAGCCCGGAAGAGACAATGCTGGCATCGAATGGCGGCAGGCAGATCTGACGAAACGCGAATCGCTCGTGGGGATCGCCGCCGGGTGTGATCATGTCGTCCACCTGGCGGGACGATTCGTGGCCCGAGGGGGGACAAGCCTCGGACGGGAGCATGGGACCGGCACCCGGAATCTCGTCTGGGAGGTCCTCAAGACCGATGTCGAGCGGATCGTGTTCGTCAGTGCCCTCGGGGCGAGTCCCGCTGCCGGGGAGTTCTTTCGAACGAAGTTCGAGGCGGAGGACGTGATAATGTCGGCGGGCCTGGACTTCGTGATCCTTCGACCGTCGGTCGTGTATGGGCCCGGTGATCACTTCACCACGCCCATCGTACGGATTCTTGATGCGTTGCCGGCGTTTCCGATGCTGGGCGACGGTACGTTTGAGCTTCAACCGCTTGCAGTCGAGGACATGGTCGATGTGCTGACACAGGCGATCGAGAGTCCGGACGTTGTCTGCCGAACGCTGAATCTCGCCGGGCCGGAAAAGCTCAGCTTCGTGCGGATCGTGCGGGTCCTGGGAGACACGATCGGACGATCACGGCCGATCATCCCGTTTCCCGCGGCACTGGCTCGTCCGGCGTCACGCGTAGCGGCCCTGCTGGGGCTGCCCAGCCCGTTCTCGACTGCACAACTCGACATCCTCCGGTTCGGCAGTGTCCTGCCGACGGACGAGAATCCGGTGCGGACGGTATTCAACCTGAAGCCGCTACCGTTCGCGGATGCCGTTACAGACTACCTGGAGCCCGTGTGACACCGATCGACACTGATTCAGGCAATGCGACCGTGTCGGATGCCGGATTCCTGACTCCGGCCAACTTCCTGTCGCTCGCCCGGATTCCGCTCGGATTGGCGTTTCTCGCTGTTCACGACTTGCGCTGGGTCGCGGCGATCGTGGCGGTGGGTGCTGCGACGGACCTGCTGGACGGTTTCATCGCCCGTCTGACGGGAACGCAATCCGAGATCGGCGCACTACTCGATCCTCTGTGCGACCGGGTATTCGTCTTTCTTGGGCTCGTATCGTTTCTGCCGACCGGGCATCTGGACTGGGCCGGGTTCGTGATCCTGATCCTGCGAGACATCTTTACGGGCGGCGTATTCGTGGTGACGAGGCTGGCGGGGAAGCACCTCCCGTTCCAATCCCGACAGGGTGGGCGGATCACGACCGCGCTGCAGGTGGGCGCGCTGTTCACACTGATCCTGGCGCCGGATTACATCAACGTGGCGATCCTGCTGGTCGGAACAGCATCCGTGTACGCCATCCTGGACTACGGGACCGCCGGCCTTCGACTCTCGTGGGGACCGCACGGCCCGGCACAGGTCAGCCCGGGCGGCTAGCGGTGCCGGGTCGACGGAACGACCGGGCTACCATGAGGATCAGTCTTGCGGACGCTCGAGCACGTTGGGAGTCACGGGTGATCCCTCTCCCATCCGTTCGATGCCTCCCACGACAACCTGTTCGCCGGTAGAGATCCCTTCCCGGATCTCGACGAATCCGGTCGTCCTGACTCCGATCTGGACTTCCCTGCGGGTCGCCGTACCCTCGGGCGTAACGACCCAGATGTAGTCAGCGCCTGACAGCGGGAGGATCGCGTCCTCCGGAACAACCACGGCCTCCGGCCGCACCGCGATGACCAGGTGAGCTTCGATGAACATGCCCGGCTTCAGAGATCGATCTTCGTTGGACACCAGGGCCTTGACCATGATCGTACGACCGGGAAGCTGAACCCGTGGATCGACGAAGTCCACGACGCCGGTATACGACTGCCCCGACATGGCGGCCACCACGAATGTCACTTCCTGGCCCACCTCCAGTACGTCAGAGTGGCGCTCCGGGACCTGGAATGCGGCTCGCTGAGGATCGACCGTTTGCAGGGTCGTGAGCTTCGTCTGCGGCGTCACGTAGTCGCCGACGCTCACCATTCGCTCACCGACCACCCCTGAGAACGGGGCCCGGACCACGGTTCGCTCGAGCCGCGTCTGCTGGAGGAGCAACTCGGCACGGGCGCTCCGGGCCGTGGCTTCCGCCTGCTCCAGGTCCGCCTGCGAGGAGGCATTCCGCTCCAGGAGGTCCTGAGTTCTGGCCAGAGCCTGCTCAGCAAGGTCTACCTGCGCCTCGAGCCGGGCGACCTGCGCCCGCAACTCCGTGTCATCCACCTTGAACAGGTGTGCCCCGCGTCGTACCTCCCGCCCTTCGGTGGCCGGGATGCTCGCGAGTCGTCCTGATACCTCGGGTTGAAGCTCGATCGACTGCACGGCTTCGATCTGGCCCGTGGCTCGAATCTCTTCCTGCACGGTGTCGGTGACCGCCAGCGCTACATCCACCGGCATGGGCGGCGGACCTCCCTGGCCCTCGCCTCCCCCCGGTCCCGCCTCGCTTCCGTCACCACCGCAGGCGGCCACGAATACCAATGCCGTTACTGCGGCCCGCCACGCCCTGGCGTGTGCCATCGCCGCGCCCTCCTCCCGAATCATCGTGTGCCTGTGAGTCGCCGTCCAAGAATGGCCTCGACACCCGCCCGCGCGAGGCGCGTCGTGTAGCGCGCCTGGACGAGGCCGGCCTCCGCTTCCGTCTGATCAACCTGGGCTGTGATCAAGTCGATGATCGTGGTCGCCCCGGCCCGATACCGCTCCTCCTGGACACGCAGGTTCTCGCGTGCCACGATTACCGCGTTAGCCGCCAACTCAGCACTCGCCCTGGCCGTGTTGTATGCGAGGTACGCCTCCGCCATGTCTCGCCCGACTCCGAGTTCCGTATCCCGCCGGGCGGCCTCGGAGATCTGACGCGCGGTGCTGGCCCGGTAGACCCGGATCTCTCGCAGCGCCCCGTCCCAGATCGGGAAATTGAGACCGACACCGAATGTAGCGCGCTTGGTCGCGTCGGGAATGATGTCGTCGTCAAATCCGGCCCAGCTGCCGAACAGGCTCAACGTTGGCAGGTAGGAACTGCGCTCGGACTTGAATACGGCGTCTGTTCTTCGCTCTTCGGCGCGCGCGAACTCCACGATCGGGCTCACGGTCACGGCTTCTTCGATCGCTTGAGCCTCCGTGAGCGGGAGTGCCTGGGCCGGAAGCGTATCGAGCGGTTCGGCGGCCACGCGTCCGGGGATTCCGACCCGGCGCCCCAGCTGCAACTGTGAGACGGACAACGCAGACCCCTGCCTGAGGAGATCCACCTGGGCCCGCGTAAGCTCGAGCACGAGCTGCAGAGAGTCGGTCTGTACGGCTGCCCCCGCGAGCACTCGCGCCCGTGCGACAATGAGCTGCTCCTGCGCCCGCCTGACCCTCTCGTCCGCAACCCGCAGGAGTTCCTTCTGCGCCAGGGCATCGTAGTAGTCGGCTTCCGTGCCCAGTGCGGTGAAGAACCGCTGTTGTCGTTCTCCCGCCTCCGCCCCATCCACGTCGGCGTTGGCCGCCTTCACGTCGAAGACCCGCCGACCGTTGAACAGGGTATATGATCCGATCAGGCCGAACTGGGTTAGCTGGTCCGTTTCCTCTCCGGTCCCGATGTTGAACTGCGGACTGGAGTACTTGCTCCACGACCAGCGAAAATCGATCACCGGAAGCAGAAATGCCGACCAGGCCGAGCGGCGTACCCAATCGGCGTCGCCGACCCGTCGCAAAGCCGCCACGTAATCCGGATCGACTCCGGCCGCCCGGTTCAACGCCTCTGACAGCGAGATCGTCGTGGTGGGCTCGTTCTCGTACGCGCCGACGCTGGCCGCGACTTCGGCCGGGTCCTGGGCTCGCGCCGGGCCGGCCACGAGCAGCGCCCCGAGGGCACACCCGAGCGGCAGGGCTCCTGCGATCGTCCGGTCTCCGCGGCTCACGGTCATCACGCCTCCGCCTCGACCGGCTCGAGTCGTTCCGCTCTTCTGGACACGCGTTCCCTGGCCTGATCGAGCAGGACGTAGACCACGGGAACCAGGTACAGCGTCAACACGGTCGAGAATAGCAGTCCTCCCACGATTGCGTAGCCGAGCGGCCGACGGCTCGCCGAGCCGGCGCCGAGACCGAGGGCGATCGGCGTGAGCGCGATGATCGTGGCCACGGACGTCATGAGGATCGGTCGCAGTCTGATCCTGCCCGATTCGAGCATCGCCTCCATGCCGGTCATGCCACGGTCTTTGAGCTGGTTCGCGTATTCGACCAGCAGAATCGAATTCTTGGTCACGATTCCGATCAGCAGAATCATCCCGATCTGACTGAACAGATTCAGCGTGGAACCGGCAACCAGAAGAGTTACCAGTGCCCCTGTCACGGCCAGCGGCACTGCGAGCAGCACCGTGAACGGGTGAATGAGCGACTCGAACTGCGCTGCCAGGACCATGAACACGACGAGCAGAGCCAGCGCGAACGCGAAATACAAAGCGTTCCCGCTCTCTTCCAGTTCCCGGGACTCGCCGGCGAGGGCGATGCTGCTGCCGGGAGGCAGGATCTCCGCCGAGATGGCGTGCAGAGAGTCAATCGCCGCACCGAGAGGGAATCCGTCCTCGAGACTCGCGGAGAGCGTGAACGAGCGAACTCGCTCGTAGTGGTTGAGCTGTCTCGGGCCCACGGTCTCCTCGAGCCGGGCGACGGCGTCGAGGGAAACCAGCACGCCATCTCGACCCCTGACGTAGATCGAGGACATTGCCTCTGGCGTCGAGCGCGCTTCCGGGGCGAGCTGCACGATCACATCGTACAGCTTGTTGTCTCGCGTAAACGTGCTCACGCGCTGTCCTCCCAGCATCGCCTGGAGAGTCCCGGAAATGTCGGCGATCGCGATCCCGAGATCCTCCGCCCGGTCGCGCTCGTATTCGACCGTGATCTCGGGTTTGTTCACCCGCAGATCCGTATCCACGTTGATCAAGCCCGGGACCTGCCTGGCACGGGCAGTCATCCGGTCCATTCCCGCGGCCAGCGAGTCGAAATTCGGATTGCGGACCACGTACTGTACCGGGCTGCCGAACCCGATCGCGGCAGGTGCGCTGGCAAACGCCATGACGCCCGGTATGCCGAACAGTTGCGGACGGATCGCATTGGTGATTTCCTGGGCGGAGCGGTCGCGTTCCTCCCAGTCCACCAGGCGGGCGAATATGATGCCGCGATTCACGCCTCCCATGAAGCCGCCGACGATACTGAAGTAGCCCTGAATTTCGGGTACGCTCTCCAGCACCGCCTCGACCTGCTGCTGGTAGCCGTCGGTGTACTCGAGAGAGGAGCCCTCGGCAGCGACGACGAAGGTGAGAATCGCTCCGCGATCCTCGGGAGGCAGGAACTCACTTTCGAGTCGGTTGAACACCACGACTGCCAGACCGACGACAAGGACCGCGCCGAGGATGACGAACGCGCGGTGTCGAACTGCGAACTTGAGACTCCTCTGGTACAGGTCCGCGATCCCGATGAACGTATTCTCGAACGCGAGGAAGACTTTCCCGTGTGACTTGGGAACGCGCAGGACCTTCGCGCACAGCATCGGCGTCAGAGTCAGCGCGATGAAGCTGGACACGATTACGGCGCCCGTGAGCGCGATCCCGAATTCGTTGAACAGTCGGCCGGCGGTGCCCTGCAGGAACGCGAGGGGAGTGAACACCGCCACCAGCGCTACGGTCGTGGCGATGACGGCGAAGGCGATTTCGCTCGTTCCCCGTTGTGCCGCGACCTCCGGTTCCTCACCCAGTTCTTCCTGGTGCCGGTAGGCGTTCTCCATCACGATGATTGCGTCGTCCACCACGATCCCGATACCCAGGATGAGCGCCAGGAGAGTGAAGTTGTTGATCGTGAACCCGAGCGCGTACAGAACGCCGAACGCGGCGAGAATCGACGTCGGGATCGCCAGCCCCGGGATGATCGTGGCCCGCATGTTCCTCAGAAACACGAAAATGATCAGGATCACCAGGATCGCCGCGAGAACGAGAGTTTCCTCGGCTTCCTTGATCGAGCGCCGTACGAAGAGCGCCTGGTCGAATCCGATGTTGATCGTCACCCCGGGCGGCAGCGAAGCTTGAATCGCCGCAAGTTCGTCGCGGACCGCGTCCGACACCTCGATCAGATTCGCCTTGGACTGACGGATGACGCCGATCGCGATTGCCGGACTTCCGTTATAGCGCAGGGAAGAGCGGTCGTCCTCCGGTCCGAGCTCGACACGAGCCACGTCCTTGAGGCGCACGACCTGCCCGCCCTGGCTCAACACGACCATGTTCCCGAACTCTTCAGGAGTCTTGAGCTCGCCCAGCGAACGCACCGTGAATTCCCGGCGCGAAGACTCGATTCTCCCGGCCGGAATCTCGACGCTGCGTGTCCGGATCGCCGACCGGACGTCCTGCACGGTAAGGCCTCGTGCCGCCATCTCCTGGGCCTTCAGCCACACGCGCATCGCGTAGCGCCGTTCGCCTGCGATCAGGGCGCGTCCGACCCCGTCCAGCGACTGCAGTCGGCGTTTGACCTCGCGGTCCGCCACGTCCGAGAGCTGCAGGAGGTCGAAGTTGTCGGCCGACAGCGCGAGCCACATGAACGGTTGGGCGTCGGATTCCTGTTTCGCGACGACGGGGTCAAGTACGTCCTGCGGGAGTCTTCCGCGTACGCGAGCCACGACGTCACGGACGTCCTGCGCCGCGAGCTCCAGGTCGCGATCCAGTTCGAATTCCAGGCTGATGTTCGAAGATTGCTCGGAGCTGGAGCTCCTGAGCGTTCGCACTCCCGGGATCGTGCTCAGCTCCTCCTCGAGCACGTCGGTGACGGTGGTTTCCATGACCCGAGGATTCGCGCCACGGAGGAACACCGACACGGAGACGTTGGGCGTATCGACGTCCGGAAGCTCGCGCACCGACAGCCGGGTGAAGCTGATGGCGCCGAACAGAACGACAGCCAGGGCCACCATGGATGTGAGCACTGGCCGACGGATGCTCGTGTCAGACAGAAACAACCGGACCTCCCTGAATTCTATTCTTCCAACGGTACCGTGACCCGTGAACAACACGTGCACGGAACGATCCGTTGGGTCTGCTTACGGCTCACCGATGCCGGGTGCGGCAGATCATCGGCACGAATAGCCAGAACAGTGTAATGTAACAGGTAATCGAATGGCAGTTCATTCGTCGACTGGTCTCGATCTGCCGGGAGCAAGACGCCGTGGCACTCCATGTGTTTCACCAATCGAGCCGTCTACCGTTTCCCGCGGAAATGGTGTACGACTGGCATGCCCGCCCCGGCGCCCTGCAGCGATTGTCTCCGCCGTGGGAGCCGGTCAAGTTGCTGGAGCACACCGGGGGAATCGGGAATGGTGCCAGGGCCGTACTTGAGGTCCGCGTCGGTCCGGTGCCGGTGAGGTGGCTAGCCGAGCATCGCGACTGTGTTCCGGGTCGGCAATTCACGGACATCCAGCTCGAGGGCCCGTTCGCTCGCTGGGAGCACGCGCACCGGTTCGAGCCGGTCGATACGGACGCATGTCTGCTCGAGGATCGGGTCGAGTACGCTCTTCCCCTTGAACCCGCATCTTCGCTGCTGGCTGGCCGGGCCGTGTCCGATAAACTCCAACGAGCGTTTGACTTCCGACACCGGGTCACATCTCGTGACCTGGAGCTCCACGACAGATGCCCGCTCGGCGGCAGTCGCCGGTTTGTCGTCAGCGGCGCCAGCGGCCTGCTCGGCTCAGGGCTTTGCGCCGTTCTGTCGACGGGAGGCCACGTTCCGATCGCGCTCGCCCGCGAGTCGTCCCGCGTGCCGCGCACGGCGGCCGGGAGCGTGGCCTGGAATCCGCGTTCCGGTTCGATCGATGCCGCGGGTCTCGAGGGAGCCGACTACGTGGTGCACCTGGCCGGTGAGTCGATCGCGTCCGGGCGCTGGTCGGACGACCGCCGCAGGTCGATACGCGACAGCCGGGTCGCTGGCACACGTTTGTTGGCTGAAACCCTCGGTAGGTTGAAGTTTCCCCCGAAGGCCCTGATCTGCGCCTCGGCCACGGGGTGGTACGGAGATCGGGGCGACGAGATGCTGACGGAGAACGCCGGAGGTGGAAGCGGTTTCCTTGCCGACGTATGCCGCGACTGGGAATCCGCGGCGGACCCGGCGCGCGAAGCGGGAATCCGCGTCGTCCACCTGCGGTTCGGCATGATCCTCTGGCCGTCCGGCGGCGCCCTGAAACAGATGTTGCCGCTGTTTCGCGCCGGGGCTGGAGGCCGGATCGGCTCCGGCCGGCAATTCTGGAGCTGGGTGTCCAGGGACGATGCGATTGGCGCGATTGTGCACTCGGCGGGGACCGGTTCACTGGAGGGTCCCGTGAACGTCGTGTCACCCGGGCCGGTTCGGAACGAGGAGTTCACTGCCGTCCTCGGGTCGGTACTCAGGCGTCCCACAGTGTTCCCGGTA
>Ga0316193_10002693_pt1 | contig 12587 bp, 13 predicted proteins | sample MerIslsedime2_MG_FD_207735 | JGI IMG/M metagenome (GOLD analysis project Ga0316193, IMG submission 207735) | Coastal sediment microbial communities from Maine, United States - Merrow Island sediment 2 | ecosystem: Environmental > Aquatic > Marine > Coastal > Sediment | place: USA: Maine... | reverse complement strand
CAACTATTTTCAAGCCCTGAGCGTCAGCATCATTTGGTCTATTATCTATTATTTGACCACTTCCGCCACAACTGCTGCAGGTAGCTGCCGTTTGCATCCTTCCCAGAATTGTATTGGTTATTTTTGTCACCTGCCCTGCACCATTGCATGCAGCGCACGTTTTATAGGTCACACCGGCCGCCTGCTTTTTGCGCTTTACTTTAACCTTTTTCTCTACACCGTGAGCAATCTCTTCAAGGGTTAAGCTGACATGAATTCTCAAATTACTGCCTTTCATCCTTCGCTGACCGCCACTAAAGCCTCCAAATCCACCAAATCCACCCCCAAATGCACTGCCAAAAATATCGCCAAATTGGCTAAAGATATCCTCCATATTCATACCGCCACCGCCAAAACCGCCTCCTTCAAATGCAGCATGCCCATATTGATCATACCTGGCTTTCTTATCAGGATCACTCAAAACTTCATAAGCCTCAGCTGCCTTTTTAAACATTTCTTCTGCCTTGTCATCTCCGGGGTTTTTATCCGGGTGAAATTCTATGGCTTTTTTGCGATATGCTTTTTTGATCTCGGCTGCTGTGGCATTTTTGGAAATACCCAATATTTCGTAGAAATCCTGCTTCATAAGTCTTTTGTAAATTTAATTGCCAACAACTACTTTTGGATGTCGGATTATTTTATCTCCAAGTTTAAATCCCTTCTCAACAACATCTATGATTTTACCTTTTAGCTTTTTGCTAGGGGCAGGAATCTGAGTAATTGCATCGTGCACTTCAGCGTCAAAAGCATCGCCTTCTTTGGTTGTTATCTCCTGCAAGCCCTTGGATTTAAGTGTTTCTTTAAATTTGTTGCTAATAAGATCAACCCCTTTAAACAATTCTTTATCCGTAGACTTGGATATCTCCTTTAAAGCCCGGTCAAAATCATCCATAATAGGCAAGAGGGCTACTATGACCTCCTGACCTGCAGTTTTAAAAAGGTCCATACGTTCTTTCGAAGTACGTTTTTTGTAATTTTCAAACTCGGCAAAAAGCCTTAAAAACTTATCTTTTTCTTTATTCAGATCTTCCTGTAATTGCTCTTCAATGGATTTTATCTCCTCTTGGTGCGTATTATCATCTGATTCCAAATCCAGCTCTGCCTGCTCTTCGGGAATCATTTCATTTATCTCTTCTGACTGATCTTCTGTATTCATTGGATATAGCTTTATATAAAACTCAATTTAGGATGGCAAAAGTACTGCCAATTCTTCAAAAATGTCAAAATGTCACAAAAAAAAACACCCTGATTGAAGGATGTTTAAAAGGCAGCTACCTTTATCTTTGTTAAAATCTATATATATTCTTTGGCTAATACATCATCCGTATTATCCTCATTAACTTCCTCTAAGTATATATTTTCCAGCGCTCTGCAAATATTATTAAATTTAAAAATAAAGCCTTTTTTTTCTATTTTTTTACTGCTTACACGCTGACTAACAAATAACAGATAAGACATCTCTCCTAGAATAAGTCTCATTGCAAATTGAGGAATATTAGGCAAAAACAAGGGTCTCTCAAGGACCTTGGCCAGTTCTTTAACCATTTTTGCATTGGTAACTGGGTTTGGTGCAACCCCGTTAAAAACACCAGACAATCTGTTTTCGACTGTATATAAGAACATTCGGGCAAGATCGTTTACATGGATCCACGATTGCCATTGTTCACCTGAACCAAATGAGGCTCCTAAATATCTTCTTACCGCATTGGCCATATTTGGCAAAGCCCCACCTTCCGATGACAGAACAAGGCCTATCCGTATTTTGGTGACAGTACATTTAAGTGCCTGAAATTTATCAATTTCTTTTTCCCAAATCTCAGTTACTTCCCCTAAAAAACTAGCATCCAGGTTTGTTGATTCCTCTGTATAAAAATTAGATAAGGAATTTGGGTAGATACCTATGGCAGATGCCGAAATAAATGATATACTTTCTTCCAGATTAAGACTTTTAAGAGCAATATAAAGTGTCTTTAAGCTATCTACTCTGCTCGACAGAATTTCCTTTTTATAAGATTTAGACCATCTTTTGGCAATACTAGCACCTGCCAAATTGATGATTGCCGTGACTCCTTCAAAACAATTTACATCAATCTCGTTTGTCTTTGGTTCCCAATAAAATCCCTTATAATTTAGTTCGTTTTTTATTTTGGACTTATCAGTAGTAAGATAATTTACTGAATACCCTTTTTCACGACATAAATCGGTTATCGCACCCCCTATTAATCCAGTGGCCCCAGTGATTAAAACTTTCATCGCATAATTTTGGCTAAAGATATTGGTTTTTACACCTGTGACAATCAGGTTTAATTTGGATTTAACAGTATCGTTTATGAATTATTGTTGAAATGGGTTTATCCAGATACTTTTAAGGCTCTCAGCATTTCCCTTTTACCGGGTGGTCCGGGTAACCTTTCAACGACAAAGCCAACGGCTTGCATGGCTCTTCTCACACTTCCTTTGGCCGAATAGGTTACTAAAATTCCATTTTCAGTAAGCGCATTGTACATCTTATCAAAAATTATTTCTGTCCAAAGTTCCGGTTGTACCCTTGCTCCAAAGGCATCGAAATAAATAAGGTCGTAAAGATTACGGTCAGAAATTTCCTGGAAGTCCTTTTTTTGTTTGTTAAACGAAAAATATGGAGTAAGCCTTATTTTGCCCTCCCAGGCACTTTTATGCATTTCAAAAAAGGCCTCTCTAAAAGCATGAGCTTTTAAAGTTTCAATATAATCTAATTGTGATATTTCCTCATTAGTTATGGGATATGCCTCAATGCCCGTATAATCAACTTGTCTGTTACTCTTTTCAGCCTCAATCAAAGTAATGAGTGCATTTAGACCTGTACCAAAACCAATCTCCAAAATACTTATGCCCTCATTGGTCAAATATGAAAAGCCTTTATCAATAAAAACGTGATATGCCTCATTAACGGCTCCATGAATGGAATGATATTGCTCGTTCCAGTCCTCTATTTGGATGGTTTTAGAACCATCTCCGGTGGTAATTATCTTTCTTATCAACTTATTGCCCTATTAGCACTCCATCTGCCTCAAACTCAAAGGTTCTTTTAGGTTCTTTAATCCGCTCAATATCTTCCTGTGATTCCCCGGCATCTTTAGCATAATGCCTTTGGTCTTCAACACTCATGTTATCAACAAAAGCAATTCCATTTACAACAACTTCCCGGCCCTCTATATCCATTGGAACAAAAAAGCCATAATCTTTAAATTTCACCATTACCTCCTCTCCATTTTTCAAATTCAGTTTCATCCAGCATCCTTTAGATTTACAGACATCAGTAACTGTGGCTGAAAACTTTGTTTCCAGAGTATCTGTTTCCCTAAGCGACTGGAATTGATCTAACATATCTTCGCTGCCAATAGCACCATTGTAGTCAATTAATTTACCAAATGAAGCAAAATTCCTTTCACTTTGGCCATTTTCGCTTACTTCAGATGGCTTGTGCTTATTCTTACAACCCACTAAGAGTACTAAAAACACAAGTAATATGTTAAAACTTTTCATTATTAATAATATTTATGATCCTTCTACAAAACTGGTGATTTTTCCTAGAAAAAAGAAGACATGAAAGGTGATAATTGTTTAATTTTAATCTTAGAAAACAAGATTTCAATGGATACAGTAGCAAAAAACCTGATAGTTCAGAAGGCTGAAACATCTAAGATTAGTAAGGTTAATTTTGATCATCTTCCTTTTGGCGCATATTTCACAGATCATATGTTCGTCTGTGATTATAGGAATGGTGCATGGGAAACGCCCAAAATAATTCCTTATCAGCCCTTGCAAATGGAACCTTCCTCCAGGGTATTTCACTACGGTCAGGCAGTTTTTGAAGGGATGAAAGCCTACAGGGATGATGAAGGTGGTGTTTGGTTATTCAGACCGGATGAAAATTACAGGCGCATAAATAAATCAAGTGTCCGGCTTGCAATGCCTGAATTTCCTGAAGAGTATTTTTTTGATGGTCTTAAAAAGCTTTTACAAATAGATGAAAAGTGGATTAAACCAGGTGTAGGTAATTCTTTGTATATCCGTCCTTTTGTTATAGCTACGCAAGCGGGCATTATTGCTTCTCCCTCTGAGGAATATAAATTTATTATTATTTGCTCTCCTGCACAATCCTACTACGGAGGTGAAGTAAGAGTTAAGATTGCCGAAAAATTTAGCAGGGCCGCGGATGGTGGATTTGGTTTTACCAAAGCAGCGGGTAACTATGCAGGCCAATTTTATCCAACCAACCTGGCAAAGGAAGAAGGGTTTCAACAAGTGGTTTGGACAGATGCCAGCACGCATGAGTACATTGAAGAGGCCGGCACAATGAATATTTTTATTCGACTGGATAACAAACTAATTACTTGTCCTACCGGCGATAGAATTTTGGATGGTATAACCAGAAAAAGTATCATTGAATTAGCAAAAGACAGGGGAATTGAAGTAGAAGTAAGACCTATAAAAGTATCTGAGCTGGTTGATGGCATAAAGAATAATACACTAAAAGAAATGTTTGGCAGTGGAACAGCAGCGGTGATTAATCCAATTCTGGGCTTTGGTTATAAAGATGAACGCTATGAATTACCAAAAATTGAAAATTCGTACGCATCAATACTCAAGCAACAACTATTGGATATACAATACAATAAGATTGAGGATAAATTCGGCTGGAGGTATAAAGTACAGTAATCCAATAAAAGAAAAAGAAATGGGCACTAAAAATTAGTGTCCATTTTATTTATCAAGAATAGCCTGAATATTTGGTTTAAAATATTTTGGCCCTTTTAGTACTTTACCATCTTCCCTGTAAATAGGCTTACCATCTTTTCCCAATTTACTCATATTGCTACGCTGTATCTCTTCAAACACTTCCTCAATTTTATATTGCATACCGTGTTCAAGGATAGTTCCACAAAGAATATAAAGCATATCGCCTAAAGCATCGGCTACCTCCGCCAAATCATTATTTTGGGCTGCCTCAAAATATTCCTTATTTTCTTCATCCATTAGGTTGAATCGCAACTTGTTCTTTGCTGCGCCCAGATCCGCTTTCATAGAGTGGGATACTCCAAGGCCAAAAGATTTATGAAAAAGCTCAACACAAGCAATTTTCTTTTTCATGGATTTTTTGTTTTAGTTTTGCGTAAAAATAATAAATATGTTTAGCACAGGACAAGTGGCATTTGCGGTATTTTTCATTTTGTTATTCACATTGATCCTGATATTTTCTTATCGAAAAGACAAAAAACTACATGCGAAAAATTACCGTGGTGTAAAGTGGGTGGGAATTGTCTTTATAATATTCGTAATATTCTTATTTGCAATTAAGTACATCCTCAAAAATTAACGTAATTACTAAGAACACCACAAAAATTAAGTGAATCACAACAATTTTGGCTTTTCATTCGTATAATACAAGAAAAGAAGTAATTTTGCGTTAACCAATTATATCATTATTTTCAAATGACCACTTTTTTAACTATATTTTTTGTTCTGGTACTTTTTAATGCTGCACTTTTATTCTTTAGCGTAACAAACGCAAGACAGAGAGTAAGTAAGTTGCGAAAAAGTATTTCAGATCAATCCCTGACCAAAATTTATCCTCTGGATTTAAATCCAACCAAGTACAAAAAAGCCATTTAGTTTTTTACCTTTAGGGTATGAAACAATTTTTACTTGTTTTTATCGGAGGTGGGTTTGGTAGCTTTCTTCGTTTTATTATTGGCAAAACTTTCAACGATTATTTTCAAAATTTTTACCTTGGCACATTCCTGGTTAATATTATTGGTTGCCTGATAATTGGTTTTCTTCTGGGCACATCATTGAAAGGAAATCTACTTTCAAAAGATCAAATCCTCATCCTGTCTACAGGATTCTGCGGAGGATTTACTACATTTTCTGCATTTACTTTAGAAAATCATGGATTGCTTCAATCCGGTCAATTGCTGCACTTTTCCTTTTATACTTTAAGTAGTATTACAGTAGGTGTTCTCGCGATTGTATTGGGACTTTGGCTTTCCAGGTTAGTATAATCGTTTCAGTAATTCAAACACTTTTTATCCTTAGAATAGCATTCTTATTACCTCACCGTTTTATTAAAAATGGTCAGGCTTTTTTACTTTCCTACAAGTTTAGTTAATACTCCCTCACAAAATCATCAAATAAACATTTTTTATAGTTTTTAATAGTATACCCTTAAAATTAGTGGGGTCAAATTATATTTATTGTAAAAATTACAACACTACCCCTATTTTTTTTAGGGTGTTAATTTATTTAACATATATTTGCCGCGATCAACATTAAAATTTACAAATGAAAAAAGTTGAAGCTATTATTAGGAAATCCAAATTTGATGATGTGAAAAATGCACTTCATGAGATTGAGGTAAATTTCTTTAGTTACTGGGATGTAACTGGAGTAGGAAATGAAAAACAAGGACATGTTTATCGGGGTATTTCATACAGTACCACAGACATCCAAAGAAGGTATCTGGAAATAGTCGTGTCTGACGAATTTCTTGAAAGAACCGTAAACACAGTACTGGAAGCCGCTTACACAGGAAATGTGGGTGATGGTAAGATCTTTGTTTCCGATGTCCTGCAAGCTTTTCGAATAAGAACCAAGGAAAACGGCCATGCCGGAATTAACTAAAAAGTAACTAACTAATACTTAAAAGAAATGGAAGCAGGATTATTTACAGCTAATAATATTTGGATGATGGTATGTACCGCCCTTGTATTTTTTATGCATACAGGGTTCGCCTTTTTAGAAATTGGACTCACCAGACAAAAAAACACAATTAATATTCTTTTTAAAAACATCTTTATTATCACGGTAGGACTTCTATTGTACTATATAGGTGGCTTTAATTTAATGTATCCCGGATTTGAAGAAGGTTCGATGGGTATTTTCGAATTTGCAGGTTTTGGTATTGACGCCCCTGAAAATGGTATGACGGCTGAATATGCCGATGGAGGTTATACCTGGTGGACAGATTTTCTGTTTCAGGGAATGTTTGCAGCCACAGCCGCAACAATTGTCTCTGGAGCGGTTGCCGAGCGTATTAAAATAGGTCCTTTTATGATTTTTACAATCATATACGTTGGCCTTATTTATCCTATAGCCGGTTCATGGCAATGGGGTGGCGGATTCCTGTCCACATTAGGTGGAGAAGACGGAGGTTTTTATGATTTTGCAGGTTCAACTCTGGTACATTCCGTTGGTGGATGGGGCGCTTTAATAGCCATTTACCTTTTGGGAGCCAGAATAGGGAAATTTGGTAAGGATGGGAAACCAAATGCTATCCCGGGCCATAGTATTCCAATGGCGACAGCGGGTGTTTTAATCCTATGGTTGGGTTGGTTTGGTTTTAACGGTGGCTCTGTTTTATCTGCAGACCCGGCTACTACATCACTTGTACTTGTAACTACCTGTTTGGCCGCAGCTGCCGGTGGTGTTGGAGCCGCAGTTTTGTCTACCATTATGTATAAGAATATGGACCTAACTATGTTCCTAAACGGCATATTGGGAGGGCTGGTAGGTATTACGGCTGGTGCTGACCTAATGTCGCCGAACGAGGCAGTAGTTATAGGTCTTATAGCTGGTGTGATAATCGTACTTGGCGTGGCTCTAATTGACAGGATTCGATTAGATGACCCCGTTGGAGCAGTTACCGTACACCTTATATGCGGAATCTGGGGAACACTTGCAGTAGGAATATTTGGAGATTTGGCCGGTGGACAACAGTTAATTTATCAATTAACCGGAGTTGCTTCAGTGGGCGCATTCTGCTGTATCTCGGCCTTCATAATCATTTTTGCACTTAAGAAAACAGTAGGAATAAGAGTCCCTAAAGAAGAAGAAATAGACGGGTTGGACCTGGCTGAACACGGAATGGATGCCTACGCCGACTTTAGAATGAGTGAACAGTAATAAAATGAAAAAATTAACGGAGCGTTTGGCAGAACGCTCCGTTATGTAAAATTTTCAAATAAATCAATTTATAACATTTAACGCGTTCCCTAAACGGGAATCTCAAAAACATTGAATTATGAAATTATTTACAAATACAAGTTACATAAAAAATCTCTTTCTTTTAGCATTGCTACTGCTCGGATCAACTGCATTTGCGCAGGAGGAAGAGGAAGAAGAAAAAAAGAAAATCACATTTAGTGGTTCTGTTGACGCGTATTATCGCACAAATTTCAACGGATTAAACAGCGTAGTGCCCATTGTAGAAGGTGGTGAGGAAATAGGCGAAATATCTCCAAGCGCACCCGGTTCATCATTCGCCAATAATAGCGGTTTTGCACTTGGTATGGTTAATCTAATAGCAGGATACGAAGGCGAAAAAGTAGGTTTTGTAGCCGACCTGGTATTTGGACCCAGAGGTGAAGATGCTGTATTTAACGATTCAGGACCTACCAGCATCATTAACCAGTTATATGTCTATTGGAATGTCAGCGATAAGGTGACACTTACCTTAGGAAATTGGAACACATTTTTGGGTTATGAAGTAATCTCACCAGTTGCCAACTTTAACTATAGCACTTCTTATATGTTCTCTTACGGACCGTTTTCCCACAATGGTCTGAAAGCAGATTTTGATTTAGGAAATGACTGGTCGGCAATGGTTGCCATTATGAATCAAACCGATTTTACATCTGCTTCCCGGCAAAGCGATTTTAGTTTTGGAGCCCAGATAGGCTATGCAGGTCAATTCCTTAACTTCTTGTACGGAAAACAAGGGGCTGACAAAATTGTCAACGATGGAGCCATTGTAGAACCCGACATTAACAGTCTTTTCCAGGTAGATTATACTGGTGGATTTAATTTTGGAGAAGACTTCTTTTTGGGAATTAATGCCACATACCAGGATACCGGGGATGTTGGATTTGATGAAGACACACCAAGCGATCTTGGATTTTGGGGGGCAGCCTTATACCCGCAATACACATTTTCTGAGACCTTTACCCTTGGTTTAAGAGGTGAATATTTTCAAGAAGTTGGGGATTTTGGCGCCATTGGAACAGGAGTTGAAGATTCTAGCGTATTCGCCGTCACACTTTCAGGAAATGTAACAATAGGCAAATATCTTAGGATAATTCCGGAAATAAGATTTGACAACGCTTCAGATGACTCATTTTTATTTTTAAACAAAGATTTGGAAACGTCTAAAAACTTATCTTCTTTCTTATTGGCTGCTGTATTTGCGTTCTAGATAGAAAAATTAGTTTGGTTTGTTTTGTTTAGTTAAATAAATGCCGGCCCTGATGGTAATACATCGGGGCCTATTTATTTTATTTCGTTTTAAAGCTTTTCACACCTGCAGTAATTTTAGTGTTCAGGAAATTTCTTTTTGGGACAATAGGGCAGGAATACTTCTTATTATAAGCGCAATAAGGATTATAAGCCTTGTTAAAATCAAGTATTATTGAATTTCCTTCAGGAATAGCTAAATCCAGATAGCGGCCTCCGGCGTAAGTCTCTTCACCGTTCGTATTATCCAAAAAGGGCAGAAAAAGATAATCTTCATATTCTGCGGTTTCCATCAACTCCAGGTTTTGATAAACTTCAAGACTATAGTTTTTCCCTTTTATAGTAAAATTTACCACCCCGAATACTACCTCTTCAGAAAGCCGATCAGTAGTAGTAGGCATCATAAAAGGAATTGCATCTGCCGTCCGCTCCAGGGAAGCTATTACTCTAAATGAAGTATCCGGTTGAAAGAAATCCAAACCCTCAAAATCCTTTCGATACCTGTCCGGCAATGGAGAAGTTTCCGGGTTTTTGAATTCTTCATTGAGTTCCTTTTGAAATAATAAAATCTCCTTAACCATCTCTGAATTATCCAATGCTATTACGGACTTTATGGTATCGTGATATTTGCGTTTATCTGCGCATCCCGAAATGCCCAAATATAAACACATGATTCCCAGCAAAAGATTTTTTTTCATAGATACATATTTCGTTCAAAAATACAACATCTCTTTTTTTTATATATTTTTATCCTTTAAGACTTAAAATATGAACAGATCATTGATTCAAAGGACGGTACTAATTTATCCTAATCGAGAGAATCAGCGCTGCTGGCTTTAGAATCAATGCTATTTAATAGCGTGTAGCCTGGCAGATATGTCAGGCTTTTTTATGATTTATACAGAATGAGATCAGTATATAACAGCTATATAAATTCATTTAAGGGATTATCCAAAGAGGTTTGGTGGCTGTCTTTAATAACCCTTATAAACAGAGCGGGGACAATGGTCATCCCCTTTTTGTCACTTTATCTTACCCAGGATCTCGGTTTCACCCTTGAGAATGTAGGTATTATTATGAGTTGCTTTGGGTTAGGATCGCTAATTGGCTCCTGGCTGGGAGGTAAATTAACAGATCTTTTTGGTTCATATCAGGTTATGCTGGTAAGTCTTATATTGACCGGGATACTTTTTATTACCCTTCAATATCTTGTTTCGTTTTGGTCAATTTGCGGAGGCATCTTTGTATTAATGATAATCGCGGATGCATTCAGACCCGCAACATTTGTGGCCCTTAGTGCATACAGTAAGCCTGAAAACAAAACACGCTCAGTAACACTTATTCGTCTTGCAATAAATCTTGGATTTTCTGCAGGACCTGCTCTTGGCGGATTAATTATAGGCACTTTAGGTTACAGCGGGCTATTTTGGGTAGATGGCCTTACCTGTATGGCAGCCGGCATATTGTTATTAGTGCTCCTGAATCCTAAGAAAGTAAAAGTCCTTGATAGCGTCGAAAATAAAATGCCGTTGTCTGCATATAAAGATGTGCCGTATTTGGTGTTTATTATTTCAATGGTCCTGTTCGGATTCGTATTTGTGCAGTACTTTTCCACAATTCCTATTTATTATAACGATGAACACGCATTAAATGAAACTCAAATAGGTTTGCTTTTAGCCATGAACGGCTTCTTAATATTTGTCTTTGAAATGCCCCTTATAAAGTTTTTGGAAACAAGGTCTTTATCCAAAATATCCAATATGATAATTGGTTTAATGCTTGTTACTTTGAGTCTTCTGATACTTAATTTTACCACGTGGATTGGTGTCCTTGTTATAGGGATGTTATTGATGACTCTCGGAGAAATGATAGCGTTCCCATTCTCAAATGCGTTTGCCATGGATAGAGCAAAAAGAGGCAGACAAGGAGAGTATATGGCCCTTTACAGTATTGCCTTTTCAATCTCTCACATTTTCGCACATAATTCCGGGATGATATCTATTGCGAGGCTTGGTTATCAAACCACCTGGTATTTGGCAGCTTTTGTAGGTTTAATTGGCATTTTGCTACTTTTGTTGTTGAAAAAAGTACTTCTAAGAAATTCCCGAAAGTAAAAGCTATGAAAAAATTTCTCTCCCTCTTGTTACTTTTAGGTTTGGTTTCGGGTTGCTCCAAAAAAAAGGATGATTCCAAACCTTCAGGAAACATTCTTAAAAGGACAATTAAATTACATCCTGATAATTATAATGTTGCCTTCTTAATTATGGATGGCACCTATAATACAGAATTTACTGCCCCATATGACATTTTTCAGCACACAAAATACAGAGAAGGTATTAAGGCAATGAATACCTTTACTGTGGCTAATACTTTAGACCCAATTACTACTTTTGAGGGACTTCGCATTTTACCGGATTTTGATTACTTAAGGGATTCCCTTCCACCTATAGATATACTTGTAATTCCAAGTGCAGAACACCATCTGGATTCAGATTTAAAAGATACCGCCATGCTTAATTTTGTAAAAAGGGTGGACAGGAATGCGTTATTTATGACTTCACATTGTGATGGTGCGTTTATTCTGGCTAAAGCCGGTTTGTTAGACAAGGTTACCTCTACCACTTTTCCCAGCGACATTCCAAAATACAAACAGATGTTTCCTCTTCTAAAAGTAAAGGACAGCGTACTGTTTGTTCACGATGGTAAATACATTACCTCTGCAGGTGGAGCGAAAAGCTTCGAGGCCTCTTTATATCTTTGCGAGCACCTTTATGGGAAAGAAGTGACTAAGTCTCTGGCCAAAGGATTAGTAATTGACTGGGACCTTAATTTAATTAAAAAAATTATTCCTCAATAATGGCATCATACCGAGATCCCTTCAGGTATTTATTAACTATGGCATTGAACTCGGGCATAATTCTCAATAGGGCTGTATGCTCTAATGAATAAAGGCGGTTCTTGTCCTCATAGCCATTTTTTAACAATTCTTCCAGATAAAATAAGGCCGTGCCAAAATCTTCATATTTAGAACTATCAGATATAATTTTTAAGTAATAAGAATAAGCCATAGGTTCGGTAATAGTTTTCAACATCCATAGAAAACTTAGCGCTTCGTCATTAACTACTGGCTGCTCCTTTTCAATATCTATATTATCTTCAATAAGTGCATTGAGATATCCCAATAATCGTTTTCCCATTTGTTGTTCGAAAGGATCCGGCTTATTATCATATTTTTTGAGTTCCCCCATCTGATAATTCCACCATCCCAGATTATTGTA
>Ga0316193_10002692_pt1 | contig 12588 bp, 13 predicted proteins | sample MerIslsedime2_MG_FD_207735 | JGI IMG/M metagenome (GOLD analysis project Ga0316193, IMG submission 207735) | Coastal sediment microbial communities from Maine, United States - Merrow Island sediment 2 | ecosystem: Environmental > Aquatic > Marine > Coastal > Sediment | place: USA: Maine... | reverse complement strand
TCCACAGCCTTTCCACAGATGTCCCACATGGCCATTTCGATGCCGGACATGACGCCCATCAGCGAAATGTCGGGACGGCCCGAATAGCCTCTCGTATAGGTCCTGCGCCAGAACGCTTCGATGTGAAACGGGTCATTGCCTTCGACATTGCGCTGGAACACGTCCTCGATCATGGCCACCACGACGTCGGGTGCAAAGCTGGCGGTGTAGACCTCGCCAACCCCTTCAATGCCGTTGTCGGTGACCAGTTTCAGGAAGATGAAATATCGCCCGCCGCGGCGCGGTGGCGGATTGCCCACGATGAAGGTTTTCAGGCCGGTGATTTTCATGCGCGCGTGCTCCAGAACACAGTCTTGCCGGGTGATTCCAGGTGTCAGAAAGCAAAATCGCGGTAGACGCGGGTGACGTCACCATTCCAGTTGCCTTCGTACAGCGCCAGCAATTCATCGGCATTGGTTCTGCCGGACTGGGCGATTTCATCGAGGACATCGAGAAACTTGGCTTCCGTCTGCTCTGCCGGGCCCTGCACATTGCGGGTCTCAAGACCCGCCCGGCAGATGGCCAGCACATCGATGGCGACATCCTGCAGGCGGCGACCGGCTATGGTTGCATCAAGACCCTTGACCGGCACGTCATCACGCAGCGCCTGGCGCTGGTCCGCCGTCCAGTCCTTGACCAGGTCCCAGGCCGCATCCAAGGATGCCTGTTCATACAACAATCCGGTCCAGAATGCCGGCAGGGCGCAAAGCCTGCGCCACGCACCTGCGTCAGCGCCGCGCTGTTCGATGAATTTCTTGAGCCGGACTTCCGGGAAAATGGTGGTGAGGTGATCGGCCCAGTCCTTCATCGACGGTTTTTCTCCCGGCAGTTGCGGCAGCTTTCCGGCCATGAAGGCGCGGAAGCTTTCGCCGGAACAGTCCAGATAATCACCGCCGCGATTGACGAAATACATCGGCACATCAATGGCATAATCGACATATTGCTCGAAGCCGAAACCGTCATCGAACACGAACGGCAACATGCCGGTGCGGTCAGGATCGGTATCACGCCAGATTTCGGACCGGAACGTTTTAAATCCGTTCGGCTTGCCCTCGGTGAACGGCGATGCCGCAAACAGCGCTGTCGCGACCGGCTGCAAAGCCAGGCTGACGCGCATTTTCCGGCGCATGTCAGCTTCGGACGAGAAATCCTGGTTCACCTGAACCGTGCACGAACGCAACATCATGTCACGGCCCAGATTACCCTTCTTGGCCATGTATTCACGCATGATCTGGTAGCGGCCCTTCGGCATCACGGGTATGTCTTCCCGCTTCCACAGCGGATTGAAACCCAACCCGAGAAAGCCGATGCCAAGCTCGTCCCCCACTTCACGCACCTGTGCCAGATGCTCATGCACTTCCTGACAGGTCTGGAACACGTTTTCCAGCGGCGCGCCCGACAATTCAAACTGACCGCCGGGTTCCAGTGAGACATTGCCGTAGGCAACCGGATCGGTGAGACCGATAATCTTGTCGCCTTCCATGGCCGGCGTCCAGCCGAACCTGGCGGCAAGGCCTTCCAGCAGCGCCTTGATGGAGCGCTCGCCGTCATAGGGGACCGGGCGCAAGGTATCGGTGAGGAATGCGAACTTCTCATGCTCGGTGCCCAGGCGCCACTCGGCCTTGGGCTTGCAGCCCGCCTCGAGGTAAGACACCAGCTGCGCCTTGTCTTCGATGATGGCACGGGTCTCCGCGGTATCTGGAACAGCCACACTCATGGGGAAAGTCCGCCTTAAATCAAAACACGCCGATCAGACCGAACGTGTGGTCAAAAACATCTGCCGAACCTCTAGCGTGTGACTTCCGTCAAGGGCAAGTCAAACTTATTTGTCCGCGCGCCAATCTCCCAGAACCGACTGCACCAGCGCCAGGACGGCCACGGCAGCGGTATCTGCGCGCATGATGCGTGGTCCCAGCGCCAGTGCCACGACATTCGGCACCGCCAGTATCATGTCACGTTCTTCCTCTGAAAACCCGCCTTCGGGACCAAGCAGCACGGCCATCGGCCCAGGTTTGACCTGTTTCAGCGTGTCTATGGGGTTCGCCTTGCCGGCGCGCTCGTCGCAAAAAATCAAGGTGCGGTCATCCGCCCAGCTTGCCAGTACATCCTTGAGTTTTTCCGGGTCCGCCACATCCGGCACATAGACCATGTTGCACTGCTCAGCCGCCTCGATGGCATTGGCGCGCAAGCGATCCAGGTTGACCTTGTCTGCCACCGTGTGACGGGTGATGACGGGCCGTAGCTGGCGCGCGCCCATTTCGGTTGCCTTCTGGGCCAGATAATCCAGCCGGGCCGATTTCAGAGGCGCGAACAGATAATCGATGTCCGGCGGTGGCTTTGCCTCGCGCAAGCGCTCTTCACAGGTGACCTGGGCAGCCTTGCGGTTGGCGTGGGAAATCACACACTGCCATTCACCGTCTATGGCGTTGAACAGCCGAACCACTGCTCCTTCGCTCAAGCGCAGCACGGTCACCAGATAATGCGAAGCCTCGCGCGACAGCGTAAGTTCACTGCGCGCGGCTAGTGTCTGCTCACAATATAGTCGGGGCACCCGCCCCTGTGATCTGGCCATGACGTGTTGCCTATCCTGCCTTGCTGATGCCCGCAAGACGCATCGCATTGCGGGCAGCGATCTGTTTTATCTTTCGGGCGTCAAGCTCAACCGGGCTCCCGTCTGCACCGAACGGATGTTTGAAGGTGAAAACCTGATCACTCGCGCCATGTTCGTGCATCTGCAGATGTTTCGCACAGGCCTCGTGCCAGGTGGGTGTGTGATCTTTCGCAACCCACCACACCACATAGGGCGGCCATTGCGGCGGCTCGAACCAGTCGCGGCCATGGCGCAATGCTTCTGCATGCAGGCCCTGATAGGCAAAGGCCATTACCGATTCCAGGTCCTGCCACAAAGACAGTGTCTGCGGTGTCCAGCCGTCACCGCGTTCTTCATAGAATGCCGGAAACACATACTCGCCCCACATGTCCGGGCCCGGTTCGTCCGGATACCCGGAATGCCCGAGATAGCCTTCAGCCAGCGGGACAGCTGCCAGAATCGGGTCATTGCGGACATGAAAGCCCTGATTTGCCGGATCATCCGCCGGTTTGGCAAACACCCCGAACGTGAACAATGCGAGCCTTTTGTTCAAACTTCCAATCCTTGAATCACCATATTTCAACACAACACGTGGTGCCGCATCTGTTTGATGGTTTCAAGACACGTCTGATTAGGCTAACACTCGAGCAGATGATGCAAACATCCAACAATGATGGCCGGGTGGCCGATGCGGTGCGCGAACACTGGGCAGACAGGTTGCTGCCGCGCGCCGTTCGCCCCTATGCGCGCCTTGCCCGGCTGGAACGGCCGATCGGCTGGTGGCTTTTGTTGCTGCCCGGCTGGTGGGCCATCGCCATGGCCCAGACCGCATCCGGCGGCGGCATGGCGAACCTGTGGTATCTGGTACTGTTTCTCGTCGGTGCCGTGGTCATGCGCGGGGCCGGCTGCACGTTCAACGATATCGTGGATCGCGACTTTGATGCCGCCGTGGCGCGCACACGGTCGCGCCCGATACCGTCGGGCCAGGTCAGTGTCGGGCAGGCAAAGGTTTTCATGATCGCGCTGTCGCTGACCGGTTTCCTGGTGCTGATGCAATTCAACTGGTTCGCCGTCAGCCTCGGCGTGTTGTCGCTGGCCACCGTTGCCGTCTATCCGTTCATGAAACGCTTCACCTACTGGCCACAGATGTTTCTGGGCATCGCCTTCAACTGGGGCGCGCTGCTTGGATGGGCTGCGGTGCGGGGTGAACTGGAATTGCCGGCCATACTGATGTATCTCGGCGGTATCTCCTGGACACTTGCCTATGACACCATCTATGCGCACCAGGACAAGGAGGATGACCTGGCCATCGGCATCAAGTCCACCGCCTTGAAGTTTGGTGCCGCAACGCCTAAATGGCTGACACTGTTTTTTGCGCTTACTTTCATACTGCTGTTTGCATCAGGATTTTATGCAGGCGCCGGGATCATTTTCTACACCGGCCTGGCAGCCGCAGCCCTTCACGCGGCCTGGCAACTGGCGCGGCTTGATGTGGACGATCCCGACCGCTGCCTGATGCTGTTTCGCTCCAACCGGAATTTCGGCCTGATCGTGTTTGCCGGTATAATCCTCGACAATTTTTTGAGACCGCCATTATGAGTTCTTCCAATACCCTTTCATCTGCCGAGCAGTTTCTCGACCTGGCCCAAAAGGCAGGGGCGGATGCTGCAGATGTGCTGGCCGTCAGCGGAACCTCGGTGCAGGTCAGGGTCCGGAACGGTGCTACCGACAAGGTGGAGCGATCCGAGGCCACCGATTTCGGCCTGCGCGTGTTCGTCAATGGCGCAAGCGCCGTGGTGTCCGGTACGGCACGCACCGCCCAGGATTACCAGACCCTGGCCGAGCGCGCCGTTGCAATGGCAAGGATTGCGCCGCCTGATGCGTCCTTGAGTTTGCAGGACACAAGCGGAAGAGCCGACGCGCCGGACAGACTTGAACTTGCCGATGATGCCCAGCCCGACACCAACACCCTGACCGGCCTGGCGCTGGCCGCAGAAGCGGCATGCCACGAGGTCAAGGGTGTCACCAAAACCGATGGGTCGGCTGCGAGTGCGGGGCATCGTGAAATTGCGCTGGTCACCTCCAACGGGTTTTCCGGCAACTACCGGCGCACCGGTTATTCCATATCCGCATCGGCGATTGCCGGTGAAGGCACATCAATGGAGCGCGACTACGACTATTCGTCCAAGGTGCACTTTGCTGATCTGGAAGACGCCCACGCTATCGGCAGGCGGGCTGGCGAACGGGCCGTGCGTGCGCTGAACCCGCGCAAGATGGCCTCGCAGAAATGCCCGGTGATCTTTGAAGCCCGCCTGGCCAGTTCATTCCCGTCCCTGCTGGCACAGGCCGCCAACGGGTCAGGCGTGGTGCGCGGCACCAGCTTTCTCAAGGACATGATGGGACAACAGGTATTTGCCAACGGCATCACCATTATCGACGAACCGCAATTGGTGCGCGGACTGTCTTCAAAACCGTTCGATGCCGAGGGCATGATGTGCGAGGCATTCAACCTTGTTGAAGACGGTGTGTTGTCAAACTGGTTGCTGGACGGGCGCACCGCCGCCAAGCTGGGCTTGACCAGCAATGGCCGTGCAGCGCGCTCTACCGCCGGGCAACCGTCTCCATCATCGACAAATCTCTGGCTGGCCAACGGCAGTGTTGCAGTGCCGGACATGATATCAGGCGTCAGCGACGGCATCCTGATCACGTCCATGTTCTCATCCGGGGTCAACATGGTCACCGGCGACTATTCGCGCGGGGCTGCGGGACTGCGTATCGAGAATGGCGAGATAACCCATCCGGTCAGCGAAATCACCATTGCCGGCAACCTGAAAGACATGTTCGCCAATCTGACACCTGGCGATGACCTTGAGATGAAAGCAAGCACCAATGCGCCCACATGTCTTGTGGAGGGAATGACCGTTGCAGGCGCCTGACATCACATCAACCGGTCTGTGGCAGAAACAGCACGAACTGCTATGCGATGCAGTGCGCGAGGCCGGCGACCTGGCGCTGCGCATGTTCGAGGCCGGTGTCGACAGCTGGGACAAGACAGACGGCACGCCGGTGTCGGAAGCCGATCTGGCGGTCGACAGGTTGCTGGCAGCAAGACTGCGTGAAGCAACGCCCGACTTTGGCTGGCTGTCGGAAGAAACCGTGCGCGAGGACGCGACACAATCAAAGGCAAATGTTTGGGTCGTGGACCCGATTGACGGCACGTCGGCATATCTGAGCGGCTCAAATCACTGGTGTGTCGGTGCGTGCCTGCTGTCACAGGGCCGGCCGGTCGCGGCCGCAGCATTTGCACCGGCCCAGAACAGGTTCTACGAAGCCGTCCTGGGGGCCGGTGCCCGCCTGAACGGCAATGTCATGCAGGTAACGCACAAATCGGGGCTGGACGGTTCCAGGTTTGTTGCGCACAAAAGCGCCATCAGCCAAAGCAAGTGGAAATCCCCGGTTCCGCAAATCGACTGTGCGATGACAACATCTCTGATTTTGCGTCACTGTGTTGTTGCAACGGGTGAATATGACGGCGCCATTGCGTTCGGCAAGAAGCATGACTGGGACCTGGCTCCGGGTGATCTGATCGTGCATGAAGCCGGTGGGCGCACGCTTGATCTTGATGCCAGGCGCTTCGTCTACAATCGCGCCGGCACGCGCCAGAACGGCCTCATGGCTGGATCAAAAGCACTGCTTGACGAGATCAGCGAACGGCTTCATACGGTTGCTGCCTGAAACCGCCGCCATCGAAAATACAGGAATCATGACAATGTCCGAAACCGCCAAACAATCTGACCAACTGCTTCACCTCGTGTTTGGCGGCGAGCTTGAAAGCCTGGACGGCGTGCGCTTCAAGGACCTCGAACATCTCGATGTGGTGGGCATCTACCCGAACTATGCCGCGGCAAAGGAAGCCTGGCAGGAAAAGGCCCGTGCCACCATAGACATTGCCGAGATGCGCTATTTCATCGTGCACCTGCACCGCCTGCTGGATCCCGAGGACTGATAGACAAGGCGACAGATCACCTTAGTTCCTGATACAGCCTGCCTGACATCTGGGCTGTCAGCAGCGGCAGACCTGCATCGACTGCAGCGTCTTCATGCAACAGTTTGCGAATGTCGTCACAATCACGTTTCATCTGCGCAACCAGCGCATCAAGATTGTCAAACTTCCGGTCCGGCCGGATCATGTCGACAAACTCGACCGCCAGTTCGTGCCCGTACAGATCGCCGTCAAAGTCCAGCAGAAAAACTTCCAGAAATACCCGGTCAGTATCGAATGTCGGGCGCCAGCCGAAATAGGCTGCGCCCATCAGGACATGTTGCCTGTCACCCGATAAATCCCGAACCCGCACCGCATAAATGCCGTGACAGGGCTCCATGCCCGGATCCAGCATGATGTTAGCCGTTGGAAATCCGATTGTGTGGCCGCGCTGATCTCCCTTGATGACATTGCCGATCACCGTCCAGCGATAACCCAGCTGGGCGTTTGCCTGCTCGATATTGCCGGCATGCAGCGCCGCACGTACCGAAGATGAGGAGAACGGCGATGTGCCGTCCTCACGGGTCACCTGATCCACAATGGTCACACCGAAACCGAACTGTCCGCCCAGGTCCTGCAGCAGTGACGGGCTGCCCCGCCTGCCCTTGCCGAAATGGAAATCATAACCCGACACAATGTGACTGATGCCCAGTGCACGAACCAGAAAGCGTTCAACAAAGTCTTCTGCCTCAACCGACGCGAGGTCTCGATTGAAGGGAATGGCGGCACAGAAATCGACACCGAAGCTGCGCGCCAACGCCGCCTTCAGGCGCGGCGGCGTTAACCGGAACACCGGCTGCTCAGGCTGGAAAACCGATTTGGGATGCGGCTCAAACGTCACCAGGCCGGACGGTGAACCGGCTTTTCGGGCAACTTCAATGGCGGTTCCCGCCAATGACTGATGGCCCAGATGCAGGCCGTCAAAATTCCCTATCGCCACGCAGGCGCCTTTCAGCGCAGCCGCCACCTCGGTCTGGTCAATCAATTCCAGCATGTATCAATAATCCCGAACCCGCGGCACCCAGCAGACCCGACCAGCGGGATCATGCGATGTCGGTGTGGCGTGTTTTCGCAAAAATGACATGATCGGCAACCTTTAGCAAAGCAAGTGATTATTACCACACAAGTCCGGCGGCCACGCCTGCCACCCGCAACCCCGGCATTGTGGCGGTCAGTTCAGCAGCAATGGCGTGCGCATCTATACCGCGATGATCATCTGCATGAATGCCGCCGGTAATAAAGTGAACGGCCAGCTCATTGGCGCGTGCCCCTTCAATATCGGTTGGCAATCCATCCCCGATCGCCAGCACCTGTGACCGCTCAATATCCCGTTTCATGATGTCGCCGGCGCGCTCAAGCGCTACCTGATAAATCGGCGCGTATGGCTTGCCGGCCATTTCAACCTGGCCACCAAGTTCTGCGTAAATGTCTGCCAGTGCCCCAGCACACGGGTACAGCCTGTCGCCAACGCCAACCACCCGGTCCGGGTTGGCGCATATGAACGGCAGGTTTCGTTCCTGCATTTGCGACAGCATGGGACGGTAGTCATCAGGCGCTTCCATCTTGCCGCCGTCACGGCCGTCATTGTTCAATCCTGTACACAATACGGCTTCAGCTTCATCCAGTGCGGTCCAGTTAACGGGCAATCCTTCCAGCAGGCTGTTGTCTTCGTCGGGACCCAGGTGAAACAGATTGCTCCCGGCCCGGCGCGCGACCAGCTCACGGGTTACATCACCGGAACTCACCACCGCATCATATGCGCTGTCCGGCACGCCGAAGCGGTGCATTTGCGGCACGATCACGTGGCTGGGCCGGGGTGCATTAGTGATCAGAACAACACAACCGCCTGCGTCGCGGTGCCGGGACAGTGCCTCGGCCGCGGCTGGATAGACCTTGCGTCCATCATGAACCACGCCCCAGACATCACACAGCCATACGGGATAGGCAGCACTGAGATCGCGTGCCGCTTCGGCAACTGAAAAACAATTTTTGCTGGACATGATAACGGTTATGCAACCTGTGCTGCGCTGGACGCATGAAGTGCCCGCTCACGCACAGCACGGGGGCTGGAAAAGCCTGGACCACGACCGAGTGACGATGCATGCATCAAGGATGCGGCGTCGTCAGGTTGCTGGATCCCGGACGCGATCAGGGCAATATTGTTGGCCTCCGTTACCTGCAACAGCTCCTCCGCAGTCATTCCCGGTTGTGCGGGTTGATCCAGTCCGTCGCCAGGCACATCAATGAATGCAAAGCCAAGCTCCGCCAGTGCAGGCAGTTCGTCATACAGCATGCCTTCTCCGGTCAGACAGAATGTTGCGCCGAGGCTGGCAAGCCAGGCCAAGCCCTGCAGTCCGGCCTCACTCAAACCGGCAAGAGCAGTGTGATGGATGTCCAGCACGATGCCGGCAGCAGCCTCCGGGTTGGCCTGAAGCAGGCCGACGAGTTCCTGCAAGGCCTTGGTGTTTTCCAGGGTCGCGACAGATATCGGGCAGAAAATACCCGTGGCGCCGCGGCGTGCGCGCAGCTTTTCAAGCAGCGGCAGAATCTGCTGCAGCAACTGGGCATCCAGGGCCGGGTCCCACAGTCTGCTCTGGCCGTTGAGCACCGGAAGATCGGCGGACGCAACGATGTGGGTGAGATCGGCCGGTGACTGATCACGCAAGCGGAAGCTGGCTTTGTAATAGGCAGTGCGTCCCTCGGCCAGCCGAACCACCGGTTCGAGGAACAACTGCACCGGTTGCGGGCGCTGCATCTGGACATGGGCCAGCCGCTTCGGGGCGCGGGAGGGCCGCATCACGGGTGTCTGGGTCTTTGCCGCCGGGCGTTGCGCGGCTGAAGCCGGTTGATAGGCCTGTGCCTTGCCCGGCGCGTCCTGATGAGATGTGCCGGTATCCAGCCGCGATCCCAGATCGGTCAGGCGTTGCGCCTGGTCAGCGATGCGGCGAGACAGGCTTTCAATATCATTGGTGTTTTTTCCGAGGCGCTGGGACAGCATGTTGTTCAAGCGCGTATTGCCGGCTTCATCAGCGGGGATGGAGGCCGCCGCTGACACAATGAGAGCCACGGCCAGACAGGACACCGCTGCCAGCAGCGCGATGTCATAGCGCACAAGCACAAAAATGCACACTGCCGCCAAAACCAGCGCACTAACTGAAAACAGCCAAACCAGCAGCTTCATTCGATCAAGTCCCACCCCATGACTGCTGGATTCAGCAGCGGTTGCCCGGTATAGGATAAAATACTAACTCGCTCAACAAGTGTAGCCAATTGAACGGCGTTTAAAAGTCAATACATGGTTAAGGGCGCGCCGCATTGTTTCAACGCCGTGACAAATTGTTACGTAAAACCAATTTCCCGCACCTTGCACATAACGTCAAATATCCCCATTATGCCGCAGGGAAAGCGGACGGGTTGATGCAAAATCCATACTATGCGTGTGTTTCCACTGCATTGACGACAACAATTAGACCGACAGGACCTGAAATATGATTTTTGGAAGACTTTTCATCATGGCAGGCGTAGCTGTGGCGGCGATGAATTTTTCCGGCACTACAAATGTTGCGCATGCGGCTTCATGCGGTGCAGCCTGGGCGGAACCGGGCACCTACAAAATCACAGGAAATTTTCGGGGCAAGACGGAATCTGCCGGTGCAGAATTAACACGTGACTGCCGGATCGACCTTAAAATCCCGGGTGTTTATACTGGCGGGCGGGTCAAGCAGGCTGGCAAGTGCCTGCGCTTCACCTTCAAGATCGACAAGGAAAAGCAACTGTTCAAGGGCCGGTGGTGTGATGGTTTTGCGGTTGTCGACTGGAAGGGCAAGGATGTTCGTGCGAAGGTAAAAGCTGTGCGCCAAGGTGCCAAATAGCAATATATAACCCGCACCGCCCCGGGACGAGCAACAAATCCCGGCTGAGATTGCACCTGCATAAAACCAATTTCTGAAGCAACAAGTAAGCTCCCTCGGTCATGTACCGGGGGTTTTGTCGTATTTGAGCCGGTCCTCATAGACGCAAAACGGCGCGAAGCCGTGTCGACGGAACTGCCCGCTCGCCGGCAATTGCAAGTACGATCAATCCCCACCCCAAAACACCTGTTGCATGCTGCGACAAAGCTGCCTTGCCGGTAAAACTCAACAGGTGCATGATTTGCGATGGCCGTGGCGGCGACTGCACAACACTGTTCAACGGCAGATGATCAAACAGCGTCATGTAGTACAGATAGTAGACCTGTGGGCTGAGCCAGACGAAAATCCACAGATATACCGGAGCCAGCAACAAACGTACCGGCCAGGCCATGCGGCAGGTCATCTTGATGAATGCGGCCGCCGTCAGCGCGGCCAGGCCGAAGGACAGCAATAGCAGTCCGATGCGTGCGGCCATGGTCAGGGAAAAGAATGAATCGCTGTCGTACATCGCAACCGACCGCCTTGTGAATTAACCATGCATGTCAGTAAATGCATGCCTTCGGGAAAAAATTGTTTAGCAAAACCTTGACGTGACGGGTCATGCATCATACATCACACCCCAGCTGTTGGCACTCCTGTCGATCGAGTGCTAACAGGTTGATCCGAACGCTGGCTCATGAAGAGCCGGATGCGGATCATCCCAACCAACCAGAGTGTTTGTATACTCAAGGAGAAGCGTAGATGAATTTCCGTCCACTGCACGACCGTGTGGTCGTTCGCCGGATCGAGGAAGATACCAAGACTGCCGGTGGTATCATCATTCCTGAAACCGCACAGGAAAAGCCCATGCAGGGTGAAGTTGTCGCCGTCGGCGCAGGTGCGCGCGACGACGCGGGCAAGCTGATTGCTCCGGACGTCAAGGCAGGCGATCAGGTGCTGTTCGGCAAATGGTCCGGCACTGAAGTCAAGATTGACGGCAACGACCTGCTGATCATGAAAGAAAGCGACATCATGGGTGTTCTGGAAGGCAAGAAGTCCAAGAAGTAATTCTTCCGGGCTTTTTTGTGCTCAGACACACCTGACGACGAAACGTTCAATTAAACCAATTCAATTCAAGGGAGCCTCAAAATGGCTGCTAAAGAAGTAAAATTCGGTGCCGATGCCCGCGAGCGCATGCTGCGCGGCGTCGACATTCTCGCCAATGCCGTCAAGGTAACACTCGGCCCTAAAGGCCGTAATGTTGTCATCGACAAATCCTTCGGCGCACCGCGCACCACCAAGGACGGCGTGACCGTTGCCAAGGAAATCGAACTCGAAGACAAGTTCGAAAACATGGGCGCACAGATGGTGCGTGAAGTCGCTTCCAAGACCAACGACCTGGCCGGTGACGGTACCACGACAGCCACCATCCTGGCTCAGGCCATTGTTCGTGAAGGTGGCAAGTCGGTTGCTGCCGGCATGAACCCGATGGATCTGAAGCGCGGCGTCGATTTGGCGGTTACCGCCGCCATTGCTGACCTGATCAAGCGCTCCAAGAAGATCAAGACGTCTGAAGAAGTCGCCCAGGTCGGCACCATCTCCGCCAACGGCGAAGGTGAAATCGGCCAGATGATCGCTCAGGCGATGCAGAAAGTCGGCAATGAAGGCGTGATCACGGTTGAAGAAGCCAAGACCGCAGAAACCGAACTGGATGTTGTTGAAGGCATGCAGTTTGACCGCGGTTACCTGTCGCCTTACTTCATCACCAATGCAGACAAGATGGTCACCGAAATGGAAGACCCGTATATCCTGCTGCACGAAAAGAAACTGGCCAACCTGCAGGCTATCCTGCCGCTGCTGGAAGCCACTGTTCAGTCTTCACGCCCGCTGCTGATCATTGCAGAAGACGTTGAAGGCGAAGCACTGGCAACCCTGGTGGTCAACAAGCTGCGTGGCGGCCTCAAGGTTGCTGCTGTCAAGGCACCCGGCTTCGGCGATCGCCGCAAGGCCATGCTGGAAGACATCGC
>Ga0316193_10002688_pt1 | contig 12593 bp, 8 predicted proteins | sample MerIslsedime2_MG_FD_207735 | JGI IMG/M metagenome (GOLD analysis project Ga0316193, IMG submission 207735) | Coastal sediment microbial communities from Maine, United States - Merrow Island sediment 2 | ecosystem: Environmental > Aquatic > Marine > Coastal > Sediment | place: USA: Maine... | reverse complement strand
ATGCCCGCTGACCCCATCCTGGGACTGGCCGCCGCCTGCCGGGCGGATGCCAATCCCGACAAGGTCGATCTCACTGTTGGTATCTACATGGATGAGCAGGGGGTATGCCCGGTGTTTGCCGCCGTGCGGGAAGCCCAGGGCTTGCTTGTGCAGGAAGAAACCACCAAGGCCTACCTGCCGCCCGCCGGCGACCCGCTGTTCAACCAGGGCATACAGCGCCTGGTGCTGGGTGATGACTGCTCCGCTCTCGCCGGGGGGCGGGTGACCAGCATACAAACCCCCGGCGGCTGCGGTGCCCTGCGTATCGGTGCGGAGGTTATTCATGCGGCAGCCCCTGACGCCCAGGTATGGGTTAGTGACCCCACCTGGCCGGTGCATATTCCCCTTTTGGGCAGCGTGGGTCTGGCTTTCCAGACCTACCGCTATTACGAACCATTGACCCACGGTGTCAACTTCGACGGTATGGTGGAAGATCTCAAGGCGGCTCGAGCCGGCGATATCGTGCTGCTGCACGGGTGCTGCCACAACCCCTGTGGCGCCGACCTGACACTGCAGCAGTGGGGTGTGATTGCGGATATGGCAGAGCGACAGGGGTTTACCCCGTTTATCGATATTGCCTACCAGGGCCTTGGTGATGGCCTGGATGAGGATGCCGCGGGCCTGCGCCTGCTGGTATCGCGTCTGCCGGAGGTCATTATTGCCGCGTCCTGCTCCAAGAATCTCGGCTTGTATCGGGAGCGCACCGGCGCGGCCATTTTCGTGTGCAGCAGTGAGGCCAACGCCAATGCCATTTTAAGCCAGGCCCAGGTGGCCGCCCGGCGGGTGTATTCCATGCCGCCGGCCCATGGCGCATTGCTGGCGGGTCGCATCCTGGCGGATGAGTACCTGGGTGCAATGTGGCGCGCGGAACTACAGGCCATGTGTCAGCGCATCAACGGCCTGCGCAGCAGCCTGCGCCATGCGCTGGAACAGCACAGCGGCGCTGATTTTGCTTTTATTGAACAGGAAAAAGGTATGTTTTCCTTTCTCGGTCTGAGCGTGGAACAGGCCGTGAGGCTGCGCGACGAGGACGCGGTGTATATGCTGAATTCTTCGCGTATAAACGTTGCGGGAGTCAACGCCGGCAACCTGGATTACCTGGCCAAAGCGGTCGCCCGTGTGCTGTAGCGTCAGGCTTATTGGAGCCCCGCTTTCGCCGGAATGACACAGCGGCGCAACTTCGCATTAGTGGCGATCAGCGTCAGCCGTCCAACTCCGACCAGCGCTCGAAGGCGCTTTCCAGTTTTGCCTGCGCGTCGGTAAGGTCCGCCAGCACCTGTTCCACCTCGGCCTGGTCCCGCTGGTAGAAATCCGGGTCGGAGACCATTTCCTCCAGGGCCTGCTGACTCTGCTCCAGTTCCTCGATCAACCCTGGCATGGCATCCAGTTCACGCTGGTCCTTGTAAGATAATTTTCGCTTTTGCGCGGCTGGGGTGGCCGCCACTTCAGTGGCCGGGGTTGCCGGCTTTGCCGGTTGCCCGCCCGCCGCGCGGTTCTCAGGGGAGCGCAGACGCCCCCCGCGTGCTTCCCAGTCGCTATAGCCTCCGGCCTGTTCGCTGACCACACCATCCCCTTCCAGTACCAGCAGGCCGGTGACTACATTATCCATGAAGTCCCGGTCGTGACTGACCAGCAGCACCGTGCCCTCAAAGGTCAGCAGGATTTCCTCCAGCAGCTCCAGGGTTTCGATATCCAGGTCATTGGTGGGTTCGTCCAGGACCAGCAGGTTGGCCGGCTTACTGAACAGCCTGGCCAGGACCGCGCGGTTCTGCTCGCCGCCGGAAAGTGCCTTGGCCGGTGTGCGCACCCGCTCCGGGCTGAACAGGAAATCCCCCAGGTAAGAGATCGCGTGGCGGCGTTTGCCGTTGATTTCAATAAAGTCCTGTCCACCACAGACGTTGTCTATGAGGTTTTTCTCCGGGTCCAACTGGTCGCGCAACTGGTCGGAGTAGGCCACCTCCAGCTTGCTGCCGAATTTGACCGAACCGCTGTCGGGTTGCAATTCCCCCAGCAGGATTTTTACCAGGGTGGATTTGCCCGCGCCATTGGGGCCCACGATACCCACGCGGTCGCCGCGCTGTATGATGGTGGAGAAGTTCTTCAAAATGCACTGCTGGCCGTAGCGCATGTTGACACCCTCCAGCTCCGCGACAATCTTGCCTGACTGGCCGGAACCCTCCACCGCGAATTTGGCAGTACCGCTGCGCTCGCGGCGCTGTTGGCGCTCGTCGCGCATGGCTTTAAGTGCCCGTACCCGCCCTTCGTTGCGGGTACGGCGTGCCTTGATGCCCTGGCGTATCCATACCTCTTCCTGGGCCAGTTTTTTGTCAAACAAATCGTTGGCGCGCTCTTCCGCCTGCAATTGCTGTTCCCGGTGACGCAGGAAGCCCTGGTAGTCGCCGCGCCACTGGGTGAGATGCCCGCGGTCCAGCTCGGCGATGCTATTGGCCACGTTCTGCAGAAAGCGCCGGTCGTGGGTAATCAGGATGATGGCTCCCGGAAACTGTGCGAGTTGCTCTTCCAGCCATTGGATGGCGGGAATATCCAGGTGATTGGTGGGTTCATCCAGCAACAGGATATCCGGTTGGCTCACCAGAGCCTGGGCCAGGGCCACGCGTCTCCGCCAGCCCCCGGACAGGGTTGACATGGCGGCGTCCGTCGGTAATTCCAGCTGGGAGATGGTGGTTTCCACGCGCTGCTGCAATAGCCAGCCATCGACGGCTTCCAGGCGCTCCTGCACCCGCGACAGTGCCTCCATATCCGTTTCCGGTCCCGCTTGTAACAGGTGGTGGTATTCGCTAAGTAACTTACCTGCCTCGGGCAGGCCGGCAGCCACGGCGTCAAACACGCTGATCTCGTCGGCGGGGGGCAGGGTCTGCTGCAGTCTGGCTATGCGCACGCCCGGGCGCATCCAGCGCTCGCCGTCGTCCCCGCTGAGCTCTCCTGCCAGTAGCTTGAGCAGCGTGGTTTTTCCGGCACCGTTACGCCCCAGCAGGCCCAGCTTCTCACCGCGGGTGATACTGAGGTTGACGTCGTCAAGCACTACCTGGGTGCCGTATTGCAGATGGATGGCGTCGAGTCGTAACAGGGGCATGGCAACCGGGGCCTTGGCGATAAGGGATGCGCATTCTACGCCAGGCGGCACCACCCTGGCCACTTTCCCGAGGGCAGCAAGCAGGTTAGAGTGGCGCATCAGGCAATAGGCCGGTGTGGCTACGGGAGTTGCAGTGATGTCGATGGTAAAGGTGCTGCTTGCAGTACTGATTTTTGTGGTGAGCACCGCACGCGCGGAGGTAACGCCTCCCGGCGTGACCCTGGAGCAGGTGAATAGCGCTGCTGAGTTGGTCTCTTCTACTATGCCTGAGGATGACCCGAAGCGAGAAACGCTACTGCGCCTGTACAACGATACCCGCGCAGCCCTGCAGAGTTTCTCTGAATCCACCCAGGCACTGGATACCTACAATCGTGCCCGGGATAACGCTGCGCCGCAGGCCGACGCATTGCATGCCGAGCTGGCCCGGTTGCAGGCGGCCCCCGCGATTGATGAGGCCACGGTGGCGGCAGGTTTATCGCTGCCTGAGCTGGAGCAGACTATACAGGGCGACAAGAGCGAATTAACAGCCCTGAGTGCGCGCCTGACAGAAATTCGCGCGGCTGTAGACAGTATGCCGGCCCGCGACACAGCGGTGCGTGATCGTCTGACTGAGCTGGTTGCGCGCAACGCAGAGCTCGAATCCAAACTGGGCCTGCTGGCCCAAACGCCGGAATCCGGTACTGAAGAGGAGGCCAGGCAGTGGTCGCTACAGGTTGCTCTGGCCAGTGGCCTGGCGGAAAAAGCGGCCCTGGACGCCGAAATGCTGAGCAAACCCATGCGCCGGGCACTATTGAAGGCGCAGCTGGATCACACCAGTTTTGATATTGGTGTGCGGCAGCAGAATTTGCAGTTGTTGGAGCAGCGTGCCGCAGAATTGCGTCAGATTGAAGCCGCCGACGCACAGGCCACCGCCGAGCTGGTGCGCGAGGGCGCGCGGGACAAACACCCTCTGGTACTGCAGCTAGCGGATGAAAATGCCGTTCTTACGGAGGTCTATTCTCAGCGCAGTACGCTGATCGAGGGCGTTCGTGATCGCGATGAGAGAGTGCGCAAGCTGGCCGGGCAGCTTGAGACCGATCTGAACTCAATACAGCGCAAACTGGAAGTCATGGGTATGACCATGGCAATCGGGCAGATACTGCGCGAGCAGTCGGCGCAACTGCCAACCCATCGCGATATCCGCTCAGAGATGACTTCGGTAAACAGGCAGATCCGGGATACCAGCACACGGCAGATAGAGTTGGAGGATGAACGCCGCAAATTGCGTAACCGGCGGGACTATGTAGAAGACCTGCTCGCCAGTGAGAGCCTGGCAACGAGGGATAAGTTGCGCGAAGACTTGCTGGAATTGTCGAACAGTCGACGCGATCTGATCGTGCGCTCGGTAGAAATGGAGAATACCTACGGGGCGGCACTGGGCGAACTGGAGTTCAGCCTGCGGCGCCAGGAAGACGCAGTGGAGCTCTATCGTGATTTTGTCGCCGAGCGTTTGCTGTGGATTCCATCCCGGGAAGCCTTCTCCATATTGCGAGGTGCCGACCTGGCGCGGCAATTACGCGACATTACCGACATTCCCGGCTGGGTCTCGGTGTTGCAGCCCTTGCCGGGCGAATTGCTGAAGCAGCCCCTGACGATGGTGGCGTTGCTGCTGGTGTTAGTGCTGATCTATTTCACGCCACGCATCACCAAGCTGCTGCAGCAGACTGGCCAGTCAGTGGGATATGTGCGCAGCGACCGGTTCGCCGTGACCTTGCAGGCCCTGGGCTGGTCCATGGTGCTGTCGGTGAAATGGCCGTTGCTGATGGTGACGTTCGCCTGGCTGTTTGAGATGCAGCAGGGCGATACCGGATTAGCCAATGCCCTGTTTGTAGCCCTGTTGCGCACGGCTTTTTACTTCTGGGTGCTGGAGACAATGCGCATGCTGTTGGTTCCCAAGGGGCTGGTGGCTGCGCATTTCCATTGGCCGGAAAAGCTGATCGCCGATCTCACCCGCAGAGTGGTGCGCCTGCAGTGTGTTTTCCTGCCGGCTACCGGCGTGGTGATATTTTTTAACACGCTTTATCCACGCGAAGTGGGCGGATCGATTGCGGGGCTGGCCATTGTGGCTGTGCTGCTGTCCATCGCCCATTTCTTCAGAAGCATGCCGAATTTCGTCCAGAGCAAAGTCGACAGTATTTTCGTCGCCAAGCGTACCGAGCGTTCCGCGTTCCTGGGTAAGGTGATACGTGTGCTGCTGACTGTGGCGCCACTACTTGCCATTGTGGCGGTGCTGTTGGGCTATACCTTTACCGCAGTAGAAATGGCCCTGCTGCTGGTGCGCACTTTGTTGTTGGCTACCGTCGTCTTGTTGACGCATGAGCTGGGTCTGCGCTGGCTGCGGATTACCCGGCGCCGCATGATTTTAAAGATGCGGGAGGAGCAGGCACAGGCGGGCGAGGGGCAGGGAGAACTTAATCCGGAAGACGAACTACTGGAGCAGGATCACGAGTTATTGAATGACGAGGGCACCAAGTTTCTCAATGCCATGCTGATTATCGGTGCTCTGTTTGGCTTTGGCGCGATTTGGGCCGAGATATTTCCAGCCTTCGGTATACTGGAGTCGGTCGTACTGTGGCACCAAAGTGGTGTCGTCAATGGTATAGATGCGACTGTTCCTGTGACCCTGGCCGACCTGGGTTACGCCCTGCTCATAGTGTTGGTGGGTTGGGTGGCAGTGCGGCGTATTCCCAGCCTGTTGGAAATTCTGCTGCGCCAGCGAATGCATGTCAGTCCCGCCTCAGCTTATGCTGCTAGCCGGGTGTTCCAGTATTCGGTAACCACCGTGCTGGTGGTGAGTGTGATGGGAATATTGGGCGGCAGTTGGTCGCAGATACAGTGGGCCGTGGCGGCACTGAGTCTGGGCATTGGCTTTGGCCTGCAGGAAATTGTGGCAAATTTTATCAGCGGTTTGATAATCCTGTTTGAACAGCCCATCCGGGTAGGGGACACGGTGACCGTAGGGGAGGTGTCCGGTACCGTGACCAAAATTCATATACGGGCCACCACTATTCGCGACTGGGACCGCCGCGAGTTACTGGTGCCGAACAAGGAGTTTGTCACCGGCCTGCTGCTGAACTGGTCACTTTCTGATGCGGTCACCCGTACCAGGATTGAAGTTGGGGTAGCCTACGGCACAGATATGGGCCAGGCCCTGGATATTGTGCGCAGATTGGTCGACGAGCACCCTGTGGTGCTGAAAGACCCGGAGCCACTGATCACCTTTGACGAATTTGGCGATAACAGCCTGCTGATTTCCATGCGTTTCTACCTGGATAGCCTGGACCGGCGCCTGATTACCTGCAGTGAGCTGCGCCAGGCTATTAACGAGAGTTTCAATGAAGCCGGTATCGTGGTGGCCTTTCCGCAGCGCGATGTGCACCTGGATACCGATGGCCCGTTGGATATCAGGGTGCTGCACTCGAACCGGGAAGCACCGGTCGATTTGAGCTGATCCATTGGCTAATTACGCTCACCATGGCCTGGGTCGCGACCGACAGCGGGTGGCGTTTGCGGGTGATGATACCCACCTTACGGGTGATGACCGGTGCGGTGATCGGTCGGCAGGCTGCGCCCATCTCGCGCATTTGCCCACCGCTGAGGCTGGGCACAACGCTCACTCCCAGGCCGGCACTGACCATGCGCCCTATGCTGGCCAGCTGATGCGCCTCGAACGCGGGAGCCAGGGCCATGTCATGTTCCTGCAAGGTCTGGTCTATCAGCAGGCGGATACTGGAAGGGCGCTGCAGGGCGATGAAAGGGTAATCCAGCAGCTGGCGCCAACGCAGTGCTTTTTTCTGCAGTAGAGGATGCCCCTGGGGCAGGGCGGCGACCAGTTTGTCCGTGAACAGGGGTTGGAATGTCAGGTCCTGGGCTTCCCCAGGATCGAACGTGACGCCCAGTTCCACTCGTCCCTGGCGCACCATATCCACCACACTTTCGGCAATCACGTCGTGTACGGTGATATTAATATCGGGGTGCAGCTCGTGGTACACGCCCAGGATAGGCGGTAACAGGCTGCTGGCGAACGTCGGCATAGAGGCGATTGCAAGCTTTCCCCGGCGCAGGGCGAACAGGTTATGCACATCCTCCAGGGAGTGTTCCCAGTCTGCCAGCTGGCGTTGCGCGATCAGGTAGAACTCGCTGCCTTCGGGGGTAAGTGCCACGGCCCGGGTGGTGCGCGCCAGCAGCTTGCCACCCAGTGCCTCCTCCAGATTGCGGATGGCGATGCTTAGCGCCGGTTGTGACAGATGCAGCACGGTGCAGGCTTCCGCAAAGCTTCCTGATTTCGCCACCGCTACGAAGCACTGCAATTGCCTGATGGTTACATTCATAAAATAAATCAATTAATGGTAAATATATTTATATTTGATAAATATAAGGGCCTGTAGCAGTCTACACAACCTGAAATTTCACCCGGGACCCGTGGGTCAACGAGGCATTCCCGGCAAGCAGGAGAAGACAATGTCTGGTTTCGATAAAGTAGTGGGCAGCTATGAAGAGGCGATGGCTGGTCTGGAAGACAATATGACAGTGGTAGCCGGAGGTTTTGGCTTGTGCGGTATTCCGGAAAACCTGATTAAAGAGATCAAGCGCAAGGGAAACAGGGGCCTTACCATTGCTTCGAATAACTGTGGTACCGACGACTGTGGCCTGGGGCTTCTGCTGCAGGATAAACAGATCAGCAAAATGATTGCCTCCTACGTGGGAGAAAACGCCCTGTTCGAGGCCCAGATGATGAGCGGTGAGCTCGAAGTTGAACTGACACCGCAAGGCACCCTGGCCGAGAAAATGCGCGCCGGCGGCGCGGGTATCCCCGCTTTCTATACCGCCACGGGCTACGGTACGCCGGTAGGTGAGGGCAAGGAGGTGCGAGAATTCAACGGTCGCCACTATATCCTGGAGGAGGCGATACAGGGGGATTTTTCCATCGCCAAGGCCTGGAAGGCCGATCGGTACGGCAATCTGGTGTTTCGCAAGACCGCGCGCAACTTCAATCCAATGGCTGTCACCGCCGGTAAGGTCGCCGTGGTAGAGGTCGAGGAAATTGTCGAGCCGGGCGAGCTGGATCCGGACGAGATTCATCTCCCGGGTATCTATGTCAATCGCCTGATCCAGGGCACCTTCGAGAAAATCATTGAACAGCGCACCGTGCGCAGCGCTTAAGGAGAGATGTTATGGCTTTGACTCGCGAGCAACTGGCTCAACGCGTGGCGCAGGAATTTCACGATGGTTATTACGTCAACCTGGGAATCGGTATACCGACCCTGGCCGCCAACTACATCCCCGATGGCATGCAGGTCATGCTGCAGTCCGAGAACGGGCTGCTGGGCATGGGGCCTTTTCCGCTGGATGAAGAGGTGGATGCAGACCTGATCAATGCCGGTAAACAGACGGTGACCATGGCCACCGGGGCCTCGCTGTTTTCCTCGGCGGAATCTTTTGCCATGATTCGTGGCGGCCACGTGGATCTCACCGTACTGGGTGCTTTTGAGGTGGACTGCCAGGGTAATATTGCCTCCTACATGATCCCAGGAAAGCTGATCAAGGGTATGGGCGGCGCCATGGACCTGGTGGCCGGGGCGGACAATATTATTGTCACCATGACCCACGCTTCCAAGCATGGGGAATCCAAGTTATTGCCCGAGTGTACCCTGCCGCTGACCGGCAAGGGCTGCATCAAGCGGGTGCTGACTGACCTGGCACTGCTGGACATAGAGGATGGCAAATTCGTGCTGCGCGAGCGGGCTCCCGGTGTGAGTGTCGAGGAAATCGTCGAGCTTACAGCGGGTGAGCTGGTAGTTCCGGACAGTGTTCCGGAAATGGTTTTTTGAAACAGGAGTTGGGTATGAGTAACCGTGAAGTAGTGGTATTGAGCGGTGTGCGCACCGCAATAGGCGATTTTGGTGGCAGTTTAAAAGATATGCCGCCTACGGAACTGGCCGGTCAGGTCGTCGCAGAAGCCGTGCAGCGTTCCGGTCTGGCCCCGGAGGATATCGGCCACTGCGTGATCGGTACTGTGACCCACAGCGACCGCCGCGATATGTATATGAGCCGCGTCGCTGCGCTCAAGGGTGGCCTGCCCGTCGAAACGCCCGCGCTCACCGTGAACCGGCTGTGTGGCTCAGGTTTGCAAGCGGTAATCTCCGCTGCCCAGATGATCCTGCTGGGTGATTGCGATGCGGCGGTCGCCGGTGGCGCCGAATCGATGAGCCGCGTTCCCTACTGGCTGCCCAAGGCCCGCTTCGGGGCGCGCATGGGCGACGCGGTAATGGAAGATGCCATGATGGGAGCCCTGACCTGTCCTATGGGTGACACCCACATGGGCATCACCGCCGAGAACCTGGCGGACAAATACCAGGTCAGTCGGCAAGAGCAGGACGCGCTGGCGGTGGAAAGCCACCGTCGGGCGCAGCGCGCTATTGAGGAAAACCGTTTTGCCGGGCAAATTCTCCCGGTGGAGCTGAAAACCCGCAAGGGCGTGACGGTATTTGAGCAGGATGAGCACGTGCGTTTCGACGCCACGCCCGAGGACATGGCCAAACTGCGTCCGGCGTTCAAGAAAGATGGCTCGGTTACCGCGGCCAATGCCTCGGGGATCAACGATGCCGCCGCGGCGCTGGTGCTGATGGACAGGAGTGCTGCCGAAGCGAAAGGCCTGAAGCCTATGGCCCGCATGGTTGGCTACTCGCTGGCGGCGGTGGATCCCGCCATTATGGGCATAGGACCCGCTCCGGCGGTGCGCCAGTTAATGGAGAAAACCGGTGTCAGCATCGAGGATATTGATATCTGGGAGTGTAACGAGGCGTTCGCCGCCCAGGCGCTGTCTGTAGTCAAGGAACTGGGTCTGGATCCGGAAAAGGTCAACCCCAACGGCTCGGGCATCAGCCTGGGTCACCCCATCGGCGCCACCGGCGCGCTGATCACGGTGAAGGCCCTTTACGAACTGCAGCGCACGGGCGGTCGTTACGCGGTCAGCACCATGTGCATAGGCGGTGGCCAGGGCATCGCGGCGCTGTTCGAGCGTTGCGACTAGGCTGACTTGCTCTGCGGATAATCCCAGGCCGGAGCGCGCGCGTTCCGGCCTTTTTTGGTTCTTTATTATGTTAGCTGGTTAGCTGGATAGCTGGATAGCTGGATAGCTGGTAGCGGATCTTTTGTGCCAGGCGGCCAGCTCGATCGCGGTATAACCCCGGCGTTCCGAACCCCAGTCACGTCGGTGGTACACCGCGATCGAGCTGGCCTTTTTCCAGCATTACCCCAGGCATCCACTACCTATACTATCGTCTGGCGCCGAAGCCATCGGCGGCGTGCCTGAACCTGCCGTCTTGTACACGCGCCCCTGCGGGGTCCCCTCGGTCGGTCGCGAACCGGAAAAGCGCCGTTTCGCTCCCTTCCTCTGCGCGCACTTGCGACGGCAGGTTCAGCCGCACCGCCGACTCCTATCCAGGGTGCTACAGACTTGCAGCGAGTCCGGTGGTGAGTTGGGAGAGCGGCTGAATTTCGCGTCGCAAATCAGCGCCGAGGGAGCGGCGCGAGACAGGGCTTTATCTGGCTCGCAACCGACCGAGGGAACCCCGCAGGGGCGCGTCGATCAGACGTGAAATTCAGGCACTCGCCCAACGACCTTGGAACCACGCAAAAGAAATAGGTAGTGGCTGTTCGAGTAATGATGCAAGGAGGTCGGCCACATTGGTGTGTACACCCGAAGTGCCTGGGGTTCGAAACGCAGGGGGTATACACCAATGTGGCCGACCGGCCGACCGGCCGACCGACCGGCTGACCGGCTGACCGGCTGACAGCCTGGCCCTAAAGACTCCATCACATTCTAATTCCCACTAATGCGCGATAAACTTTTTTATTGAACAAGCGCCATACCCGGCACGGCCGGTAAGTAACCATATTTTGTCCCTGTTAGTCGCAGCGAGCGGCGGTTTTAGAGCGCAATTTCGGTTATCATTCCGCCCCGAATTTTCAGCAAGTAACGTGTTATGACAACACCAGGACAAGTCCATTACGACCGGCAGGTAGCGGCCTGGCTGCTGCTGTGCGCCGCAGTGATATTCGGCATGATTCTTCTGGGCGGGCTCACCCGCCTGACTAACTCCGGACTCTCCATGGTGGAGTGGAAACCCCTGGTAGGCATTATCCCGCCGCTGAGTGAGCAGGCCTGGGTGGAGACCTTCGAGAAGTACAAGCAGTTTCCGGAATACCAGAAGATCAACCGGGGCATGGACCTGGCCGGCTTCAAGTCCATTTTTATGTACGAGTACCTGCACCGTGTGCTGGGGCGCCTGATAGGCGTGCTGTTCGCGCTGCCCATGCTGTACTTCATTTTCAAGGGCAGGGTGCGTCCCGGGCTGATGCCGAAACTCGTATTGCTGTTTTTCCTGGGCGGCTGCCAGGGTCTGCTGGGCTGGTATATGGTCAAGAGTGGCCTGGTTAACAATCCCCATGTCAGCCAGTACCGGCTGACCGCACACCTGGGGTTGGCGGTGGCGATTTATGCCTATATGTTGTGGGTGATTTTTGACCTGTTGTTTCCCGCCAGGGAGCCGGCGCGGAGTGGGTCCAGCACCCTGGCGAAAGGTTCGCTGGCGCTGATTGGCCTGGTCTACCTGATGATTCTTTCCGGTGGCCTGGTGGCGGGCACCCACGCTGGCTATGCCTACAGTACCTGGCCTTTGATGGGGACCAGTTTTATTCCACCAGGGTTGTACAGCGGTAATCCGGCGTGGTTGGATGCCTTCGAGGATATTACCGCGATACAGTTCAACCACCGCATGTTCGCCTATCTGCTGTTTGTGTTGATCAACGTATTTGCAGTACGGGTGTTTTACCAAGCACGCAATGCGCGCGCCCGTTGGGGTGCAGTCCTGGTTGGGTTGGCCGTGTGGTTGCAGGTGACGCTGGGCATCAGCACCCTGTTACTGCATGTGCCGGTGGCAATCGCGGCGGCGCACCAGGCAGGTGCAGTGGTACTGCTCAGTGCCACCTTGTTTGTGAGCCATGTACTGGTGCGGCAGCAGGTCGCGCGGGAGTAGGCGCTACCAGAATTTGGGGGCTTTATCGTCCTCGCGACGGCCCGGTTTTTCTCGGCGGTCACTGGCTTTCAGATCAAAACGGACATCGCCGCGACGATCAGTTTTTACGCGTCGGTTATCCCGGCGGCGCTCAGCACCCATATACTTTTTTGTGCTTTTATTTTCCACGTGATCAGTGACGGGGCCTGGGTCCCGTGCTTCAAATATGGGCTTATCGGGCGGCATGACGTCTACCTCCTCTATCTCGACCAACTGTAGTTCGTTCAGTTCTGACATGGATTATAGTCTGAATGAAAAAGCGGGTCACTGCATCAGTTTGGCGCTGCTGCAGCGGCGTATTTGTCTGGATCTGTGATCGGGGTCACAAACCGGGGCGTTCA
>Ga0316193_10002686_pt1 | contig 12598 bp, 8 predicted proteins | sample MerIslsedime2_MG_FD_207735 | JGI IMG/M metagenome (GOLD analysis project Ga0316193, IMG submission 207735) | Coastal sediment microbial communities from Maine, United States - Merrow Island sediment 2 | ecosystem: Environmental > Aquatic > Marine > Coastal > Sediment | place: USA: Maine... | reverse complement strand
ATGGGGGCACAGACGCCAAATGGGAAATGGATCAAGATTGAAGTGGGTGAATTCCCCAACTAAAATGTCCAAAAATCAATCAATCTTTCGGACTTATTACCAGGTCTGGATTATAATTTGACCTTGACTTCTGTCTTTTGATACAAAGATCGCATGGCACGTCCTTGGCGCATTGAATATGAAGGTGCACTTTATCATTTTTTTCTCGAGGAAATCTCAGCAGGTAAGAATCAGAAAACTCCCGTTCCAACCAACCCTATTACATTACGACCAACAGCGTTACCATGTCGACCATCCACAGCGTGAAGGGGTCGTTTTTTCGTGTGTATTCCTGATCGGATTTGATATCCTCGAACCCAAAGGTTAGACCGAATAACAGATTGACAACTTGGTGTATGTCGGTATAACGAGGACAAGGTTGATTTTATAACCGCAAATTGGTTGTATTCACTTTTTGAGAAACTGGAACAAAAATAATACATAACTAAAAGTCAACAATTCAGCATTGATGAAGTAATAGAAAAATTAGAAACGGTCTATCTAGTACAATTTCATATTTTTCGTCAATATGAGTCTGATACTTGTGTGACAGGGAATACATATTACGAGATCGTCCGGGCAGAATTCAAAAGACGTTTTGGGACCACGAAACACACGAATGATATGAAAGTGAAAAACGATAAATAAAAAATGAAAGCGACTTTGCAGCAGTTAAAAAAATGGATCCAGCTGGCGGAAAGCGAACATCTCGAATTCAAACAGGCCGGCCGGCAGTTCGATTCTGAAAAACTAACCCGTTATTGTGTCGCACTGGCCAACGAAGGAGGGGGGAAGCTCATTTTGGGGGTGACGGACAAACCGCCTCGTCAGGTTGCGGGGACCGAAGCTTTCCCGGATGTCGGCAAGACTCAGGCTCAGCTTTTGGACAGGCTTCACTTGAGAATCGATGTGGAGGAGATGGTTCATCCGGGCGGCCGGATTGTCGTTGTGCATGTTCCCTCCAGGCCCATCGGAAGACCCTTTGAATACAGGGGGGCATACTGGATGCGCAGCCATGACGCCCTTGTCCCCATGACACCGGAAAAACTGCAGCAAATATTTGCAGAGGCGGAACCGGATTTCTCGGCTCAGATTTGTAAAAAGGCGACTATTGGAGAACTCGACCATCAAGCCATCGAAACATTCAGAAAAAGATGGCATCGTCGATCGGGCAATGACGAATTGCTTAACATTTCTTCAGGGCAATTGCTTGAAGACGCCGAGCTTCTGGTTGATGGCGGCATTACCTATGCGGCATTAATCCTTTTGGGCACCCGTAAAGCCCTGGGTATTCATCTTGCACAGGCCGAAGCTATTTTTGAATACCGATCAAAAGAAACCTCACTGCCGTTTCAGCAGCGCAAGGAATATCGGAAAGGCTTTTTCCTGTACTACGACGATCTCTGGAATACCATCAACCTTCGTAACGATGAATATCAATACCAAGACGGCCTTTTTATGCTGCCGGTACCATCCTTCAACGAGCTGGTGATACGTGAAGCCATTCTAAATGCCGTCAGCCACAGGGATTATCGGCACGCAGGTTCTGTATTCATTAAACAGTATCCCACCAAAATCGAACTTGTCAGCCCGGGTGGTTTCCCACCCGGTATAACTCCGGAAAACATTCTCTGGAAGCAACATCCTCGAAACCGGCGCATCGCGGAGGTTTTTGCCAGATGCGGAATGGTTGAACGTTCCGGTCAGGGAGCCAACCGGATGTTCGAATTATGCGCCCGCGAGAGCAAACAACCCCCTGACTACAGTGGGACCGATGACTATGAAGTATTTCTCACGCTATACGGGAAAGTACAGGACCCCCGCTTTTTAACATTTTTGGAGAAGATAGGCCGTGAGCGACAAGTGTCTTTTGAAGCCACCGATTTTATCACCCTTGATTTAATCAACAGGGAGCAGAAACTGCCCCACTGGGCGAAAGAACGTGTTCCATCATTGCTCAAATCCGGTGCCATTGAACGCATTGGACGGAAACTCATTCTTTCTGGCAAATTTTACGAATTCGTTGATAAAAAGGGCGTTTATACCCGCAAGCGCGGATTGGACCGTGAAACCAATAAGCAATTATTGTTGAAGCACATTAAAGACAATAAAAATCAGGGAAGCCAATTCCGTGATTTAAGGGAAGTACTACCCTCACTCTCAAGAGATCAGGTAAAAAAGATACTTGCTGAAATGAAAAGGGAAAAAATGATATATGTTGTCGGCAAAACCAGTGCAGCCAGATGGTATCCAGGTGCCGATAATTAATTCAGAAAGATACTGATTTTGGCACAAGTTTGGCCCAAGTTTGGCCCAAGTCAATCCTTTAACCATTTGTATATATTATTATTTTATAATTTTTGGTAATTTGTGCTAAATGTAATTTTGGCGTAATTAAGACACAATCCGGGCGTAATTGAACGACAGTTTAGGCAAGGCGTCGAAGATTTTCTGAAAACCAGCTTTCCTGTCTCCAAATCGTTTTTCCATGGAATCGTTGATTGTCTGCTTTCCGAAGATTGGAAAGAGGTTCAAACCTTGAATAGTGAATTAGACTTTGAACCCTATTTTTTATTCACTATTCATGCTTTGACCCTGTATATATTGTAACCTACATCCTTTGCTATCAAGCGTTCGCCGCGGTCAGATCCAGTTCACCCACTAACGCAAGCCGTACCCTATGACCACACCAAAGCCAGCGCGGCAATTTCCGTCCAAAGTTTTGGTGATTTTCAAAATTTTAATCCGCATTTACATGTGATAGTCGCCGATGGCTGCTTTTACGGGGCGAGATTTAATCGTCGTCATTGAGGTTATTCGCAAGGAGATCGATTCTTTCATTTGTGGCCTTGACATCCACCACAAGTCTTGAAATGGTCCATTGGCCGGCGGCGGCAGATTTTGAAGCGACAACATAAATTGTCCCACTTCCTTCCGGTCCGGAAACCGGGATAGCCAGATCTGCATGTCCTGACGACCCATTGACCTTGAGGTTGCCCATTACCAGTAATCCATCTTTAATCGGGGAACCCAGTGCCTCCTTTACATACAGATCGGCTCGCGCCATTGCAAGCGCTTCTTTGTAGGCGTGCGATGATTTCATCATGCCAAATACAATTGTCACAATTAACACGATGAGTCCGGCAAACAGAGCAATACCCCCTAAACATGCCGGAATGAGCCATTTCCAGTTACGTTGCCACCAGGTAGTGGATCCATCTATCGGTAGCGGCGGAGGTATTTGTGTGCCCATAATTTCTCCCGGTGGTAAATTCTAATCGAAGCGGCTTTCCAACTCAACTCCCCACCGCCATGAAAGTGATATTGACTGTCCCTTCTTCGGTAAACTCCTGAATGGCTACAGTGATAATGCCCTTCTTCTGAGGGATTGAAATAGCCGTTTGACGCCCCAGTTCAGATTCATGTTCCATTAACTCTGTATCGTACTGATATAGGGCATCGGTATAAAACTCGAGAACATTATCGAATGGGTCGGTAGTCGTAAACTGGGTAAAAGATCCCCCCAAAAAGCCACCAGGCAGGGATTGCTCCATGGACTCACCTTCGATTGCATTTGGGTAATGAGGGATTTCCTGCAAAGCTGATTGGATGTCCGAAGAACTTCCGCAGCCGGTGGCAAAGCCGATTAGCAGGGCAATTAAGGCCATTAAGGCTAGCATTGTGGGTACTCTTGTTTCCATAGTTTATCTCCTTCGTAGGGGGCGCGGTTGCACCGAATAATTCGGTTACGTTCGTTTTCGAGAAGCTCCTCATCATGCTCACCGTGTCCATCTGTTTTTATATCGGTGTTCTCACAGAAAACTTGATAAGACAGCGAAACCTTAGGGTTAGAGCTTGAGTAGTGAATTAAATTTTCACAAATAAATTCATAATCTGTTATAATACCTATAAAAAACTACAAGGATGAGGTTTCTTTCATGGCGACCATGATCCCTGAAAATGTTGAGACCTTCACAACTGAAGGAGAAGGGCAGTTTTACAAATTCCTGGAAGTGGCTGCAAAACCTGATTCACGGCACATCACCTGGTACACACCGAATATTGAAGGCAAAGAGCCGGATTTTATTTTATTTGGTCAGAACGTGGGTCTCATTATTTTTGAGGTCAAAGACTGGATGCTGGATCAGATCCGGGAGGCCAATCCCCAATATTTCAGGCTTCAGGTCGGCCATGGCATCGAATCCCGCAAAAGCCCATTTCAGCAGGCCCGCGATTATCTCTACAACCTTGTCGATAAAATCAAAGCAGACGGCCAACTCATCTCACGCGACGCCGCTCACCACGGGAATATTAAAATCCCGTTCCACCACGGAGTTGTCTTCCCAAACATCAACAAGCACGAGTGGATAAACAACGGTTTTGAAAGGGTCAGCGACAGCAACAAGATATTTTTCTGGGACGATCTACACCCATCATCAGACATTTGCTCGGATACCAGCGGGAAATGTTTTCAAGATGCCCTTGAAAAAAGGTTTGCCCCACAATTCAAATTTTCGGTCACGAGCAGAGAGCTAAACCACCTCAAACAGCTGCTTTTCCCAACGGTCAAAATCGAGCTTCCTGAAAGGAACAACGGGCAAACATATGAAAAGCGGATTGAAAGAATTAAGATCCTGGATCATCACCAGGAAGTCATTGCCCGTAAATTTGACGGCGGACACCGGTTGATTGTCGGATCCCCGGGTAGTGGCAAAACATTGGTGCTTGTCCACAAAGCAGCATTTTTGTAGCAATACAATCCTGATATCCAAAACATCCTGTTTGTCTGTTACAACATCACACTCGTAAAATATATCAAAAGACTGTTGGGCGAGAAGAATATTCCATTGGGTGAAAACGGTGTGACAGTTAAACATTTTTATGAGCTTTGTGGGGATATTATTGACGAGAAGGTCACATATGAAAATGAAGATGCAGATTATTACCAATTAGTATGCCAGGAGGCGATATCCAAAACTGATAATTATAATCAACGATTTGATGCTATCCTTGTGGATGAGGGGCAGGATTTTACCCGAGATATGTTTGGGGTCGTAACAGCATTGCTAAATCCAAAAACCAACAATCTGACGATTGCTTTGGATGATAACCAGAACATTTATCGAAACAAAGCACATTGGAAAGATATGGGCATTCAGGCACAGGGCCGCGTCCAAAAGATTTCCAGTGTCTATCGCAATACAATCGAAATTAAGAATTTTGCAAACAGGTTTATTCAGGCAGGCAAAGGAAAGAAAAACCAGGAAAAAGATCAGCTGGAACTTTTTTCAGATTTTTCGGACTTTCACGGTCCGAAACCGAGAATCGACCAATTTAAGAATTTCAATGAAATTACAAGAAGCGTTGTGGAAAACATCCGGAAAATAGCAGATTCCGATAATTGCCCCTACTCCGAAATTGCCATTATATATGCAATGAGAAATCCCGTGAAAGATCTAAACTCCTCATTGCCGGAAATGATTGAATCTGAGCTGGAGTCAAAAGGTATTTTAAACAATTGGGTTTCCGAGAATTATCAGTCAAAGAGAAACTATGACATAACGACAAACAGTGTTGTAATATCGACCATTCACAGCGTGAAAGGATTGGACTACTCTGTTGTTTTTTTATTGGGATTGGATTTTTTGGAACCGAAACGCTGGTCTGAAGAGCAGATTGAAAAGCTAATATATGTTGCAATTACCAGGGCAAGATATCAGCTTTTTATCCCCTACATAGTTGAAAATCAATTCATCTCTAAATTAAAGGCATGTTTATAACTCATTAATATTTTTTCACCGCAGAGGCACAGAGCGCGCAGAGATAACTTTTCTTTTCATTTGCCTTTGAGAGCCTCCACTGAAGCAGGATGCAAGCAAAGGCAAATAAGAATTAATATTCCTCTCTCCGCGCTCTCTGTGCCTCTGCGGTGAAATTTAAAATCTTTCTTATTTGATAGATTTAGTTTGTTTTTAAATAAATCAATAGGAAATTCAAGGTCGTATTATAACGATTCCCTTCATCCAATAGTGTACAAAACATCAAGCAACTTTACTTCTGCAAACGTATCTTGATAACAATAGTCTATTAAGTCCTGAAAAATTTGGATTCTTTCTTTGTCAGAAACATTACCGGTGATACAGCTCAAATACAATAAAGATGCTGTCCCACCGTCACCAATTGCCAAGTTATCATAACTCAACTCCGGTACGAATGCCGGTAGAACACTCTTAAGTGATGCGGATCCCTTCATGTCAGGGTGATAAAGCCATCTCGACCGAAATGGTACGAGTAAATCTATCATTCTTTGTGTAATCCTATTTATCCTGGCACTGTATTCCGGAAAATCTACCGCAAGCTGATCATTGATACCGGATTCAAATGATTGATTGTAAACGACTACCGACCCTATATTTCCACAATTTTCAATAAGTGACTTAATAAAATCCGGTCTTGGATCAGAGACATCCGTATTAAGAAATTCAACATGCTTTAGATCACCACCTTTTTTCTCTTGAATATGAAGGGAAAACTGAAACGGGACTTGCTGGTAAGGTCGCGTATTTTCAAACAACGGCACCGCAGGAAAAATTGTTTCATAATCTAAAAAATATAACGGATATACCAGGGTATTGAGAAATCCTCTTATTGCCTCTTTGTCCATATGGATCTGGTTGTGTTTGAATGATTGGATATCGACAGATTGCCTGTCGGTGGTTTCAAAATCATCGGGAATATCTGCGATTTCAACGATGTCATCGAGCAGTAATTCCTCACGTTTCCGGCCGCCAAATACATCGTATACCGAGTACTCAGGAACATGTTGCCAACAGTGATGGATATAATCGCATTCAAAAGGGCAATTGCAGTGATCACCGATATCTATCACCGGCTCCGCACCGGAATTTACAACGTGGATGAGATTTTTTAAATTTCCATCTATCTCGGTGATTTTTTCCTGAACGATTTCTGTGCAGTCCGTTAAGCTGAACAACTTATTTACGTTCAATTCTCCGGCTCGAACATATTGATTGTTTATATGCATCAGGACTGATTTTCTGATATTGTACCCGGCGTTGGAAAATGCATATCTTTGAAAGGTGATATCATCAAGGTGATAGTCTCTGACTCCGGTCGATGCTTTGACCTCAATTAAATCCCAGGCATCAGATCCGTTGACCATTTTTAGAATGTCAATTCTGGAAAAAGCCCCATCCGATGATAACGCAGTTGCTTCAAAAATTATGTCTTTGCCCTGTTGAATCGCGTCGTCAGTAGATTCAATTGCCTTGTCGATTTCGTAATATTCAGCTTCTATTTCAACACCGCCCTTAAAATAGTCTTTCGCAAGTTCTCCGATTTCATGGCCAGTATCGAATAGATGTTGCTGGGCCTCTGTAATTTCGAGTTTCAGATCGGATCGATGCCTGTAAAACCACAGCGCCTTTGGGCATTGAACTCCTTTTAAATATTGTAATTTCGATATTCGGTTAATTTTGATCGCCATTTTGATTCTTTTAATTTATATCCTAAACCTTCAGCTATGTTGGTGGTCCAAGCTTTGTTAGCATGTAATGAAGTGAAGGCTCACCGCCCGCTTCGCTCGAGGCACAGAGAGCGCAGAGATAATGATGTTTTTCATTTGCCGTTGATCCAAAAAAACTGGCGGACATGAAGGACGGCAAATAAAAAGCTTTCAGCATGCTTGCACAGTCAAGACTATGGCAGTGAGCTTTTATTTATCGTAACAGTTGATGGTAACAAAAAGTTCATGATTTTTGCTTTCCGCCCTTGTTAACATCCCGCTGTTTTTTTTGCGGGGCTCAGCGGAAAGCAAAAAAACAAATCCTCTGCGTGCTCAGTGCCTCTGCGTTGAAATTTTTTAATAAAATACCCCCTTTAAGATTATTCATCAATCCGCCCCTTTCAAGGGTGCAAATTGACTCTCAATTAACTTGCGATACAATCTTTTAAAAACCTATAGCTCTCGACTTGTTATGTAAATTCTTTATTTGGGATTCCTTGGAGAGTGCTTTTAAAAAGGTCTGATGATTCAAATCTTTTTTAGGATGAAAATTAAAGTTGTCCCGGACAGTTTTAAAATCTCCCGGGGTAAGATTTACAATTTGTCGGAGTTGATTCAAAATCTTACCATTTATAGGCTCACTTATCAAATTTGCCAAAAGTTTATGATAAAAAATCACGTTGCCATCCGGCTCCAGATAATCGAAGCCTATCTTAAGGTTGAATCTTCGTATGGAGGCTTTATCAAGATCTTTTAGCCGATTGGTCGTGCAAATCAAAATACCCCGATATCTTTCCATCTGGGTTAAAAATTCGTTCGTAAAACTGATTTCCCAGGAATGCCTGGCTCTGTCCCGGCTAAACAACAAAGAGTCAGCCTCGTCAATGATTAAAATAGCTTCTTCGTTTTCGGTTTCCAAAAAAGCACGCTTAATGTTTTGTTCTCCTTCTCCAACATACATACTCTGAAGATCACTGATCCGTTTGCAGATAACTTTACGATCCAATCGATTTGCGATGTACCTGGCCAGTTCACTCTTGCCGGTCCCGGGAGGCCCGTAAAACAGAAGATTCATATTCAAAACTGACATGTCATCGTCTTCTCTTAAATAGGCATCGAAAGCTTCAAGTTGCTTTATGGTGGCACTTAGATCACATTCAACATTTAGGCCCTCGAGGGAATAGTTCTTTTCGATTTTATCCTTGTTGGTCGTTTTTTCTCCATAGTTGACAAGCATCTCATAAGATTCCAGAGCCATTTTTACAGAGTGGGAAAATTGTGCTTTCGATGAAGGGGTGTTTTCCTTGGCTTTTCGTATGGCAAGATCAATAACCCCGGCACTGACATCATAGTTTTTAGCAAAATTCTCAACGTCAACACGGCTGCAATATTTTTTACACTTGTTTTTTCGAAGTATGTTGTCCCACAACAAAACCCTTTGGCGTCGATTAAATGGTTTGAAGTGAAGACTAAACACAAACCGGCGCAATACGGAATCTTCAATGGAATCTATCCGATTGGTAATCCAGATCATCCGTGCTCCCGGCTCATCAAGAAGATGGTTGAGCCAGCCTTTGTCCTGAGTTTCTCCCCTCATAAACCATGAATTTTGTGTATTTAGCAAATTATCGGCTTCATCGATCAGCGCAATAGAGCCTTGATCAATATTTGTCATATTTTGGCAGGCCATAATGGCAGCCCTTCTATGTTTTGTGGTATTTTCCTCTCCACGTACAATTTCATATGCAGGCACTTTAAGCTGATCTAACAGGCTGTATACAAAACTTGTCTTGCCAGTGCCCGGTGGCCCGTAAAGCAGGATATGGGTGGATGATTTGGATCTACTTTTTAAAAGCTCTAAAATATGAGCTGTGCGGTCTTTACCGATAAAATAATCATTAAGGGGTACCTTACCTTCCGGAACGTCGACATAAAATTTTTTCGAAAGATTTTTATCTGATGGGTTCTGGATCAGATTAAAAAATTCATCCTCAGCACTGATTCCCCATCTGTCGATTTCATACAGTCCGACACGTTTGAGCTTGCCATAGATAATACTATGAAGTTCTTTCTTGCTGAATCCGAGAAGGTTGGCCAAATATTTTTGTCCGGCAAATTTATTACATTCAATGTGGTGTATGAAAAAACCCTCAGCAAAGGAAAAAGTATTTGCAATAAAAAAGAACGAACAAAAGTCTGCCTCTTTATCGCTAATGCCAAACATTTTTTTCAATGCCATTATATTCTTTTCGATTTCGGATTTTCCGGGATATTTCAGACGTGCAAATTTCTTATTCATCAACCTGGACACATGTCGGCTAAATTTCTTTTTACTGATAGATCTAACCTCTCGAAGAATTCTGGCAATTTCCGTGGCATAATCATCAGGGTCCAAGCCGGTTTCCGAAAGTTCTTCTTTTAATATTTCCCTTTTATTATCCTTCATACTAGATAGAACAAAATTTCCAAGCTCCTGCATGTCCTCTCCTAAATTCCAGCATATTATTTTCATCGTCTCCTCATCAAAACACGGGTAACGGAGAATATGCCTCTGCATCCAGATAATACAATTTCGTATTACATAAAGGTCATTTTTATCCGGATCCATATGGATACCATTGGTGTTTAATTCGGTTTCAAATGACAGATTTAACATAATCTCATCCTCTAAATCCTAACGTTGCATAAATAACCTGGCAAAATCGACCCCATCCTTCTTGTCCCGTCGTAGCTCGAAGAGCGAAGTCGGATGAATTCACTATTTGGGATGTCCAAAAATAGTGCCTTCACTATGATGATGGTTGTAATAACAGACCATTAGTTATGTTTTGCCATGTTGTTTATGCAACACTGGGATAAAGTCTCTTTGCTGAACTGCCGATGATTATTAATGATTTAATACCTGAATCTTGCATGAAAATTAATGTGAAGTTTGAAAAATATTTAAATACAACAGTTTGTGAGAATTTGGAAAGTAAAGAAAAATACTCAATGGGTAAAAAGGACGATGATCGATTTTATCTTATTAATTTTCACCCTTTGGGCTTCGCTCTTCAAGCTACGACCCAACAGGTCGGGCGAGCCGGAGGCTTCCATATGCTGCGTTGCTAAGGGTTCGAAGTAAACCACTACGACTTTACCCTTAGACGCCTTGCCTCTGAAAGCCTCCGACTCGTGCAAAGTCCAGGTAATATTATCGATATTTTTCATTTCAATCTTTTAAGGTCATTATAGCCAACTATCATTCCATATTGCGGAATGAAAATTTAGTTTATTATTGGGGAATTTTATGCCTGAGAAAAAGGATTATTACAGCAGTTACGGACAAAAACTGATCAGCCTTTTTGCCAAGCTTCTTTTCACACAACGAAGCCATTCGCTAATCGAGCTGTCCAGAATGCTTAATTGTTCCAAACAGACCGTTTTGCGGTTGGTGGATGATATCCGCCGTTCCTATGGAGTTAAGATTGAAGAATTTTTGGAGGGCAAAAGGAAGTATTATCGAATCAAGCGGCTGTCCGGGTCTGCACCATCTATAAACGTAACCGAATCTGAATTAAACGCCTTGTACATGTGTAAGGCTTTTACCGAACATCTGATGGGGAAAAAACCCTTGGAAGAGGCTTCCCAGGCTTTGGAGAAGAATCAGGCAACATTTTTGCCTGAACAGGCGCCCTCACCGAAGCACTTTGCATCGTTCATATCGGGTAGCATCGACTACACCCCGCACCAGGATACCATTCGCGTTTTAATCGAAGCTATGGATAGCGGTAGAATTTGTAAAATAACGTACAAATCAATCATGGCTGCCAGAACCAAAACATTTTATATAAAGCCGCTTAAAATATTTTCACACAAAGATAGTGTCTATCTTCATGCCTGTTTGGCCAGAGCCCCTGGCAAAGCTTACCGTGAACCCGAATTTAATCCACTATTGGCCATTCATCGGATCAAAAAGGTAGAATTAACCGACCGCTTATTCGATTTTCCCAAGACCTACGATTTTGAAAAAACCTTCAAACAAAATTTTGGCGTCATTAAAGAAGATGCTTTTGAAGTGGAGGTCGAATTCACCGGCTGGGCTGCCTGCTATGTTTCCGAACGGATCTGGAGCCCGAATCAAAAGATTCATAAAAGGAATGGAACAACGAAATTGACCTTCAGCGCCTCATCCGAACCCGAACTGATATCCTGGGTGCTTTCTTTTGGCGATGAGGTAACAATATTAAAACCACGATGGCTGTATGAAAGGGTATCAAATTCTATTAATCGAATGCAAAGGAAGTATAAACGGACAGATAACACAAAATTACCTGGTCGCCATCATTGAGGGATTTAAAACCGCTAATCAGGGATTACCTGGATAGGAAAGAAAAGATCGCTCTTGCGACTACAGATTTAGTCTGCCAGTTTTCCAGAGTGAGACCGCACTGTAGGTTCTTGCCCAGAAGTTGGCCTTTTCTTCTGCGGGATACTTATAAAAATCCTGGGTCCAATTAAATGAGGAATTTTGATAGATATCCCGCAGAACGTTTGCAATATGCTTTGGTTTCCAATGAGCGTGGATGAAAAAATCGTAAACCAGCCCCATCATATTTTTGGGTTGAAGCGCAGAGGGGTTTGGAAAGTATAGGATATTTTTTGTCCAGTCTGGAATGTTTCCCTCCTTTTTGGCGTACTCCAGAGCAACCCCCCTGGGAATATCTTCCTGGCTGTCAAAATCCTGGTGAAAAAGATAAAGGTCTGATGATTTATATTCATCTATAAAATCGATCAATGTTTCATTGGAACAGGGGATGAAGCCGGAAAATTTCTGTGCGTGATTCGCTGCTTTTTCAAGGTCCCACATACAGTCCAGAATAAAACCAATATTCGTTTCTTCGATGGCCGTATTTCCATCAAAGTAGGTCCCGATCACATCTACCAATGGCGGTTGGTGGTATTTACCGTATTTTTCTTGATTTTTTTTATGCAGGCTGAAAGGGCTTCGAATAGCGCGCATAAAAGGAGATCCTTCACTCCAGGAATTGTCAA
>Ga0316193_10002682_pt1 | contig 12604 bp, 10 predicted proteins | sample MerIslsedime2_MG_FD_207735 | JGI IMG/M metagenome (GOLD analysis project Ga0316193, IMG submission 207735) | Coastal sediment microbial communities from Maine, United States - Merrow Island sediment 2 | ecosystem: Environmental > Aquatic > Marine > Coastal > Sediment | place: USA: Maine... | reverse complement strand
CCTGCTGACGACCTCCGGCTCGCTGGGACTGCTGTTCGCTCCAAGTCTCGCCATACTGCTGTACGGCATCGTCGCGGGGGTAAACATCGATGAAATGTTCCTGGCCGGTATCGTGCCGGGCGCGGTGCTGATGATTATGCTGGGCATCTACGCCGGCTTTACCGGTGCCCGGTTCGGCGTTCACCACCACACGTTTACCTGGCACGTTGCGCTACGGGCAATGCGCAGTGCATACGCCGATATCCTGCTGCCGGTGTTGATCATTGTGGGAATATTCGGTGGTTTTGTCACCATCAGTGAGGCGGCGGCCTGCACGGCTTTATACGTACTCGTACTCGAGGGCTTTATTCACCGCTCCATATCGCTGAAAAACCGGCTGGTTCCGCTGCTCGCCGATACCGCCGTGCTGGTCGGCAGCATCCTGATCATTCTCGGTGTTGCCATAGGTCTTACCAACCTCATGATTGACGCCCAGTTGCCCATGAAACTCCTGGCCTGGATGGAAGACAGCATAGATAGTCAGCTCAAGTTTCTGATATTGCTAAATATATTTCTGCTGGCGGTTGGCGCCATGATGGATATATTTTCGGCCACCGTGGTCATCGTTCCGTTGATACTGCCGCTCGCCCAGCGCTTTGGTGTCGACCCGGTCCACCTGGGTATTATCTTCCTGGCCAATCTGGAAATCGGCTATTCCACTCCGCCGGTCGGTATCAACCTGTTTATCGCCAGCCAGCGCTTTGAAAAACCTATCCTGGGCCTGTTTCGTGCCGCCCTGCCCTTTCTGGGAATCATGCTGGTCTGGCTTATCATCGTGACCTATGTGCCCTTGTTGTCACTCTGGTGGCAATAAGGGTTTCAGCCATAAAGCAAAATGAGCAGGTATAGACAGGTAGCGACTCCGACGATGATAAGGGTTGCGGGTTCCATCAGTGCACCCCGGGCTTGCGGGCGATGAGCACGAACGCGAGCAGGACCAAACCACCCAGCAGTACCATTTCCAGTGTGAAAAAATCCATTAATCGGTATGGCAATTCATTCACAGTCGCTTTCGCTGAACCCATATCCACCGCTGTTGTTGCCTCAGCCGGCACGGACACAACCGCCATTGCGTGGACCAGGTACCGAACAGTGTGTAGCAAACGTGATCGCTCCATTTTCTTTCTCCCCGATAAACAACTTGTTAACTGTTGAGTATCAGCTTACGAATACGGAGGGTTTAATGCTGTGACCGATTAACACCGGTTTTGTGAAATATTCACATTGTCAGGCGATCTGGTGCCGAAGTTACTAAGGTGTGCGTCAGAGCCGACCTAAGCTTGCAGGACCGTCGGCCGCATGGACGCAGCCGTCGCGAGCGTACAGGGATGTATTCACAAGGTGAATCGCCGATAGGCGAGAGAGGGTCCTCTGGGGGAGAGGGCCCTCCAGAGGAGCCTCTCGGAATGTCCCATTCCTCACCTTCTGCCCTGGGGTACAGCGTGTCCTGCAAGCTTAGGTCGGCTAACTGACTGACGCCTGTACCGGATAGCCCTGGCGAGGACTTGGCGCAAGGCCGTCAGTATCGTTGAGGGAGTTTTTCGTTGATCACAATATGCTTGTGGGCAACGCTGATGTACCCACCGGTGGTGAGGTCCTTCATGATACGTGCGACCATTTCGCGTGAGGCGCCGACACGGTTTGCTATATCCTGCTGCGTCAAGCGTTTTTCCACGATGAGCTTGCCATCACGATCGGATGCCATTCCTAAAAGAGTTTTCGCAACGCGTCCATAAACATCGAGCAGGGCGAGACTTTTGACATTTTCGCTCAGAACACGCACCCGCCGGGTCAAATCCCGAATCAGGCTGAACGCAATACCAGGATGCTCTGCAAGCATCCGCTGGAAATCAGACTTCGAAACAACGGCAAGTTTTGTCTTCTCGGTTGTCATAACAGAGGCTGAACGTGGGGTGCTGTCCAGAAGCGCCAATTCTCCAAAATGCTCACAGGGCCCCTGCATGTTGACGATAATCTCCTTGCCCTCCTCGTTGCTCAGGAACACCTTGACCTGGCCGGAAATCACCACGTAAAGCGCATTCGCTTCATCACCCTCATTAATCACTATGGTATTTTTCGGGTAAGTCCGAATAGTTGCGTGCTGAGCCAGAATAGTCAGCTCGGATCCACTGAGCCCGGAAAAAAGAGGGACTTTCTCGAACACTGTCGTCGCCAGGCATTCCTGCATGTCATGGGCTCCGGTATTTCACTGCCGGTTTCATAATATCCGGATTTTATCTCTGAATTACAAGCGCTGTGGTCGCCGATGCCCGGATCTGGCGGTAAAGTCAATGTGTGAATATTTCACAAAACAGCAATGTAATGCATTACAGCCTGCACAACCTCTTCCCTGTACCTTGAGTTCATGCCTGAGATGACGGCATCCGAATCATAGAGAGGAGACGCCATTATGAAAACGTGTAGAACTATATTACCGGCAACAGTCATTGTGTTCGCTTCGAGCCTGCCGATTGCCCATGCGGATGGCAATTCCTGGAAAATGACGACTCTGTTTGAACCGAGCCCGGCACAGATCGAGCGTGAACAAAAAGGACGTGTCATGATATACCACGGAATGAAGGACACCGTCGTCAACCGGGCCATGGACGAACAGTTCAAGCGGGTTGAAACCATGATGTTCACTGGCACGATCTTGACGGATGATGCTGGCGAGCCGCTGCGTGACCCCGAAACCGGTGATATCGTGGTCGAAGATGATGGGTGCTAGCCCGCACTTCTCACCGCGGGGCGAGATGATCGCGCAGAGATTTGGATTCACAGTGGATTTTCTGATGGAGCGGAATACGGGCTGTATTTCCGACTGAAGAAAATCCGCTGTGGATTCAAAGATCAAGCGAGGGCTCGTCATCGTGGTGAGAAGTGCGGGCTAGTGCTCCCACCGGGCAGGCTGCTGCCCCGCCAACGACGGCTTTAGGGCCGCGGAAATAAGTTATTATCCAAGAGATTGCGCCGGAATTTAGCTCAGATTCAAGGCGCGGCAAGGAGTGCATAATCGCTTTATGTAACCCTTGCCGCAACACAAAAGCTGGTCAAAAAGACAAGCAAGATAGGATGATTATTTGTTTCCGCGGCCCTTACTTGTTCTGCAGCGCAAAATGCGAGAAAATTGATGCCAATACAGGTCATGGGCCTGAAAGAAAATAATGTTCAATCCGATGACGCCGAACGTGGTTTGCCGGGCTGTTTCCCCGCTGCTTTTCTTTTCCGCATTTCTCCAGGCATCGGCTTCATCGGTGGACCCGCAAGTGGAAGCCTGTATCCGCGAGAATGCCCCCAAAACAACAGCCATCCAGAAAATTGAACTCCGCTCCACTGACCGTATCGGCTCTGAAAAGATTCTTGTCGCAGACCTCTACCTGAAACGCTTTGCCAATGAAAGTACGGGACTGATTGCCTATTTCAAAGAGCCCGAGGACCTCCGGGGAACCCGATTGCTGATTATCGAAAAGGCGCCGATAAACGAGATGTACCTGTATATGCCGGCCCTGTTCAAGATTCGGCGTATAACCTCGAAACGCATCTCATCCTCAATGTATGGCAGCGACTTTTCCTACGAAGATCTCGAGCGACTCTACGGCATGCTGTCGTCTGAAACGGCGGAACAGAAAGCGGATGCGCTTATTGATGGACAAGCGGTGTACGTGCTGGTTACCCGACCATCGGAAGGGTCGGGATCCAAGTATGAATCGGTGGTGTCCTACTTCGACAAGAAAACCTGTGTTGCCAGGAAAGTGGAATTTTTCGAATCGGGACCCAGACTTCGAAAAGTGTTGCTGGTAGACGCCGACAAAGTACGCTCGGTCGGCGGCATCAAGGTACCGCACGAGTACCTTATGAACGATATACGCGACAAAACCGAGACCCGTATGACCGTCAGGGAAGTGCGCCTCGACGTGCCTATTGCCGATACGATATTCGATCACACCAAACTCAAGGATTTTCGTGGCATCGACTGAACCAGCAGGATTCCTCCGCTGGAAGCTCATTCCTTACCTGATTTCCCGGCACACTCACCCGATCCTGCTGATTGTTGCCGCCATTACGGTTTTAGCTGTGCTCCAGCTTGTGGATGTCACGACTGGACGGATACAGATTCAGATCGATCCGTCTACAGAGCGTCTGCTGGCCGCGGATGACGAAGCCAATGTTTTCTACCAGTCGACCCGCCGAATTTTTGGTAATGACGAAACCATATTGCTTCTGCTTCAGGCAGAGGATGTCTTTACCACGCAGAACCTTGACCTTATCTCGCGCCTGACACAACGGCTCGAACGGCTGGACGGTGTGATACGCGTGGTATCCCTGAGCAATGCACTGGCAATCCGGGGCACAGAATATGGCATCGACATAGAACCCTACGCGGGACTCGCTGCCGACACAGCTCAGGGGCGACAGGAATTCCGCGAGGGTATCCTGGCAAATCCGATGTATAGCGGCAGCCTGGTAGCCGAGAATGCCCGTGCCACCGCTATCCTTGTCTCTCTCGCCGATATCGGCGGTTACGCGTTTTTCAGTCAGATCGACAAGGCTATCAATCAGATTGTTGCCGAAGAGGCACACGACGCGCAGATCTGGGTAACCGGTACACCACTGCTAACGCTGGCAACCACAAATGCGCTGCTTGACGACCTGATATGGATTCCCCTGATAGTCATACTGGTGATGGCTGTCGTTCTCGCATTCTGTTTTCGTTGCCTGAAAGGTGTACTGGTGCCGCTCAGCTCGGTTGCCATCTCCGTACTCTGGACATTGGCCACCATTGCAGCCCTGGGCTATTCGCTGAATATCATGACGGTACTGGTGCCCTCGCTGCTGATGATTCTCAGCCTCTCCTACTCTATCCACGTTGTTTCTGAATTCCTCGAAGCCGCTGACGAGAGTGAGGACAGGCAGGCTTTAGCCTCTGCTGCACTGCGGCGGGTTTTTCTACCCGTTGTTCTTACCGGTCTGACAACTGCTACAGGGTTTCTTTCGCTCACCTTAAGCCCGCTGGCTGCTATCAGGGAGTTTGGTGTCTTTTCGGTGATCGGTGTGATCTATGCGGTGCTGGTTACCCTCACCTACACACCGTCGATTCTCAAGCTTATACACTGTAAACCGCAAAAGGCCTCGAAAGCGGGAAAACAGCAATCCGGCTGGTTCGATCGATTTGCACGAAGGGTCGCACAGTTTGACATCAGGTACAGGAAAGCCATATTCGTTGCGTCCGCCCTCACCTTTATTTTTGCAGTGGCGGGTATGAGCAAGATTCGGGTCGGCATGGACCACATCACAAATTTCAGGCAGGATTCACCGGTCCGCCACGCCTATGAAGAAGCCAACGAGCAACTGGGCGGAGCCAACCTGTTTTACATTGTCATCGAGACAGGCCACCGGGACGCCGTCAAGGAACCGGTAAACCTGAAAGCCATAAAAGAACTCCAGCTATGGCTGGACGCCCAGGCGGAAATCGGCGGGTCACTGTCAATTGTCGATTACCTTGAGTTACTCAATAGTGCCTTTCATGATAACGAGCCGGAATATCGCCTGATTCCCGATAGCAGGAAAGAGATAGGCCAACTACTCTTCTTTGGGGCCAGTGACGAGGTCGAGCAACTCGTTGACTCTAGATACCAGATTGCCAATGTGATTGTCCGCAGCAGCGCCGTCGACTCTGGTGATCTTGCCGCCCTGGTGCAGAGGGTCGATGACAGGCTTGCACAACTTCCACAACACCTGCAGGCCCGGGTAACGGGAAATCCTGTGCTGATTAACGCTGTACTCGACAAGATCATCCGGGGTCAGGTACAGAGCGTGTTTGCCGCCCTGGTCGTTGTTTACAGCGTGCTGGTCGGCATGTTTCTTTCCTTCAGGATCGGACTGATCGCACTGATCCCGAACGTTCTGCCAGTTGTTGTCTATTTTGGTGTTCTCGGCTTCCTGGGCATCAGCCTGAACCCAAGCAACAGCCTGATTGCTCCAATGGTTCTCGGCATTGCGATCGACGATACCGTGCATTATTTCGCCCGTTTCAACGAGTTCATGAAGCAGCAGGCCAGCTCCAGGCAGGCCACCATCTCATCACTGCGGGTGGTCGGACGGCCGGTCACCTACACCTCCATCGCGCTGTGCCTTGGATTCCTGGTGCTGACGACGAGCGATTTGCGCATGCAGGCACAGGTGGGCGCCATGGCCTGCTTCGCACTGGCATTTGCCTGGTTATCCGATTTTCTTCTCACCCCCGCGCTCTGCAGTAAGCTCAGGATCGCGACGATCTGGGATGCTCTGACACTGGACCTGGGTGAAAAACCGCAGCAAACAATTCCCCTGTTCAAAGGCTTATCCAACTTTCAGGCTCGCATTGTTGCGCGCATGGCCAGTATCCGCGAAGTCAGTGCAGGAGAACGTATCATTACCATCGGTCAACCCGGGATAGAGATGTACGCCGTCATTGACGGAAAACTGCAGGCCTCCATTGAAGGAAAATCCGGCAGAGTCGGTCTCGATTCCCACACGCGGGGGGATATCGTCGGGGAAGCCGGCCTGTTCTTTGCGAAACGCACGGCAAATGTTGACGCCGTTGAGGACACCCGACTGCTGCGCATCACGCAACAGGACCTTGAAACGCTGCGCCGCCGCTACCCCAGAATTGCAGCGCGTGTATTCCGCAACCTGAATGAAATACTGGCCACACGCCTGGTTCATGCCACACAGAGGCTGGGCTGAGGGCACAGCACACTATGATCACCATATCGTCGCAAAACGGATGTTTACTGGATGAGACCTGCTGATGATCGAAGCAGCGCTAACCATTCTTACCTGCACTATCTTCTATGTCGGGGCACATCACCTGTATCTGGGCACCATGCGCACATCCACTCAGCCACACGTACAGCTGGCTGCCATGTACCTGCTGCTTGCAGGCTTCGTGCTGGCCAGTGCATTAATGTACCAGTCGCAGGAAATCAGCGCACAGGTCCAACTTGCCAGGCTCTCCATGACGATAAGCATCCTGTTGTGGGTGGCACTCATCTGGTATGTCGCTTTCTACACCCGATCGAAACCCCTGCTCCTGCTGGACTTTCTGACAGCTGTATGGGTCATATTCCTGGTCAGGAATATAAGCTCGCCACATGGCCTGCTGTATGCCGATGTCACAGCGATAGACCGAACTACGCTGTCCGGACCAAGCCTGTCAGCGTTATATTCCAGTGTTAGCAGCTGGTGGACTGCCGTCAGTTTCACCATGCTGGCTTCGTCGCTGTTTTGCTTTTATGCCAGTTTGCGGATGTTCAGGCGGGGTAACAAACAGGCGGCGCTGGCACTGGTTTTCGGGCTATCCATTCTGGTCGCAGCCTCGCTGGCGGACCATCTGCTCAACACCCGTGTCAGCCATACTTTGTATCTTGCACCTTTCGGTTTTATCGGTTTTCTGCTTGCAAACAGCCTGTACCCCATTCTGCTGGGTTACCAGAAAAAGCGAAAAGCAATCCAGGCGCCGGTCATTTACAGCCTGACGTTCAACCCTGAGTGGACATCGTTCAACAGCACGCTATCGGATCTGCAGTCACCACCCGGTGAAAAACTTGAAGTAGCTGTCACACAAGCCCCCGAATCCACAGTAGCGACAGACCGGGCAACATCGCCATCTTCCACTTTTTTACCCGAGGGTCACCTGGGGGGCGAAGCGGTGGATGTGGCAGTGATAGAGCCGGGAAAAAAGACTGGCAGTAGCGAAACAGGCGAACAAACACCGTGGCAGGAACCCCCGATGCCGATGCCGCAGCGATGTCAGTCCTCCATCAATACAGTCTCTGACAATCTCATAGACATTGCGGTCTATGCCACCATGGCGCTCAACCGCTTCAAGCGTGGTGACGCAGACCCGCAAGTCCTGGAAATGCTCTGCAGCAAAATCCGCACCAAAGCCATCAAAACACGCCGAATGGCGAACAAGCTATCCCGCCCCGGGAAACCGGGCAACGATGTATTGTGACCTGAAGCATAGCCTACCAGGAGCCTGTCGGACTTAGGCTGATTCTACTGCGGCGGTGGGAGAGCGGCCCAAATGCCCTTGATTTTTCGTTGCGTAGGCCCACTATGCGCCTCAAAATCATGAACATTTGTCCTCACTCTCCTACTCGCCTCGCTACGAACACCTAAGTCCGACAGGCTCCTAGGCAGTTTTCAGGCGTGTCCCCAGTACCAGCGCCACCGCGGCGATGGGGAGAACAAAAGTGATCACGGTGGCCGCGATCAGCAGGATTCCCAGTTCGCTATAGTCGGCCGGTACTGTCACAGCTCCACTGGCAGCATCTTTCACCTCACGGCTAACGGTGAAGATCTCGTTGAGATACTTGGTGCCCAGCTGTGCCAGCGATAAGGCCAGGTTAGTGAACGAGGCCATCACGGCGAAGAAGGTGGCCTTGAGATTAGCGGGTGCCGAATTGGCGATCCAGGCCAGCATGGGAATCATGGCCACCTGCCCGAGCGGGGATTCCAGTGCGGTGTCGACCAGGGCAATGAAGCGCGCATCGATAATACCGCCGGTATGGACGGCGGTCCATTCGTGAAAACCATAGTACATACTGACAACGGGCAAGGTCAGGATAGTGCTGATGATGGTGAGGAACACCATGATATAGGCAATGGATTTCTCGGCCATGAAGCGCCGGAAAATGAACATGCCGAACAACGCCAGACTACTGCTGATCAGGGAGAGCACCGACAGAAAATGCTGATCGAAACCCAGCTCATCGATCATCCACCAGGTAGACCCGGGGCCGGGCCCAGGCATGGCGCGGTAGACGAAGATAATAATGGCGGTGCCTACCAGCACCCGGCGCGCGTCCGGCTCCAGCACACGCACCAGGCGGAACATCAGGAAAAGCACAATGGCCAGAGATCCCAGGAAAATAATTTCCTGGTTATAAGGGACGTCGCTCAGACCCATGGTAATGGTGAACACGACAAACAGCAGACTGCCGCCCAATATCCACCAGTTGGGCGCGGGTCGCTCGATCTGGCCACGCACCATCTCCCACGCCTTTTCCCATTGGACGCCTTTGCGCATCAGCCGCCGGGTATCGCGAATCTTGAGCCAGCCGCCCAGCGTGACGCCGAGCACCGATATCACCGGGATCAGCAGTGCAATCTGGTAGATATCGATGTAGATACCCACCTTGTCCTGTTCGGCGAGGGTTTCAACCCCTTCGAACATGAACACGTTGAGCAAAGCGACAAAAATACCACCGGCAACAATAGCCACCCGCCCCAGGGTCTGCATGGTCGTATGCATGAGGCGTATTTGCTCGGCAGGCAAGGGCTTGCCTTCGCTGTTGACGCGCGGGACGGCCTCGACGGTCATGGCGTCGGCGACGACGTCTTGAATGACATAGCCCACCGGGGCGAGCAGGGTACTGAGCACATACCAGGCGCCGAGCGGCATAACGGCACGCATGGCCTCGGTGTGACTGAGCAAACCGAGCATGATAGCCAGGCTGGCGGCGGTCATCCCGGCACCGAGAAACACCAGTGCCGACTTGAAGCGCCAGATCAGGTCGACCAGGTGCCCGATGGGCATCTTCAACGCCCAGGGGACGTTGACCCAGAAAGCCAGTGCGGCGAGAAACGCGGCGGACAGACCGAGGTAGTCCTTAACGAAAAAGGTACCGACGATGCTGGTGAGTCCCGCTACACCGTAGGCGAAATACACCATCAGTGGCGGCAGGTAGGACAGCCGCAGCTCCCGCCCCAGCTCCAGGATGACGCGATCAAACCAGCGGTAGGCGCGTGAAAACATGGGACGAGAGGATGCCGGTTTATGCTACCGAGGACAAGCTTGCTAGCAAGCCTCAGGACAGCCGCGCAATTCGTTTACCGCCTGGTCCATCGCTTTTGATATATCCTGTTCCAGTTCCGTTGCAATGGCCAGGGCTTTGCTGTCGGCCGCCACGACGGTCGGGCGGATAAACAACACACGTGTGCTGCCCGCCTGCTGAATGAGCGTCATGTGTAGGGGACACATGGCCAGCATATCGGGATCGGCATTACTGATTTCATTGGTATACCAGATGTTGCAGAACACCATGGCGCGAATGCCTTCCAGTTTGTTGCGGTTGTAATTCTCGCCCCAGCGTTCAGCAAAACCACTCAGGTTGGCTTGTATATTTGGCTCGAATACAACAAAGAATCTGTTTTTTTCCAGTGTGTTATAGATTTTTTTATAAGAGGTTTCCAGGTCCTTGTCTATGTTCCAGACCAGCACACCGGAATCCGCTACGGCAAGCTGGCCAAGCCAGAAAGTTAAAACCATGCAGAAAGCTATGCTCCTCATACCACCGACTCCTGTTAGAAATTACGCGCCAACAGACCCATTCTACACTCAGCCTCATCCAGTGCTATCTGCACCCGATGACCACTGCCGGGGGCAATCTCTGTTGACTGCCCGTGCATATCCAGCATGTTCTGCAATCGGAACACCCGGTTGCCAACCGGCGCTATCAGTTCGAGTTCATCGCCCACCGCAAACCTGTTTTTTACCTCGACCTCCGCCATTCCGGTGTCGTTGTTATAGGCCACAAGCTCACCGACAAAACGCTGCTGAAGACTCTTTGAGTGACTATCGATGTAGTTCTGGTACTCATGCGCGTGATGGCGCTGGAAGAAACCATCCGTGTAACCGCGATTAGCCAGGTTTTCGAGACGGCCCAGCAGGCTGGCATCAAATGGCCGACCGGCTAGCGCGTCATCGATGGCCTTGCGGTAGACCTGCGCAGTACGTGCGGTGTAGTAGTGTGATTTGGTGCGCCCTTCGATCTTCAGGCTGTCCACCCCCATTTTCACCAGACGTTCCACATGCTCCACAGCACGCAGGTCCCTGGAGTTCATAATATAGGTACCGTGCTCATCCTCCTCGATGGGCATCAGTTCGCCGGGACGCTGGGCTTCTTCGATCAGGTAAACGTCAGCTGACTGGATATCACCGCTGATATCCTGCCTGGCGCCCTTGACCTTGTAATCCCAGCGGCAGGAATTGGTGCAGCTACCCTGGTTGGCATCACGGTGATTGAAATAGCCGGAAAGCAGACAACGTCCCGAGTACGCGATACACAAGGCACCGTGCACAAATACCTCGAGTTCCATGTCCGGGCAGGCCTGGCGAATTTCCTCGACCTGGTCCAGCGACAGTTCACGAGACAGGATAATCCGCCTGATACCGAGCCCTTGCCAGAAATTCACACTGGCGTAGTTCATGGTGTTTGCCTGTACTGACAGGTGTATCGGCAGTTCCGGCCAGCGCTCTCGAACCATCATGATCAACCCCGGATCCGCCATAATGAGTGCGTCGGGTCCCAGTTCGATGATCGGTTCCATGTCGGCGAGAAAGGTCTTGACCTTGCTGTTGTGCGGCAACACATTCGTGGCCATGAAGAACAGCTTGCCCTTCGCGTGCACGTGTTCAATACCGGCAGCCAGATTTTCAATGCACTTGAAATCGTTGTTACGCACGCGCAGGCTGTAGCGGGGCATTCCCGCATACACAGCATCTGCACCGAAAGCGATGGCGTAACGCAGGTTGCGAAGGGTGCCCGCTGGTGCAAGGAGTTCCGGAGCTTTCATGGCAATAGAGCTTAACCGTCCCTGATGGCCTGGTCCATGGCCTGCAATGCAGCCTCCCACGCCTCACCCCGGTTGCCGTCGCGGGCCATCAGCTCCATGAGTCCATAGGCGAGCTGGCGGTGCTCGGCAGACAGGTCACGTAATTTACGCAACATGTACATATAACCGCTGTTTTCCATCTTCAGGGTACTGACCAGCGCGTACAGCTTGAGACTGAGGCCGCCGTGCGGATCGGCCTTGATGATCTCCACAACCTTTTCCAGAATATCGTCCTGCATGTCACACCTTTGGTTTGTCTGCAACATTGTCCCGCAGGTATACAGGAATGGCGTGTTCCGCCGACACTACATTGCCCTGCCCGAACGCCCTGGCTGCCAGACGCGCCACATCCGCAGCATGGGGTTTCTGATTCCGGTAAATATCAGCCGCCGCCATGGAACACTGTGTGGCCAGCACATCGGCATAACTATCCCAGCCACTGCCCGCCCCCACCCAGTGGTCCGGGACTGGCGGCCGCACTCGTTGCGGGGCGCACACAGCCTCCCCGCCCAGGGGATCAACGAGTCCGCCATCATCGCATCTGAAAGCACCCCAGTAGACTTCTTTCATACGCGCGTCCAGGGCCGCCAACACGGCTCTAGCGCCGTGTTGCGCAACCGTTCCCTGTGCCAGAGCCGCCAGGGTCGATACCGGTACAACCGGGAGATCGGCACCAAACGCCAGGCCCTGCGTGATGCCGGCCGCTATGCGCAGACCGGTAAAGGATCCTGGCCCACGCCCGAAAGCCACAGCGTCGAGCCCGGTGAGAGCGAGACCGGCAGCCGCCAGTAAGGATTCGACAAAAGGCAGCAGCAACGCCGCGTGTTGACGCGGCGCCACTTCAAAACGTTCCTGGATTTCATCTTCCAGCAGCAGCGCCACGGAACAGGCTTCGGTGGCGGTT
>Ga0316193_10002681_pt1 | contig 12604 bp, 9 predicted proteins | sample MerIslsedime2_MG_FD_207735 | JGI IMG/M metagenome (GOLD analysis project Ga0316193, IMG submission 207735) | Coastal sediment microbial communities from Maine, United States - Merrow Island sediment 2 | ecosystem: Environmental > Aquatic > Marine > Coastal > Sediment | place: USA: Maine... | reverse complement strand
CTTAAGTGAATAGCGAACTTCCAGAAAATTATTCTCGAAATTAGATTAACCTGTTCATTATTGCATCACAATCTGCATTCCATTATACTGCAGCATAAAAATACCATAATATCGACCACATTCCCGACAGAACCGAAACCGTAAAGCGATGCCCATACCCATCTTACGAACAAAACTGCACCGACCGCCGATTGATGGGGCTCATTTGCACCGCGAACATTTGTTGGACAGGCTTAACCAGAACCAGTGTCGATCGCTGGCCCTGGTCTCGGCACCAGCCGGTTACGGCAAGAGCACCCTGGTTAGTTGCTGGCTGGAGGCCTGCAATGTTCCCAGCACGTGGGTGTCCCTGGACGAGAATGACAACGATCTCAGGCTCTTTCTCTCTTATTTCGTCTCCGCGATCCTACGCATCTTCCCCGTTACCTGCACTGAAACCCTATCCATGCTCAGTGCTGACCAGTTGCCGCCGGTTTCAGTACTGTCAAGGAGTCTGATCAACGAACTGGATCAGATTGAAAAAGCGTTTATCCTGGTCCTGGACGATTATCACCTGATCCGGGACCAAAGCATTCACGCGTTGATTGCCGAACTCCTGCACCATCCATCTGCCTTTATGCACCTTGTCCTGATTAGCCGACGCGATCCGCCGTTGCCGCTGACTGCTCTGCGAGCCAAAGGGCAAATGATCGAGATGCGGACCCGGGATCTGCGTTTTTCATTGGAAGAAACCTCGGTTTTTCTGCAGCAAATGACAGGGGCGCCGGTGGACAGCTCCGTCGCCACCATCCTGGAGGAGAAAACCGAGGGCTGGGTGGCTGGCCTGCGCCTGGCCGTCCTGTCAATGAGGGATCACAGGGATATTAAGCGCAGTTTGACCCATCTGCCGATGGAAAACCGTTATGTCATGGATTATGTTGTCAGCGAGATCCTCTCCCACCATCCGCCGGCCGTACAGGCGTGGATGCTGAAAACCTCGGTTCTAAGTAGATTTTGCGCGCCCCTCTGCGATGCAGTTTGTGGATCAGAGACGGACTCAGGTGGAAGCGGCCTGAATGCCCGCGAATTTGTGGAACTGTTGGAAAACGCCAACCTGTTTGTCATCCCCCTGGACGACGAGCAAACATGGTTTCGCTATCACCACCTGTTTCAGGCGCTCCTGAAACGCCAGCTCAAGCAAAGGCTAAACGCGGAGGAGATCGTTAAGCTCCATCAACGGGCCAGTGCCTGGTTCGCTGAAAATGGCTATATCGAAGAGGCCCTGTCGCATGCCCATGAGATCGGAGATAAAGAGGCCGCCGCACGGTTGGTAAAACACCATCGCCACGATATTATGAACCAGGAGCAATGGTACCAGTTGAACCGCTGGCTACAACGATTTCCACCCGATTTCATTCAGCAACACCCCGATTTGCGGTTGGCCAAGGCGTGGACGTACCAGCGACAGGCCCGTTATTCCGAGCTCTTCGCTATTCTGGACGGACTCGAATCCACCGAATCCGCTCTCAATACAGAATCCACCGACGACAGTATCCTTTGGGGGGAAGTACAGGCCTTAAAAAGCTTTCAGTACTACGCAACCGCCCGGGGAGAGATGTCCGCAACCGCGGCCCGGGAGGCCTTGAACCGTCTTCCTGCCCGGTATCACGGAATCCGTGGATTCGCTCTTCTCGTTCTGTCATTGGCGCTTCAAATGCAAGGAGACCCGGTGCAAGCCCGGCTGGTGGTGGTGGAAGCCCTGCAGCAGGAAGCGGCATCGATCGCCGTTTATAAAACCTCGTTGCTGGCCGCTCTGTGTTATACGAGCTGGATCGCTGCCGATTTAAACAGCCTGAAACAGACGGCGGACCAATTGCTGAAACACGGGCAGAAGCACGATCTGCCGGAAACCATCGCCATCGGCCGCTTTTTTAACGGGATCCTCCATTATCAGCGCAATGACCTGGATCTGGCCGAGCGCTTTCTGGCTCCAGTTGCCGGAACCCCGGGTACCGGCAAACTGATCGTACCGACTGTCGTAACGTACTGTCAAAGTTCGTTTGCCCTCTCTTTGACCTACCAGGCAATGGGCCGTACCGAAAAGGCCAGCCGGATCATCGAATCGGTGATCGGTTACATGCTGGAAACCGGCAATGCCGATTTGATTGAACTCTGCGAGGTGTTTCGGGCCGACCTGGCGCTGCGTCAGGGACATGTTGCCGAAGCTGATCTCTGGGCCCGGAAAGCCTCTCCCATACCACTGGCACCCGCATACCGTTTTTATACTCCCCATTTAACCCTGCCCAGGGTATTCTTGGCCAGACGAACGGCAAAAAGTCTGAGCGAAGCAAATACCTTGCTTTCCCGAATGCATGACTATTATGCGTCGATCCACAGTACCCGCGTGTTGATCGATGTTCTCGTTTTGGAGGCCCGGGTCCATGTGGCGCAGGGCGACGAATCGCAGGCGCTCGAAAAGCTGGCGGAGGCGCTTGCCCTGGCCGAACCGGGCGGCTTCATTCGCCCCTTCCTGGAACAGGGACCGAAAATGGCGAATCTCTTGGGACATCTGGCCAAGCAAAATCCCAGGCCAGGATACGCCGGGCGGATCCTTGAGGCCTTCGGCAGCGGGAAAACCGAATCGTCCGGCGATCGATCAGATGATCGCAGCAGGGCACGGTCGTCATTACCTGATGAGCCGCTGATTCAACCACTGACCAACCGGGAAATCGAAGTGTTGAGGAAGCTGGCTAAGGGATTGAGCAACAATAAAATTGCCAGCAGCCTGTTTATCTCACCCGAGACAGTCAAAAAGCATCTGCACAACATCTTCCGCAAGCTGGATGTAAAAAATCGTCAACAGGCCCTGATCAGCGCCAAATCCATTGGGATTTTGTGATCACCTGCCTTCCATCTCCCACTTTCCCCTAACCCACCCTTCAGAGACCCGATCCTGACCCAAAATACAACTTTTTTTACAACTTTCGGGTAATGTCGTGGCCTGTTCATATGGAGTATAATTAACTATTAAAAACCCGGCAGAAGTATCACCTGAACTGTCCATCAGTGAAAAAACGAACTGCGCTTTTCCATTGGGCTGGGCCTTGGATTGAAATATTTCCTGCCCCACAGATCGGCCTGGTGTTGGAAGGCCTCATTGGATTCATTTCTCGGTTTTAAGAAAGGAAAAAACAATGAAAACTATTATTGTTGGTGGTGTAGCAGGCGGTGCGTCGTGTGCAGCGCGATTGCGCAGGCTGGATGAAAAAGCCGAGATTCTCATGGTCGAGCGCGGACCGTATGTATCGTACGCGAACTGCGGGCTTCCCTACCATGTCGGGGGCGTGATTGAAAAAGAGTCGAGCCTTCTGGTGGCGTCAGAACAGATGTTTCGCGTCATGTTCGGGATTGATGTGCGAACCAACTGCGAGGCGATTTCCATCTCGCCGAAGCACAAGACCGTGGACCTGCGTAATGTAACGACCGGCGAGGTCACCACCGAGTCCTATGACAATCTCGTGCTGTCTCCTGGGGCGGCCTCGGTCCATCCACCCCTGCCCGGCATTGATCTGCCGGGAATATTTCATGTACGGACCGTGCCGGATGCGAGGACGATCCGGGAGTGGGTTGCGAGCGGCACGACGTATCTTACCGGGATGTCCAGGTACTCTGGAATCCAGATGGTTAAACCCGTGCGGCGGGCGGTGGTGGTGGGCGGCGGTTTTATCGGTCTCGAGACGGCGGAGAACCTGATTCACATAGGGTTCGACGTGACCCTCATTCAGAAGCCCGATCACGTCCTGACCCCCCTGGATCCAGAGATCGCGGTCCTCGTCCAGGGCCATATAAAAAGGCATGGTGTGCATGTTGCCGCCAACGACGGCGTGGTCGGTTTCAAGCAGTTGGACGGCGGCGCCATCGAGGTCCAGACGAGTTCCGGTAAGACGTATCCGGCGGACATTGTGATCCTCGCCATCGGCGTGCGTCCAGACACGGCCCTGGCCAAGACTGCCGGCCTCACGATTGGCGACCGCGGCGGTATCCGCGTGGACGAGCACATGCGCACGAGCGACCCGGACATCTTCGCCGTGGGCGATGCAATTGAGGTCAAGGACTTCGGGACCGATCAGTGGAGCCTGATTGCGCTGGCCGGGCCGGCCAACCGCCAGGGACGGATCGCGGCTGACGTGATCGCAGGACGTGATTCCCGCTACCGGGGCACTCAAGGCACTTCCATTATCGGGCTGTTCGGGGGTGCCGCCGCCTGGACCGGTGTCAGCGAGAAGACGCTCAAGCAGCTCGGCGATACAGACTACGAAAAGATCTATCTTTTTCCGAATTCGCACGCCGGGTATTACCCGGGCGCCAAGATGCTCGGTTTGAAGGTTATTTTCCGGAAATCCAATGGAAAGGTCCTCGGCGCGCAGGCGCTGGGCCAGGACGGCCCGGCGGTGGACAAGCGGATCAGCGCCGTGGCCATGGCCATCCAGATGGGCGCGACGGTGTACGACCTGGAGGAAACCGAGCTGTGCTACGCGCCCCAGTTCGGCAGCGCCAAGGACCCGGTCAATTTTGCCGGAATGATCGCCGCCAACGTCCTGCGGGGCGACATGCCGGTCAGTCATTGGGATTCTCTGGACGGCGCCTTCCTCCTGGACGTGCGCGAGCCGGTGGAGCTGGTCGTGGAGAGCGTGCCGGACGCGGTCAACATCCCCATGGGTCAGCTCCGCTCGCGCCTCGAAGAACTCCCTCGTGACCGTGAGATCCACATCATCTGCCGTTCGGCCCAGCGCGCCTACTATGCCACGCGCATCCTTGTTCAGAACGGATTCAAGGCCAAAAATATCTCCGGTGGAACGCTGTCACGGGCGATGTACTCTCTGGGTGAATTGATCTATTAAAGGAATAATTCTCACAGCAACACAGTTGGGAACCATCTATGAACACAGCCATGCAGTTTCTTCAGACTACATTCTCCCCATTGGTGTTAATCTTCACTGTGTCGAATCTGGCGGCCATGGGCTTCCAGGTAAAGATGCCCGAGGTAATCGCGGCGTTGCGGAACAAGAAATCCCTGGCCCTGATCTTCGTGTGGGGCTGGGTGCTGGGGCCTGCATTCGGCTACCTGATCACCCGTGTCCTTCCCCTGGCGGAGCCCTACGTAATTGTGGTGCTCCTCGCCAGCCTGGCGCCATGCGCCCCCTTCCTCCAGCAGATGGTGGGCAAAGCCCGCGGAGACATGGGCTTCGCGGGAGCCCTCATACCGCTGGTGGCGGTCGGCACGGTGGTGTTGATGCCATTGATGGCACCTCTATTGATCAAGGGGCTGACGATCAGCACCTGGGCTCTCGCAAAACCGCTCCTTCTGACCATACTCCTGCCGCTGATGATCGGAGCGGCGATCCGGTATTATGCCGACACTGTGGCCACCAAGATTTTCCCGGCAGTCAAGTTGATCGCCATGCTCTCCACATTGACGACGATCGTGTGGTGTCTTGTGCTTTATGGCCGTGGGATGCTCGACACGGCGGGAGAACTTGCCCTTCTCTCAATGACCCTGTTCATGGTCGGGATGGGCCTGATCACCTATCGCTTCGGCTTCGGTCTGAAACAGAATCAGCGAAGCGTCATGGCGCTGGGGATGGGCACGCGTAACGTCGCCGCGGTGTTGGCGGCGGCGCTTGCCATTCCGAACGCTGACCCGCTTATCGTGACGATGACCGTCATGTGGACGTTGTGGTCGGTTGTCCTCGCGGCCATTGGAGCCAGAATCTTTGCCAAACAGGCCGGCGAGGTGGGTATGGGGAATGTGGCATGAGTACGATAAATAAGTTTCAAGGGCCCACGATGTTTTCAGGCTTAAAAGGGGCTACGTGGGCAAATTTGCCCAACGAGATCTCAGCCGGCATCACCCTGGCGGCCTTGATCATCCCCCTCAATATCGGATACGCGCAGGTGGCCGGGCTGCCTCCCGTATTTGGCCTCTATGCCGGAATCATTCCACTGGCCATGTTCGCCCTCTTCACCGGCTCGCGTCATGTCGTGCCCAGCCCGGATGCCTCCAGCTCCGCGATCGTGGGTGCGATCCTTATCGGCTTTGCTGCGGCAGGAGACCCGCTGCGTGTGCAGTATGCCCTGGCCCTTGCCTTGATGTGCGGCCTGCTGTTTTTCGTGTTCTGGTTTTTTCGGCTGGCTTTTCTTGTTAATTTTCTATCCCGTGCCGTGTTGATCGGCTTCATCAGCGGTCTGGGGATCGAGGTATTTACCAACCAGGTCAGGAAAATTCTTGGGGCGGCTAATGTCGGAGGATCAGGGTTGGAAACCATCGCCCAACACCTCCATGATGCGATGGCAACTTCTGTTGACACATCGGGTTATTTTGTGGAACTCATCGCCCTGTTTGAGTCCATACCGCATGCCAATCTTTACTCAGTGGCGATCGGTCTGGGTGCTTTTGTTATTTTACGCTTAATGAAAAGATACCTGCCCAAAGTACCGGCAGCGTTGGTCGCCCTGATCCTGATGACGGTCATTGTAACCGTGTTCGGCCTGGATCAGAAAGGGGTCGGCGTGCTTGGGGCAATGCCGTCAGGACTGCCGGCCCTGACCCTGCCAAATGTGCCGTTATCCGACTATCTGCGTTTGTTGCCCGGCGCCATGGCAGTGGTAGCCATCACCCTGTGCGAGAGCTTGCTGCTGGTCCGCAATTGCAGTCGCAAGCACAACACCATGGCGGATGGTAACCAGGTGTTGTTTGCCTATGGCATGGCAAATATAGCCAGCGGGTTCACCGGTTCGCTGGTCATGGGCAACAGTGCCTCTCGCACCGCGGCTATAGACAACGCCGGGTCCCGCACTCAACTTTCATGCCTGGTGGCGGCAGTGACCGTCGGGCTGGTCATGGTTTTCTTTACAAAGGCGCTGGCGTATCTGCCCACTGCAGCATTAGCCGGGGTTGTCGCCAATGCCGTGTTGAATCTAATTGAAGTCGGGGAACTCCGGGAATTGTGGCAGATTCGCCGGTCTGAATTCTGGGTTGCTCTCGTCTGCCTGATCAGTGTTCTGGTGTTTGGGCCTTTACAGGCTGTCATCATTGCCTTTTTGTTGTCCACGATCGATCTGCTCCGGCGGGCGTCCCGGCCCGGCACCTGGGTGCTGCGGGAAGCACCGGACGGCAGTCATTTTTTCCCTGAGGAAACAGACCATGTGCCTGATAGTCCCGGACTACTCATTTATCGCTTTGGCGCACCCCTCTATTTCGCCAATGCCGCTTTTTTTGAGGAAGAGGTGGAGAAACTGGTCACACAAGCCGCCTCACCCGTCAAATGGTTCGTGCTGGATGCCCAAGCAATGGTGGATATTGACACCACCGGTGCGGAATCACTGCATCAGGTTCTGACGTCGCTGGCCAAACATGGCGTGACCGTTGCTCTGAGCCGCACCAATCAGACGACCGCAGCGTTGCTATTGCGTTATCACCTGCTGGAACTGATTGGGGAAAAGCGACTGTACCCTACCAACCGTCATGTGATCACGGCATTTCGCAAGGAAACGGAGCAAGCGACGCCGAAAACTTCAACGGAGTAAGATACCTCTCCTAACTTAAAGTTAAACTAAAAGGAGAACTGAATATGAATAAACTTAATGCAGAAATGACCAGCCGGCTTCCTGAGGACAAACAAACCACCCTCGGTCTCTATGTGACCGCCGCGCAGGCCTATGAAAACTGGAAAGTCGCACCGGATCAAATAAAGGTTATAGATGTACGGATCCCTGAAGAGTACGCCCTTATCGGTCACTCGGAGATGGCCTGGAACATCCCTCTTGCCTTTGTGACTTATCAGAGAAAGGACGGCAAATTCGAATACTTCGTGAAGATGAATCCGGATTTTGTCGCTGAGGTCAAAACAATAGCCGGGCCGAACGACACCCTGCTACTCATGTGCCGGTCAGGCGCCCGCAGTGCCATGGCTGTCAACCAGCTCGCGACAGCCGGCTTTAAAAACGCTTACAATATTATTGACGGGGTGGAAGGGGACAAGGTCGATGATCCCGATAGCGTCTTTTGCGGGAAGAGGATGAGAAACGGTTGGAAGAATTCCGGACTGCCATGGGTTTACGGCATTGATCCCGAGAAGATGATCCTTGAAGAAGGCTATACCAAACAAACAACTCCAACGCCCTAATACAGCAACCCAACATTATAAAAGAACCGGAACAATTCATGTAAAGAAATATTGTCAGTATGAAGCAGGCATTCAAGACATAGCATTGCCTCGTTTATAAAGGCGGGAGGACCTGGTTTTCCCGAGAATCTCACAACAAAGGAGTTCACCATGACCGAACAGAAAAGAGTAAGTACGACAGTACCATTGAACTGGAAAGAGGTGTGGTTCACCAATTGCCCCATGGTATCCGCCAACAACGTCGACCAGGAACTGGGATGGTGCCGCGAGGAGTTCAAGAAGATCGATGTTGATTACGCATACTTCCGCCACGCACCCGAAAACAACTGGTACCCGCACTACATCCATAACCTCGATAACCTCATCCGCTTCGGAGGCCTGTATCCCCCGATACACGTCCACGCCGACTACCGCCGAACCGTTCTGCTCGGAGCTACATGGGTGAATGAAGGCGGTTGCATGGCGGTGCGAGTCACCGACAAGATCTTCCGGATGAAGGATCTGAAAGGCAAGAAGATCGGTATCTCGAAGAGTCTGAACACCATCAAAAACGACTGGTGGCGCATTCAGGAACACATGGGTATCGAGAACATGCTGATGTTAAACGACATGACCATGGACGATATAGATCTCGTAGAGTTCCCCTACCCGGATGACTGGTACGACAAGCCCGAGATGCTGCTTGTCCAAATGAATAACCCGTCGGAGTTGTGGATGCGCCGGGATCACAAGCACGACCTGGCCTTCCGTCCATTGGAAACAGCGCTCTTGGATGGCACCGTCGATGCGATTTACACCCAGAGCAAGGTCTTCCAACATATTCAGGAGGCTACAGGCAAGATCAAGATGATCGAGGACCTGACCCGATACCCGGACTGGACCGTGCAAGTCGCCAACACTCCCGCCGTCATCACTTGTACCGATGTGATGGCCAAAGAGCACCCCGAGTTGGTCGTTGCTTACATGAAGGCCATGATAAAGGTGGGGCGCTGGGCGAATGAGCACAAGCGTGCTGCCGCAGCGATTCTTAACCGGCAGACCTATTACCTGGACGCCGAGGATACCTACCAGGGCATCAAGCACGTCGATATGGTACCGAGCCTGAGTGCACAGAACCTGCACTGCATCAAGATCGGCAAGGACTTCATGGTCAGCCACGACTACATCAAGAACGACTTCGATGTGGAGGAGTGGGCGGCCCCGGAGTACCTGGAGCAGGCGGCCATGGAAGTGCTCAAGGAAGAGTGGGAAAAAAAGAGCTGGAGCAAGCTTCCTCAGGGGGGTGGGCTCGAGACAGAAGGCGTGAGGCTCGGGTAGGCCGGAGAAGCATAGGCTCAAACAGTCAAAGTTTTGCGGGTGAGCACCCTGCGGCAAAGGGAACGTTGCCGCAGGGCAAGCAAACGCCACCGCTCAACCCCAAACTGGCTAACCGCGAATTGTTTGGTAATGGCCGGCATCATGGAGTCTATCCAGATCGCCCCGGACCGCCAGCTGATGCTTGGTTCGATACATAGAAGTGCGAAGGTCCATCGCAGGAAATAAATGAGACGTCAGGGCGGGTCACAGGTCATTCGAACGCCGGTCTCCTCAAGATTGAAATCCCCTTGAGTAGCTGGCAGGGGCGTCGTATTAAGGAGAATTACCCATGCAACGTCATTCCTTGAAAAAGGCAGTCGAAAGCAGAATAAAACATGGAGACTCGCTCAAGCGGCGGATCCTGATGGTGGCCGTGGTGGTGGCCGCCATTGTGGCTGCCGGCCCCACACCTGCATCATTGGCCCAGTCACCGGCCGACCATTGGCGCTTTGGGATCACCCCATACTTCTGGTTTCTCAACCTCGAAGGGAACCTGAGATACAGTCCCATCGCCGGTGGCAGCCCCCATGTGGAAATCAGCAACAGTGATCTCCTGGACAGCCTCGACTTCGGTATCATGCTCACAGGAGAGGCGCGCAAAGGCAGGTGGTCGATTTTCACCGACGTGATTTATTTAGATCTCTCCTCCCTGGACAGCCGGGTGAATGACATCGATTTCAACCTCGGCGGTCCCGGCAATCCGACCAGCGTCGATAATGACGCCGGGACATCGTCGTCGCTGAAGGCCTGGTTATTGACGCTTGCCGGAAGCTTTGGGGTGGTGGAGGAACGGGCAGTGACCCTCGAGATTCTCGGCGGATTTCGCTACCTTTCGTTAGACGTGACCACCGACTGGCAGTTGACTACCACGGTCACCGGACCGGGCCCGGGCCAGGTATTCCAGCGGACGGGGAGTATCTCAGAGACCCAGGATGCCTGGGACGCCATTGTCGGCGTGCGGGGTCGGGTGCGGCTATGGGATAGCAGCTGGACCATTCCCTATTACATCGACATCGGGACCGGGAGTTCAGACCTTACCTGGCAGGGTATGGTCGGATTGTCCTACGGATTCAATTGGGGCGAGATCATGATCAACTATCGTTACCTGGATTACGATATGGATGAGGGTGGACTTTTTGATGATTTGACCCTCGAAGGCCCGGGGGTCGGAATAACATTTCGATTTTGACACCCAAATACCACGATGCGAGGAAAACATCATGTCAATCGAACCGTTTGGGGAAAATCTGAGATTTGACAAACCAGCCACCTATCGGATTCGCGTAACTGGCCACATCGACGACAACCTGTATGGTCAGTTGGGTGGAATGATCATTACCCGTGCGTTCACGGCGGACAGCCGCCCCATCACCATCCTGGTCGGTCATCTGAGCGATCAGGCGGCCCTGTCGGGTGTACTCAACGAACTCTACGAGCTGCATCTGCCGCTGCTGACGGTCGAGTCCCTGCCGATCGTCGCGGACATCCTAAACCAGGCCTAAACCTGCTCTTCGTTGGCCATATCCGGGTCAGGGTCGGTGGGGCCAGCCTTAAACGGGTGCCTGGGATTCAAGTCAAAGTCGGAATAAACCAATCAAAAGGAGAAAAGATCATGAAGAGAATCTGCATTTTCAGCCTTGCCGTCTGTGTGGCGCTTCTATTTGCGATTTCAGCCGGGGCTGGGCAGAGCCTGGTGGAGACGGTGGCCAATGGCTGCAAGACTGAAATCGACACCTACTGCAAGGATGTCACCCCTGGTCAAGGCCGTATGCTGGCCTGTCTTTACGCGCACAGCGACAAATTGTCAGGCAAATGCGAATACGCCCTCTACGATGCCGCCGCGCAGTTGGAGCGGGCCGTGGCCGCGTTGTCGTACGTGGTCAATGAGTGTGCCGAGGATTTGGACCAGTTCTGCCAGAATGTCCCCGCCGGGGAGGGACGGCTGCTGGAATGCCTGAATAAGAACGACCCGAAGGTCAGCTCACGCTGCAAAGAAGCGATCAATCAGGTCGGATTGAAATAGGAGGTACAGGCTGTTCTGTCGAGATGTTCTGAGACGTTTTCCGGCGGTCTTGCCTTTAAACCGATTTGGTTTTCGAGGGTACGACCGCCGAGATCCATGGGGGACTCGATACCCAAGAACAAGATCTTATCACTGCCACACTTTGGGATCTTTGATTTAATTTTTAAGTAAAATACGGGATGATTGATAGCCAATACATATTTAGAGATTTTCAGAGCTTGCGATTACTGCTATTAGCCAAAGCTCTGATAACAAACAAGCCGACCACTGTATATAGTGGTTGACCTTTTTTGATGATTACTTGACTTTCAATATGTTATCACAGTGAAAAACTGATCGCCATTCTAACCGATTCCTCCAACTCATCAACGGTGCAGGGGGCTTCCGAAAAGTTATGATACCACAGAGTCAATTGATGTTCTGACAACGGAATTTGACTCCAAGCTGGATAATTAGGTAGGCCAAGTTCTGACTCGCATACCAGTTTTGTCGATTCAAGTACTGGTCAGTTCAATTAATTTGTGAATTGATGTTCTGGCTGCATATAAAAATTGTTTTCTGCCTCTCGTCTTTCGTATATGTATTCCAGCAGTATGCACGATACTCGAAAGATAATTCACATCGACATGGACGCCTTCTACGCATCTGTGGAGCAACGGGACAATCCTGCACTAAAAGGCAAGCCGGTGATTGTCGGTGGTGATCCGCAGAGCAGGGGAGTCGTAGCCGCCTGTTCCTATGAGGCACGCAAATTTGGTATCCATTCGGCCATGGCCTGTGCCACCGCCTACAAACGCTGCCCCCAAGCTGCTTTCATCCGCCCTCGATTTGATGTGTACAAGTCCGTTTCGCGCCTGATCCGGGAAATCTTTTTAGATTATACCGACCTAATGGAACCGCTATCTTTAGATGAAGCCTTCCTGGATGTCACTAAAAACAAAAAAGGAATATCCTCGGCCACACAGATTGCTCAACAGATTCGGAGGCAGATATTTCAACAAACGGAAGGTTTGACAGCCTCGGCTGGCGTTTCGTTCAATAAATTTCTTTCCAAGGTCGC
>Ga0316193_10002679_pt1 | contig 12605 bp, 11 predicted proteins | sample MerIslsedime2_MG_FD_207735 | JGI IMG/M metagenome (GOLD analysis project Ga0316193, IMG submission 207735) | Coastal sediment microbial communities from Maine, United States - Merrow Island sediment 2 | ecosystem: Environmental > Aquatic > Marine > Coastal > Sediment | place: USA: Maine... | reverse complement strand
AAGGACTAGATCCAAGAGAGTTCCTTGCGGAAAACAACTCATACCATTTTTTTCAACACCTCGATGACCTGCTGATCACTGGTCCGACCAATACCAATGTCATGGACCTTCGCCTGGTATTGGTAAAATAGAAAATTGTGGGTTGCCAATGGTCGCTTGTGGTATACAATTGTACACTCGGGTTGGAATATTAGTAGCCGGTAGCGTAGCGCATAATTACTTGAATTAATAGAGTTTTTTCCGTAGCCTGCAGAGGTACAACGAAAAACCGTAAACTGACGCTGGTTGAGCTCTTGACAAACCTGAAAGAAGTATTATCTGAAAGACCCACTTTTCGGGGGGCCTTGTGCTTGCTGGCAAAAACGGGATAAGATAGTTTGGCTGGCGGTAAAGCTAAGACCTTACAACAGAACTCGGAACGAATTTTGCTCTACGATTGTGGGGCAACCTCCGGCGCAAAAAAAGAGTGAGTAAAAGCTGTAGTGATGGCAAAATCCGATAAAAAATCAACTCCTATGACCTGGATGAAACTGGCGAGCTTGACCATCCTTTGTCTCGCTCTGGTGGCTGGAGCAGGTTGTAATCAGCTTACCCCGCAGAATGAGTTGGGGATTATAAAGGCCAGGGGCGAGCTCCGAGTGCTTATCCGTAACAATGCCACCTGCTATTACGAAGGCCCCACGGGATTTGCGGGCTTTGAATACGAGCTGGCCAAAGCCTTCGCTGACTATCTGGGTGTGAAGCTGGTCTGTGTTGTCACCCACAATTTCAAGCAGATGATCCCCTCCCTACTTCGCGGTGATGCTGACCTCATCACCGCAGGCTTTACCGTCACAGAACAGCGAAGACGAAAAGTGGCATTCGGGCCTGCTTATATGGAAGTCCAGCAGCAGGTGGTGGGGCGGCTGGGAGGACCGTCACCTGACAAGGTGGGCGATCTCATTGGTCATCCTTTATGGGTAAATGCCGGCACCTCATATGAGGAACGGCTGAGGCAGCTCAAACAGCAATATCCTGGATTGTCGTGGATGCCGGTTTCGGGATACGAGACCGAGGAAATCCTAGAGATGGTCTGGCAGGGAATAGTACCACTTACCATAGCTGATTCGAACATCGTTGCGGTTAATCGGCGCTATTATCCCCAGTTAAGAATTCACTTTGCAATTGAACAAGGCCAGCGGCTGGCGTGGGCCCTGCATCCGCAGCACCAGCACCTTTTGGCAGCCGTTGAAAGATGGTTCGCCCGGCCGGAAACCGCTGCCTTGCTCCAGCGTCTCAAACAACACTACTATGGGCATCTCAAGGTTTTTGATTATGTGGACCTGGTGCAATACCACAACAGGGTGCGTCATCGTTTGCCGCGGTACCGCGATCACTTCGAAGAGGCCGCAGAAAAGCATGGATTGGATTGGCGGCTTGTGGCAGCGCAGTCCTATCAAGAATCTCACTGGGACCCAAATGCGGTAAGTTTTACCGGGGTCAGGGGTTTGATGATGCTTACTCAGAAGACCGCTGACACCCTAGGCGTGAAAAGCAGGGTAGATCCGCGCCAATCCATTGAAGGTGGTGTCCGCTACTTGGCTCAGATACACAAACGACTTGGCGAGGATGTGTCCGAGCCAGATCGGACATATATGGCTCTGGCTGCCTACAATGTAGGTTGGGGACACCTTGAGGACGCAAGAATGCTGGCCGAAAAAATGGAGAAAGATGCAAATAGCTGGCAGGATGTGAGCGCTATGCTGCCGTTACTGCGTCAGAAGAAGTATTACCGCAACTTGCCCCATGGGTATGCTAGAGGAACCGAACCAGTCAGATATGTGGACCGAATCAAGACCTACTATGGAATCCTTGTTCAGAACACCGAGCTGACTCCAGAAAAATCTAGGCAACTGGCTGCAATGGATAGGACCTTGCAGTCAAGTGGCCTCAATCCTCCACTGTAAGAAAATTCATTCAACATCGAAAACCTGATCCTTAGGCTCACGTCAGAGTTCTATGGCTTTGTCGTCAAAGATTGCGAGCTGTTTTGCAGTACTGGAGCGATAAATTCCAAATAACAAATCACAAATCACAAACAAATCACAATGACCAAAATTCAAAATTCCAAACCTGTTTTGGTCATTTGATATTGGAATTTGAAATTTGTTTGTAATTTGGTGCTTGGAGCTTGGGATTTCATCTACTCTATTGATCTGGCAAACTGCCGCAAGAGAGGAAAAACTATTGAAGCTCCCACCTCAGGGGCAGCCCAAATGCTGAGCTATGCCCGAACCAGAAAGTAAAAGATACCTTCGACGATTGTCGTAAGCACCCCATATTTCATAGCTAGATAGACGAAGGGTAGGACGATAAAGATGCCATAGCGTCCTAAGCGCAGGTAGGACTCTCTCAGTCTAACCGGAAGCAGGCCCGCTAACAGCTTAGAGCCATCCAGAGGTGGCACCGGCAAAAGGTTGAAGAGCGCCAGGATGATATTTATGTAGCAGGAAAAAACCAGGAGGTCGACGAACAGTGGAGTCGTTGAGGCTGGTAGATATCGAAGTCCCAGAGCAAAGAGCACAGCCAGGGTGATATTGGTGAGAGGTCCAGAGGCAGCCACCAGCATCATTGCTTTATTTGGCTCTCTCAAAAGGTAGGGATTTACCGGAACCGGTTTGGCCCAACCTATCAGTATGGGAGATTGAGCGAAGTGGAGAAGTAAAGGCAAAACCACTGTTCCGAACGGGTCAATGTGTTTGAACGGGTTTAAGGTAAGGCGGCCGGCGTCACGCGCAGTAGGATCACCCAGACGAAGCGCGGTGTAGCCATGGGCTACCTCATGCAATATTACGGAAAATAGAAGCACCACAAAGATCAGTACTTTCGCAAGAGTCAACATGACCATAGGATAAATGTCCCTCCGTTAAGTTTGCTCTGCCATCAACAGCATAAAGCCGCTCTCATGGGACGTCAAGCAACCATTGTTAAATTGTTTGTCAGGCTGCAAGTAGCGCTTGTCTCTCTTGCCTAATCTTGGGGCTTGTTATAAGATGCCTCCATGTACTGCTAACCGTTTGGCCTGTCACATCACAGCAGGTTTTCACTGACAGCGTTCGGGTCAGCAAAACCAGTCGTTATGCGCACTTGTGTGTCCGCCTCTTAATTGTCCAGTTTGCTGCCAGTGAATAGGAGCTTGCCATGAAGGTATTTGTCACAGGAAGTACAGGGTTTGTAGGCAATCATGTTCTACATACTCTCCTGGATCGGGGCCACCAGGTGCGAGCTTTGGTGCGACCGGGTTCGGAGTACAAGCTGAAACAACCGGATAAGGTAGAGGTAATCGCAGGTGAGGTTACTGAAAGCGCCGATCTGATTCAGGGTATGAAAGGATGCGATGCGGCCATCCATTTGGTGGGTATCATCCGAGCCTTTCCAAGTCAGGACATTACCTTCGAGCGGCTGCACACTGAGGCCACGGCCAATGTCATCGAAGCTGCCAAAGAAACAGAGATTCCGCGGCTCCTTCATATGAGTGCCCTAGGGGCCAGGGAAGATGGCCCCACTCCATACCTGCGGACCAAATTCGCCGCTGAAGAGCTCGTGCGTCAGAGCGGGCTGAACTACGCTATCTTTCGCCCTTCCCTAATCTTTGGCAGGGGTGGGGAAGCGATAAAGATGTTCGGGGACATGGTAAAGAAGTATGTGGTTCCCATCATCGGGGATGGCCAATACCGTTTGCAGCCGGTTAGCGTTACCACAGTAGCTCAAGGGTTCGAGAAGGGGCTTGACCCGGAAATCGCTAAGGATCAGACGCTGGATGTGGGCGGTCCCGACAACGTAACTTTCGATGAAATCATGGATACTCTGGCCCGGGTGATGGGTAAGTCCATCGTAAAGATTCACATGCCGGTTCTGCCCTTACGACTGGCCACTTCCGCGCTCCAGCACGCTCCTGGATATCCCCTCACCACAGATCAGATCACCATGCTGCTGGAGGGCAGCACCTGCGACGAGAAACCTTTCTATGAACTTCTTGGCCTTACTCCGAGCTCTCTCGAGCAAACCTTGAGAGACGCCATTTGGTGAGATTCTGTCGACCGAGGAGATATGGGATGTGAGATGTTAGAAACAAGTGTCTATCTCACATCACACATCCCACATCAGCAAACGATCTTCTTTCTCTACAGCACTGATTCCTTGAACTCCTCCCATCCTACTCTATTGATGAGCGCTCCTAATCGTTCCCCACTTTTGGAGTTGGCTTTGTAGAAATTGACAATAACGCCAACAAGGTTCAGTACCTGCTCAGCATCGAGACCGTTGGTTAGATCACGGGCGAGTTGAGGGTGGCGACCCAGTTTGCCACCAACCAGAACTCTGTAATCGTTGGCTGTAGTGCTAATTGCGCTGTTGGGACACACTCGGGCACAGACACCGCATTCAACGCAGAGATCTTCCTCTATGGACACCAGCAATCCGTCATCTAATATTATTGCTGATTCCTGGCAGACAGCCTCACACTCACCGCAAGCAGTGCACTCCTCGGGCTCACAAGAAATATGGGCCTGGCCGATAATACCGATATCCTTGATCTGTGGCTGGGAACAAGCATTGGGACAGTCTGCCAGAGTTACCCGAAGCTGGTGATGTAACTTCACATGGTCGCCCAATTGTGAACGGAGAAAGCTAAGCAGGTCTGCCTTTTCGAGCAGACTTTCAAGGTTGGAAACCAGGTCCGCTGAAGTGACTACAGCGTTCTGGCAGCCACTCGAGCCAAAACAGGCCTCGACGCTATAGCCTTTGACTCCCTCGCTAAGACGTTTCAGATGATTCCGCTTGCTCTCTTCCAGATCGGCCTTGGTGACGCGATTGCGGCCGGCAGCGGCAACCTCTTCTTCCACTTTTTTGCGCACCTTGGTGCGGACAAAAAATGGAACACGGCGGAGTGTCTTCTCAGCCTCACTGTCCCAGGTTATTTTCATATGCGCACAGCCCTCATCAATACCAATTGGCAATTCTGGAGGAATTCTAATCCATATAGCCGCTGATGACAATGAGCCCTCGGCCATGGAGTAGTGGAGTAGGGGTAATTTCGGATTTCGGATTTCGAATTTCGGATTGAAAAAGATGAAATGCAAATCAGAAACTCAATTTGAAGTCCACAATCCGCATTCCGCATTCTCAAACTGGGAACCCGCCCGCAGGGTGGGAGTCCGAAGGACAAATCTGCAATTGTTACTACCCATACAGCCGCAGCGGTTCCCCATAGAGCTCAATATCTCCAGCTTCATTGAACCGACCCTTGATGCAGGAGATATACTGCATGCCCCGCGTCAGCATCAGATGCCAGGCCTCAGGAATGTCATAGAAGCCTTCTGCTGAAGCGGCCAGTACTGAGTGATCGCACGATAAGGATAAACTGGTCAGCGCTTCGTCAGCATCAAAGGTCATTGGTAGCGTATTGCTGTCGATGAGATAGACTATTAACCCTTTTTTCATATTCTCTCCTCCTTTTAAGTTAATCGGTTCGTTTGTATCAGTGACTTTAGGCAGGCAGAGACACCTGCCCCACCAAACAAGTCTGAGTTCAGATAAGTTAATCGTAGGGGTGGGGTTTACCCCCGCCCGCAAAAGGTTGACCAACAAACAAGTATCCAGTATCCAGCATCTAGTAGGGCAGGCGTCCCTGCCTGCCAAAAAACAGGCACAGAGGCCTGTTCTATTAAACAAAGTGTTCCCCAAAGACACCCACCGTCTGCCCACGGTGGGCGCCTTCAGGAAAGATGGGGGTTGAGGTTGGTGCCAAAAAAAAATCCCTAAGCTGTCTCCAGCTTAAGGATTGCACCCAGTTTACTTTGTCCTTAAGGATAGTCGATCCCAGCCATGTCCGCGTGGCCTGTACTCGACTAGCACCTGGGCAGGTCTTCTGGCTCTCGGATCATCCTAATTGCCGCGCCTTCCCATCTCGCTCGAACGTGACAGTGGCGAATTTGCGGCTTTCGTCCCCGATGACAGCGGCGGGACCGCTCCCGACTTCCACGGGATTCCCTATTAAACCCTTTCGGGTACCCAAGTTGTTTTGTCTTCTACTACTACAAGGCGGTGGGAAAAAGCAAGAGAAAAAGGGGCTCTCCCATCGTCTATTTTTTATTCAACATCGAAAACCTGGTCATGAGGGCCAGTCCCAGATCCCGCCGTGCGGGGGTCGGAGTTCAATGACTTTTCCGGTAAAGATTGCGAGCTGTTTTGGAGTACTGGAGTATTGGAGTGTTGGAAAAAGCGAAAGCCCGAATTTCAACTTGAATGAGTCCTTTCATTTCTCCATTACTCCACCACTCCATCACTCCAGCAGACTGCCGCAAGTAGGGAAAGACCATTGAAGTCCCCTTAGGGGGCAGCCCAAAACCGGGTCCTTTGGGCCAGGGTTCTTTATTTTCCCGGAACATCAAAAAAGGACTCGTCTTTTTTTTCATTTATCTCTATCCTACTTGCAATACATTCGAAGTATAAAACCCTTTTCGAATCTCCTTGGAACACAATCGCAGCTTAAAACCCTTTGCAGTTCTGCTTTGCATACAATTGAAGCATAAGACTCTTTTCAGGAGGAGGTGTCGAGTTATAAAAGACGAAGGAAACTACTACGACAGGAGGTGACTGACAACAACTTGTTTTTTGTCTTTTCAGGTATGACATCGAAAGGAGGTCAAAATGAGAAAGAAAACCTTGGCCATAACAATCTTCGCTGTCCTGGCGATGGCGCTGTTGCTCGTGCCAAACTTTGCCGCGAAAGCGCAAGCCGCAGACAAACTCGGCTGGGTCGGTCCCGTCTACAAAGAGTTGTCCGCCAGTCTAACCGAGGGTTTCAAGGCGTATTATAAGAAGACCTACGGTAAGGACGTGGACATCACCTTCGTACGGCCGGGCGGATGGCCGGTCTGCGTGGACAAAGTGAGAATATGGGGTGGCAAACCTGATGCCGACATCTTCCTGGGCGCAGGCGCTCCAGCGCATGAAGTCTTAAAGCAAGACGGATTGCTTATCCCTTACAGACCGAAGAATTGGGATAAGGTTCCCGCCGAATGGCACGGCATGAAGGTAAAAGATAAAGATGATTATTGGACCTGTTTCGCACCCTGGATCGTCACCAATCTTTACAACGAGAAGGTTTTGAAAAAACTCAGGCTGCCGCCGCCGAAAACGTGGAACGATCTGCTCAACCCCATCTACAGGGGAAACATCGTACATACACTGCCGTACGCCTCCGGCACCATGCATGAAGCCATAGAAATCCTTATACAGGGATTTGGAGAAAAGGAGGCTTGGAAATATCTTAGGTTGTTGGCGGCGCAGTTAGCCCGCTTCTCCACCGGCAGCACAGATACGACCAACCTAGTGAAGCGCGGCGAAGTTCCCATCGGGGTGGCGCAGCCGCAAATGAACGCGATGGCGGCGCGCAAAGATGGCTATCCCGTCCGGGATTTGCTCCCGGAAAAAACGATCCTGGTTCCGGAGGCCGTGGCTTTGCTGAAAGGCGCGCCCAACGAAAAGATCGGGAAGATCTTCCTGGACTGGCTATTCAGCATGGACGGACAAAAATACGTGCTGGAGGGTCGTTACTTCGCCGCCAGGTCGGACATTAAATTTTCGGTGTGGGAAAAAGAAGGCGTCACCATGGCCAAGCACGCCGAGAAGGCGCTGGGAGTTGATTCGTTCTGGGATCTGGATGTCGGGTTTATTGAATACGACCTGGATCTTGCCACCAAGAGATGGGACGAAGTCAACCGCAAATATGAGTACGAAATCTACCGAAAGTGGGGCGAGTTGAAAAGCAGTCTTTTCCTGATAGAGGAAGTTGAGGGAGAGATCCAAGCGGCGAAAGCCCAGAAGATGAAGGTGAAGAAGGCTGAGGCGAAGATAAAGGAAGCCAGAAAGCTCTTCGAGATTGATGGTGCGTATGCGGCAGCCCGCTTGGCTGCATCCAAGGCACGCGCTCTGCTTGTGGCGCCGTAACGATAAGGTAGAATCAGAATACTCTCCGGGATTGACGTACGGGCGAGCCAGCGCTCGCCCGTACGTTCTGTTGTAGATAGGAAAGGATATAATGTGACTCGCGGCAATATCTTGCTGTCAACACTCCTGTGGTCGATTATTGCCTTCCTCGTGCTTTATCCGCTGTCAATTCTGTTGGTGGAAAGTTTCAAAATCGCCGGAACCGGCGGCTGGGGCATAAGCAATTACCTGGAATTCTTCAAAGACACGTATTATCTTAAAACCTTTGGAAATACCTTGTTTCTGAGCACTCTGGTGCTCCTGACCACCACTTTGTTCGGGATACCCCTGTCCTACATCCTGGCGAGATACAGACAAAGGGGAAAGACAGTTTTCACAGCCCTCATCCTTTTGCCCATTGTTTTGCCCGCTTACGCCGGCGTATTTGCCTTCATCATCTTTTTCGGCAGATTTGGCACTGTGAATCTGCTCCTTATAGATATGGGGTTGATCAAGGAACCCATAAATTTCATCTATGGGCTTCACGGGCTGGTATTCGTTCAATCCCTGCACATGCTCCCTTTTATCGTCCTTAGTCTTTCCGCAGGTTTCACCAACATAGACCCCTGCTTTGAAGAAGCCGCCGAAGTCGAGGGAGCGAGCGGCTTTTGGAGATTCCTCACAGTCACTTTGCCTCTCTGCACTCCAACCTATCTGGCGGGGGCTGTCATCGTCTTCCTCTGGCCCTTTACGGACTGGCTGACGCCGTTGATTTTGGGGCAGGTGGATTTTCTCCCTTCAGTTGCCTACATCAATATCGCCTATCACTTTACCGATATGCATCGCAAGTACATGGGGATCGTGGCGGTGGTGGTTTCTTCAATCGTTTGTATTACCCTCTTTTTGCTCGCCAGGTGGTGGGTGGAGAGGAAAAAGTATACTGGGCTGTCGAAAGGGACAACGGCTGAAGGGAGAGTGATCGAGCCAAGCCCGTTGGTGAAAGTGGGCTCGTATGTGTACATGATTTTTATTGCCCTCCTCGTTTTGCTCATTCCGATCGTGCTGGGCTTAGCAGCTTTTTCAAGAAGATGGGTGCTTGAGCCATTTCCAAGCTATTGGACCCTGGAAAATTTCAGACTAATCCTTCTGGAAAGCCCGGGCCTGATAATGAACTCTTTCAAGTTCAGTTTGATAGCCCTGCTTTTCGGGATCGTTTTCGGGCTTCCTGCCGCCTATCTCATCGTCCGCACCCGTATGCCGGGAAGGGATGCGCTCGACTTTGTAATCACCCTGATGCTGGCTTTCCCAGGTATCGCGGTGGGGGTCAGTTATCTCCTGGGATTTTGGAAAACGACACCCGTACCCTTAGCCGACTATTGGATCATCATGGCGCTGGCCCTGTTTGCCCGGCGGCTCCCGTACTTTTTGCGGATGGCTCATGCCTCTTACTTGCAGTTGGATATTTCGCTGGAGGAGGCCTCCGAAGTATCGGGCGCAGGTAAAATTAGAACTTTTTTCAATATATCATTGCCGTTGCTGCTCAAAGGGGTGCTGGTGGGCGTGGTGATGTTCTTCATCATGGCGTTTCAGGAGATTTCTACTGCGATCTTCCTTTATAAAGGAGGATGGGAGACCCTGCCCATAGGAATCTATTTGAACTGGCACCGAGGCATGGAGTTCGGAATCGCCGCCGCCATGGCCTTTCTCATGATTGTGATCACCTTTATCCTTCTGCTGATCATATCAAGGATCAGCGGCGGCGTACTCAAAGCAGCCTGGGGTCCCGGTGGTACGTAAAATATCAGGTGTTGGGCGGTCATTTTGTCATAAGAGCCATAGACCAAGTAGCCAGTATCCAGTAGCCAGTAGAACCAGGGCGTAAGGCTTAAGGCACAAGGCGTAAGGCAACTAATTTAATGAGAGTTTGTTTTTTGCCTTGAGCCCTGTCCCCTGCGCCTTATGGCTGGTCGACAACTGATTACTGCTTTTTTACTTGAAACCGCATGTTTAGCGGGTAGATTCTTGCTTACGGAGACAAGTTGAATGGCATTTATAGAGGTCCGCAACCTGTTCAAGTGCTTTAAAAAAGTGGTGGCAGTTAATCACATAGACCTTGAGGTGAACGAGGGAGAAATGTTAACCCTCCTTGGGCCCAGTGGCTGCGGCAAGACAACCACCTTGCGCTGCATCGCAGGGTTGGAAAAACCAGAAGAGGGGGACATCGTTATTGACGGCAAGCCCATGCTTTCGGAGGGATTTGTCGAGCCGTCAAAAAGGGGAATCGGCATGGTGTTCCAAAATTATGCCGTATGGCCACATATGAAGGTTTACAAGAATATCGTTTACGGCTTGAAAATTCAGAAGATACCCAAGCAGAGTATAAAAGAAAGGGCGCAACAGGTATTGGACTTAGTGGGTTTGGATGGCTTGGAAGAGAGATACCCAGGTCAATTGAGCGGCGGGCAGCAGCAAAGGGTGGCTCTGGCCCGGGCTCTGGTGGGAAATCCTAAAGTGTTGCTGTTGGATGAACCCCTGAGCAATCTGGATGCCAAACTCAGAGAAGAATTGAGATTTGAAATCAAGAGTCTGGTAAGACGTATGGGGATCACCTCGGTCTACGTCACCCACGACCAGGCAGAAGCAATGGTTATCTCTGATCGAATTGCCGTCATGGACTCAGGGAACGTGGTGCAAATCGGCACTGCGCAGGAAATATACGATAAGCCCGCCAACAGATTTGTTGCCGATTTCATAGGTACCATGAACTTTATGGCCGGGGAGGTGGTCCAGGTCCTCCAGGGCACAGAGGCGGTTTATGTGCGCACCGAATTCAGCGAGAAGATGATGTGTAAGACGCCTAGCCTAATGGTCACAACACCAGGGGAAGAAGTCTATGCATCTATACGTCCTGAGGATGTGGAAGTATTTGTGGAACCACCTCAAGGTAAGGAGAACCTGTTCAAGGGAACAATTGCCCATAAGGCATACTTGGGTAATTTTCTCTACTTTTTCGTCAGCGTAAATGGAACTATGATCAGGGTGCAGGCTCCACATAACCTGCCGCGAGAAGAAGGAGATGAAATCTACCTGTTTCTCAATCCGGAAAAATGTATGATCTTGATTTAGGCAGAGAGCAGAGAGCAGAGAGCAGAGGGCAGAGGGCATAGAGTGAAATTTCGAATTTCGAAATTACCGAGCCGGAATTCCGCCCTACGCCTTGCGCCTTGTGCCCTGCGCCTTTTGCCGGTGTTTTAGTATATGGCTGGCGAATTCGGCAAACCCCTCGCCACCCTCCAATGCAGTGATGTAGGCAGGCAGTGTCTGCATCTGGTCCGCGAATTTCAACACATTTTTTACCGCCACGCTCATTGGAAAGTATTGAAACATGGGTTCGTCGTTTGGTGAATCCCCGCAATAAGCGAAGTTCCCTTTTTCTGTATCCAGCTCCAGGCCGAAGCGTTCTGCCATAAACCTCTTTACCATTCCAAGCTTGTCATACTTGCCGAACCAACCATTTACGTGAATGGAAGATACTTTGCAGGTGGCGCCGTGCGCTTCAAATAAAGAGCAAATGTGCTTGACTGCTTCGGACCCTAGCGGGGATACGTCCTCGCAATAGTCTATGGCCAGATCCGCTTCCCGGTAGTGCTGATCGCTTGCAAGTGCACAGCCTGGAACGGCTGCGAGAATCTCGTCCCGCACGGTCAGGAGACGCTGTCGTTTTTCAGCGCGGACCGAATTAGTGTCCAAGAAGCGCTTTTTCAGTTTTCGCTCCTTTTGATCGAGCCAGAAATAGAAAGCCCCATTTTCTCCCACCACCCCGTCCACGGGCCACATGCGGGCAATGTGATCACACCAGCCAGCCGGTCTCCCAGTGACGGAGATTAGCTTCAGCCCAGCATTCTTGAGATCCCAGAGTGCAGATAAAGAGCAGGCAGGAATCCTACCATGGGTGGTGAAGGTGTCGTCAATGTCGAACAAAACTCCCTGGAGGTTCTGAAGTAGATCAGGAGAGATATTCTCGATGGGAGCAATATTGTCATTCATGGCTGAAAATAGAGTTGATCATTACCCAATGCCGAACAAGCTGAAATATCCGGGTTAGAGCTCAGGAAGGTTGAGCTACGCTTGCAGTGGATTCACTTAACTGCTCAAGTAGTCGCAGTTCATAGTTTTTGAGAATGTCCCGCGCCTTGCGTTCCACCTCCTGCAACCGCAGATAAAGGGTGCGGAGATCCTCCGTCTTGCCGAAGATCTCCAGTTCAGTATTTATTTGGTCCATCTGTTTTTCATGAATAGAGACCAAGACCCTGCAGCGGAAGATAACTTGTTGGCAGACCATACGCCACCGAGCGCTCTTCTTTTTGTCCTGCCCGGCCAGGGTAATCATCCGCACTGCCTCGTCAATGTCATCCTCATCCAGAGCCTCAAGCGCTCTATGCAAGTAATAGCGACGCGGAAGAAATCCTCGGCCTTCAACCTTCGGTGCGAAAGTCTTGCGAAAGAGCTTGAGCAGGGAGTTAAGTCCGAGCATCTACCTCAAGCCCTTTGTGCTTCGATGCCTGCACGTATGAGCTTAACGAAGCTCTCTCGCAGCTCGGGGAGCTCAATGGACATCTCATCTATCTGTTCTA
>Ga0316193_10002678_pt1 | contig 12608 bp, 16 predicted proteins | sample MerIslsedime2_MG_FD_207735 | JGI IMG/M metagenome (GOLD analysis project Ga0316193, IMG submission 207735) | Coastal sediment microbial communities from Maine, United States - Merrow Island sediment 2 | ecosystem: Environmental > Aquatic > Marine > Coastal > Sediment | place: USA: Maine... | reverse complement strand
GACGACGAGGGCCCAGGCGAACCCACCGGCGAGCTTCTGGAGGCGTCGGCAACCCTCCGAGCGGTACGGGCCTGCGCCGGCAGGCGACTCCAACCTGAGCGTGCTCCAGCCGCGGGCATACGCCCCTAGGAACACCACGACGACGATCGTGTGCGCGACCAGCGATAGCCACGTCACCGGCGACGCTGCGGCGAACGAGCTCGCGCCGCGAAGCGCGGGCCACATTCGGGCGAGCTCCACCACGAAAAGAGCGATGATTGGCCAGGCCGTCAGTGCGATGTGGCTGCGATAGCGCGGCACGGAGTATTACCTACCGCTCCCGTCTTTGTGTGGTCAATTTACTTCAGGGCGGCGGGCTTGCTCGAGCGGTCGCTACTCCGGTCGAGCCCGAGGAGCGTGAGCGGCTCGTCGGACAAGGTCATGCGGATCCGGTCGCCGATGCCAATGGAGTAGACCTTCTGGGTGCCGTCGAGGAAGATTCGGCCTTTGGTCATGCGGCTGGCGATCCGGAGGTCTTCACCGGGCGGGACCATTCCCTTGACGAGGCGATACTTGTTGTCGACTCCCCGATACGGTTCGCGGACCACGAACTGGATCTTCTGCGACCCGGTCGCCAGCACTTTGCCGCCGGCCGAGCGAATCGCCGCGGTCGAGCCAGCCGCTGGGCCGACCCATACGCCACTCGACATTTGACGCTCCTGATCGCCGGCGTACTCCAAGATGTAGCGCGAGGTCGCGGCGGGACTCTCGTGGCAATAGAGGGCGTCGTTGAGCACGCGCGTCGACAGGGCCTTGTCACCGACATCGACGCGCATTCGCGCGAGTCGGCTCGACTTGAGCCCTCCTTCGAGGGCAGCCGCCAGCACTTCATGCACATTGTGCCCATCGCCCGCGCAGAAGTACCCGACGCTCGTGTCGGGCGCGCTGTTGATCGCCAGCATCGGGGTGGACGAATCGGCCAGGTGCGAAGCCCACAGCAGGGTGCCATCGCCTCCGAGGGTGACGATGAGATCCCAAGCGCCTTCCTCAGGCAGGGGCTCGGGCCGATACCGGAGCACCGCGCGGGCTCCCAAGTCGCGAAGCGCGGCCTTTGCCTGGCGCAGCGTCTCTTGATGGATCTCGTGCTCGTGGAGCAGGCCTTCCACGGAGACGTCGCTGTGCTCGATCAGCTCCTTGAGCCGTTCCTGCGCGCGACCTACGTATCGCTGGTAGGTGCTCTTCTTGTAAACGACGAGGACGTTAGGTCGCATGCATGACTCGTGGTGATGGTCGCGACTCGCGGTGCCTCAGCTTGTGGGAATCTTCTTGGCGTCCGCCAGGAACCGCTCGAGGCCAATGTCGGTAAGCGGATGCTTCAGTAACTGGAGGATGACTTTGTGCGGAATGGTCGCGACATGCGCACCGACGAGCGAGGCCTGGACCGCGTGGACGGGGTGACGAATGCTGGCCGCGAGGACCTGAGTGCTCAGACCGTAGTTTTGGTAGATCGTGACCAACTGCTCGATGAGCTCCATTCCGTTGCCGCTGATGTCATCGATGCGGCCGATGAAGGGGCTGACATACGTCGCACCTGCTTTGGCGGCGAGGAGCCCTTGAGTCGGACTGAAGCAGAGGGTGACGTTGGTGCGGATTCCTTCGTCGGTGAGGGTTCGAACCGCCTTGAGGCCTTCGGCGATCAGGGGAATCTTGACGACGATGTTGTCGTGCATCTTTGCGAGGCTCCGCGCCTCTTTGATCATCCCGTCGTAGTCGGTCGCGATCACCTCTGCGCTGATCGGTCCGTCGACGACTTCGCAAATATCGACGATCACATCTTTGAACGGTCGCCCTGTCTTTGCGACGAGCGATGGGTTGGTCGTCACACCATCGATCACACCCATGGCGGCGGCGTCACGAATCTCCTCGATGTCTGCGGTATCGATGAAAATCTGCATGGCGCTAGTAAAGGGCGGTGGACTCGCAGGGTCAAGCGGAGCCTGAGGTCAGCCAGAACGCCACAAAGAATCCCGGGATCCCGTCACTCTACGAGCTCCACCTCGATCTCGACGTCGTTCGTGGCGGGTAGTGGCGGGGCTGTAGGCGGGGACTGCGAGCATACGATGAGGGTCGCGAGCACGGCAGCGATCAGCCACAATACGATGCCCCCCGGGGTCCATTTGCTCTTTGCGCGCACGGCTAGGTCCTGTTGAGGGCCGTTCTGTCCTGGGATTGAAGATTGGGCAACCGGGGTCGTCCAAACGGCATGCGGAGATTTCTCACAGTTCTGATCCTCCTGGCGACGTGGAGCACCACCGCGCTCGCGGAGCACCAGAGTGGCCAAGTAGACGCATCGGTCGCACGTCTCGGCGCCTTCAGCCCCGAGGAGCGGGCGCTGCTCATGCCGCACCTCGCGCAAGGACCGGTGGTGCTGACCGAGTTCCAGAATCGCCAGACCGATCTTCCTGCGGTGATCTACGCGGCGCGGATCCACGCCCCCGCGAAGACGGTCGCCGGGGTGATCGGGAAACCAAGCGACTATCCCCACTTCATGAGCGCACTGACCAAGGTCGACGTGCAGGCGGTCAACGGTCAAATGATGGCGTTCGATTGGACCTGGGGCGTCACGCTGTTCTCGCTCACCGGTCACAACGTGATGACGACCTATCCGGGCAACTCCACGCGTGGCTACCGCTTCGACATTCGTACGACGGGCGGGGACCTCGGTATCGGGCGGGTCATGTGGCGCGTCTATCCGGAGGGTCCCAACAAGTCTCTCGTCGTGTTCTCGTCGCGCCTCGATATGCGCGACGCGAACTACATCACTCGCCAACTGGCCTCCGAGGGCAACGCGGTGAACCGAACGGTCAACGTGGCCGTGGCCATGGTCACACTGCTCGAGGTCAAATCCGAGGCCGAGCGCCGGGCCGGTACGCACGTCAACGGGAAGTTCGCGACGAAGCTTCTGCGTCGGCCGCGCGTAGACATGAACGCGCTGCGCCCTCTCCTGGGGCGCGGAGACTTGGTGCTCATGGATTTGGACGGCGATACGCTACAGAGCGTCACGGTCGTCGGGCGGTCGGGAGCCAGCGTAGGGCGGGTACGCCGCGTCATGCTGGACCCGGAGGAGTTTGGGAAATCCTTGCTTCACGGAACCTGCGCCGAGGTCGTCGAACGTACTGACGAAGGCACGAGGTTCGAGTGGGAGATCCCGATCCCGTTGCTCCACGTAGGCGGGGAGATGGTGTTGCGGCCGAGCCCCACGGTCGTCGCCGTCGACGGCATCTCGGGTACCCTTTCAAAGGGGCAGTGGCGATTCGACACGCACCGCTACCCGGGAGGTGAGGCCGGTGTGATCGCCTGGGCGACCTTCGACCCGGCGGACTCCCCCAAGCTCATTCGGAAGCTCATCACGGGGAACACCCATTTCTCTCATGGATTTGTCGCTGCAACCCAGCTTGCCGTGATGAGGTCGCTGCGCACCCGCGTGCACCTCCTGGGACGCTAGTTCCCGTCGGCTGCCGCGTCTTCGCCCGTGCTAGCCGTTGCATCCGGCCCCGCGTCCACAGCCGCGTCCACACCCGCATCGACCAGGAGGCTTCGGTCGAAGTCGACGAGCAGCGAGCATCCACCGACGAGTGCGGCAATGGCGGTGACCGCGAACAACCGAATAGTCTGGAAGCGCACCATGCTCAGAACTTCAGGGTCGCCGTGGCGCCCGCCCCCCGGGTTTCGATCTGTAAGCGCGCGACCTCACGCTCCCGTTTTCTCTTGTTCTTATGCGTCATGAAGAGTGTGAACGAGGTGACCGCGGACAGCGCGGCGAGACCGAAGGAGATGTCGGCAAAGAGGGCCAAGCGCTCACCTTTGTCGGCGGTCTCCTTGGTGGGATTGTCCCTGTAGTCTTGCTCCTGCTGGAACGCCAAGAAGCCGAGAACCGTTCCCGTCACCAGCGCCGCAGCGGAGATGCTCCCGGTGGCAATCACTGCACGACGGATGGTCGTGTCTTCCTTCTCGATCGCGAGCTGGGCCTGTAGTGTGGCTTCCTCGCTCTGCTCGACGGTCACCTCGCTGGTCGTGTCAGGCGTGAAGTCGAGCTCCTTCACTTCGCCGTAGCCAACTTGGACGGTCTTCTCGCCGACCTGCTTGCCCTCGCCCACGACGACGACCGCATGCGTCCCGGGCTCCACCTCGAGCTCGGCGGGCGTCTTGTCTTCGACCGGAACCCCATCGAGTAGAATTGCATGACCCGGCTGCTCCGATCGAACGACCAGCACGGCGGGGCTTTGCAGGAGCGTCGCGATGCGGGCTTCGATCGACGCGCGATCGGGCGCATCCGAACGTTCGGCGAGATACTGCTCGAGCATCGCGACGGCCCCCGGTTCGTCTCCGCGGCGTTGCCGAGTGTCGGCCACGGCCACGAGGAGGGTCGGGTCTCGCCCCAACGCGTAGGCGCGGAGCCAGGCGGACTCCGCGGCTTCGTAATGCTTCGCTTCGAAGAGGCGGACGCCAACCTGGTACGCCTCTGCCGCAGTCGTGCTCGGATCCGCGAGAAACTCCTCGAGCTCGGTTTCGGAAGGCAATGATGGCGGCTCGGCGGGCTCCGGGACTACCTGGGCGTTCGCCTGCTCTGCGAAACCAAGAAGCAGCAATGCAAGCGCCACCCGTCGCATGGAGACTAGACGCCTCCGCCCACGCCGCCCTGACCGGCCGCGCCACCCTGACCGGCCGCGCCGCCCTGACCGCCCACGCCGCCCTGGCCGGCCGCGCCACCTTGACCGGCCGCGCCACCTTGACCGGCCGCGCCACCTTGACCGGCTGCACCGCCCTGACCGGCCGTGCCACCAGACCCGGCTGTGCCGCCGGTACCGCCCTGCAGCTCGTCGCAAACCTCCTGCGTTTCACAGGACCCTTGAGTAAACGGGCTCCCCACGTGGCAACAGATCAACGAGCCATTGCACTCGTCGTCCTGAAAGCAGGTCGTGCCCACGTCACCCGTGCAGGCAACCAGCAAAACGACGCAAATCAAAGCAAGCCAGACCAAATGGGAAGTGATATTTCGCATGAGCGCCGCGAGCATAGCTCAGAGCCCCGGAGGGGGCCACGCTTCCGGCTCGATCGAAAGCCGCCCCCCGCTACACTCCCGCCCCCATGCCGAACCCCGAAGATCACGCTGAAGCGCCGCGCGCAGGTCGATGTGCAATCGTGGGACGCCCCAATGTCGGGAAGTCCACGTTGCTCAACGCAGTCCTCGGCCAAAAGCTCGTGATCACAACCCCGAAGCCCGGTACCACGCGGTCCTGCGTGCTAGGGGTGTACGCGTCGGACGATCCGCCCACGCAGGTGGCCTTCATAGACACGCCTGGGCTCGAGCGGCCCAAGGGAGCGCTTGGCCGCGTGTTGATCGACAGCGCCAGGCAGGGCCTCGTCGACTGCGACGTCGTCGTCTTCGTGACGGAGGCGCCCAAGGACAGCGCGCCGCCGAAGGTCAACGAGAAGGACGCCACGGTCCTCCAAACCTTGGAGGTCTCCAAGGTCCCGGTGATCCTCGCGATCAACAAGGTCGACAGGCTCAAAGCCAAAGACAGGCTATTTGCTTTCATCGAGGCGTATCAGAAGAGGCGCCCGTTCGACGCGGTCGTTCCAATCTCGGCAACCCGTGGCACCAACCTCGACGCCTTGCTCGGCGAGATCCGCGAGAGGCTGCCAGAAGGCCTGCTCTACGACGCGGATTTCCTGACCGACCGGCCGGAGCGCTTCTTCGTGAGCGAGCTCGTTCGCGAGGCGGCCATGCTCAACACCCGCCAAGAGATCCCCTACGGCATCGCGTGCGAGCTCGACAGCTATCGTGAAGAGAACGGGCTGCTGCGTATCGAGGGCACTCTCATCGTCGAAAAGCAGAGCCACAAGGCAATCGTAATCGGCAGCCAGGGCGAGACGATCAAAAAGATCAGCACCGAGGCTCGTGAGCAGATCGAGACCTTCTTGCGGCGCAAGGTGTATCTGCGTTTGTGGGTGAAGGTCATCCCCGGATGGACACGTGACCCGATCAAGGCGCGGCAGCTTGCGATCAAGGAGGGTCAGGCATGAGCCGGCGGCGTCGCGCTCACGCCCGTCGCCCGGCGGGCTCGATCGTCAATAGGCCGTTGGTTGCGATCGTCGGTCGGCCCAACGTGGGCAAGAGCACGCTGTTCAACCGCTTGGCCGGACAGCACATCGCCATCGTGGAGGATATCCCCGGGGTGACTCGCGATCGCCACTACGCGGACGCGTTCGCCCTAGGCCGGGAGATCGTGTTGATCGACACCGGTGGCTTCGACCCGGACAGCGACGACCCGATGAAGGCCGGAATCGCTAGCCAGGTTCGGTTGGCGCTCGAAGAGTGTGACGTCGTCGTTTGCGTGGTCGATGCAACGGTCGACCCTTTGCCCGCGGACCGTGAGGCCGTCGCGCTGCTGCGCGACGCAGGGAAGCCGGTGATCTTCGTCGCAAACAAGGCGGACTCGAAGCCGAAGGAACACGACGCGGTGTCGTATTACGAGCTTGGCATCGACTCAATCATGCCGATCTCTGCGCTGCACGGGCGTGGGATCGGCGACCTGGAAGAGGAGATCGCCAACCGCCTGCCCGATGTCGTCGAAATCACCGAGCCTGAGCTGGACGTCCCGAGGGTGGCGATCATTGGACGACCGAACGCAGGGAAGTCCTCGCTGGTGAACCAGCTCTGCGGCGAAGACCGCCAGCTGGTGGACAACCGGCCGGGGACCACGGTCGACAGCGTCGACACCCTGGTCGAACGCGACGGGAAGAGGCTGATCCTGATCGATACGGCCGGAATTCGCCGTAAGCGGAGCGTGAAGAAGCAAGGCGTGGAAGGCTTGAGCGTGCTCCAGGCCATTCGCTCGATCGAGCGAAGCCACGTCGTCGTGCTCATGATCGACGCCGAGGCAGGGGTCGGCGAACAGGACGCGAAGATCGCTGGCCTGGCGGACGATCGAGGCCGCGCGCTGATCATCGCGCTGAACAAGACCGACCTGCTGAACCGCGAGGCGCAAAAGAAGGCGATGGACCGGACTCGCGAGATCCTGGCGTTCGTCCCCTGGGCACCAATGGTGACCGTGAGCGCACTGCAGGGGAAAGGTGTCTCCGCCCTGCTCGGGCGCGTGGAAGATGCGGTGGCGGAGCATCGGAAACGGATCGGCACAGCCGAGCTCAATCGCTTCTTCGAAGAAGTTCTCGAAAAACATCCGCCTCCGACGATGCACCATCGGGCTATCCGGTTGTATTACATCACCCAGGCGACGTTTGGCCCGCCCACGTTCGTGATTATGACCAACGACCCGAACGGCGTGCACTTCAGTTATCAACGCTACGTGGTCAACCAGATTCGCAAGCGCTTTGGGTTCCGCGGAACGCCCATCCGGGTTCGCTACCGCGGCAAGAAGAAGCGCGAGAGGAAGTAGCTAGACGCGCACCGCTCGGCGCCTAGGGCGCTCTTCGCGAACCGAAGGGTTGCCAAGCTGGCCGCATGCGGCCCGTCTCGCAAAACGCGCATCCCATCTTGCATCCGACCTGGCTCGAGACGCACAAGGTGTATCGGCCCCGCCCCATCGGGATGCACACCGCCTCCGCTTCGAGCCCGTCTTCCAGGCGCAGGACCATTTTCGAAGTCGCGCCGTGATCACCTTCGTCGGATTGAACCGCGACGACTTCAGGAAGGTCGAACGAGAACTCCGAACGCCAGGCTTCACTGGCTTCGGGGCCGAGCCCGAAGCCCTCTGGGTCGAAGCGGCCCTCCATCATCACCTGACGATGGATGCGACGGGCGACTCCGCGCCCGCGCGGCAGCAGCTCTCGGGCGCGCTCTACCAATTGGGCGTTGGTGAGTCCGTGAATCGGCTGTCTGGTCATCCGAACGAGTTACTCTTGCACCAAAAGGAAGTGCGCGGTCGCCACAGCAGCGGGGCGCTCCGGGTCATCCTGATACGCGAAGACCCGAACGTTGGCGACCCGCCGCCCGTGACGCGTGAACTCCGCACGAGCGAACACGTCCTCGGGGCGCGCGCCCCGGAGGTATTCGACGGTGATGTTGATCGTCTTGGGCACCGCCGTCGTCTCTCCGTGCCACAGCAGCTTGAAGATCGCGGTCGACTCCATCAGTGCGCCGAGCGTGCCACCGTGCAACGCCGGGACCGACGCATTGCCGACGAGGTGGTCGGAGTAGCGCATTCGGCCAACCACATCGCCGTCTACCAACTCTGCGGTGATGCCCATGAAGCGGGCGTAGGGGATTGCTTCTTGGATTGCCGTGAAGTCGCCAGTTTCGCGAACGGCTGTGACTGCGTCGCGCAACTTCATGCGGGCGCTCCGTCCTCGGTTCGGCGTGCCTCGTCCCGAAAGACGACAAAGGTCCCAGAAGAGGTCGCGATGGGGCGCGCCGCATCACCATGGTGCGCCGCTGCGCGGACGAAGGCGACGTGCCGTGTGACCTTGTAGCAGTGCGCCTCGCAAATGACTTCCTGATGGGGAAGCGCCGGACGCACGTAGTCGATGCGAAGGTCGAGAGTCGCGATGCGGCGCGGCGCGGCGAGCGACATGACGACCGCACCGCCACAGGTGGCGTCGATCAAGCTCGTGATGCAGCCGCCATGAAGCACGCCCGTCTCCGGATTACCGACGAGGTCTTCTCGGTACGGCAGGGCTAGGGACAAGTGCTCGGGCCTGTAGTCGACGACACGAAGGTTCAAGGCCTGGTTGTGCGGGACGGCGCCGACATAGCGTCCTTCCAAGCGCCGCCTGATGTCATCCTTCTGGGAAAGAAAGGGGTCGGACATGGTTAGCCAACGGGCGGTGGTGGGGGAGTTGCTTGCTCGCCGAGCCAATGGTCAGACGAGACGAACTCGACCCCCTCCACGTTCTTGGAGGCCAGAAGATCGGGGTGATCGGTCAGCACCCTCCCCACGCCAGCCGCTTTGGCGAGGGCGACGAGCGCCTTGCCCCAGTCTTCGATGAAGAACTCGCCGGTCTCGACGACCTCCACGAGACTCCGAATGGTCGTCATCTGCTGTGCGACGGCGTCGCTCTTGAACTCGGGGATCGCGTGGAGCATCGACTCGACCCGCTCGATGACCCAGCCGGATGCTTTCGGCTTGCCGGGACCTCCAAACGCGCGCCGAACCGCATGCTCGGGCGGAGAGCCCAACGCGATCGAAGCGTTGACGTAGATGTCGGGTGCCAGAACGACGTCCATGCGCTAACTCTAACACGTACTACGCGTACGTGACATGGTTGTGAGGAGTGTGAATCGTTCGCGATGCAGGCAGTCTGGATTCCAAAGTACGGCAAGCCCGACGTCTTCGAAGTCCGCGAAGAGATCGACCCCACGCCAGGCAGGGGAGAGGTCAGGATTCGCGTTCGCGCGTCGGGGATCAACTTCGCGGACGTGATGGCTCGACAGGGGCTCTATCCAGACGCTCCAGCGCCACCCTTAGTGATCGGATACGAAGTGTCGGGCGTCATCGATGCGGTCGGAGAAGGCGTCTCCGAAAGGAGCGAGGGGCAGCGTGTCCTGGCGATGACACGCTTCGGCGGATACGCGGACACGGTTTGCGTCGGCGCGGCACAAACCCACGTGATGCCGGAAGAGATGACGTTCGAGGAAGGTGCGGCGCTTCCAGTGACGTATCTGACCGCCTATCATATGCTGTTCAACGTGTTTCGAGTTAGGGCGGGGGACCACGTCCTGATTCATCAAGCCGCAGGCGGCGTGGGTACGGCCGCGAGTCAGCTCTGCCGATCGGTCGGCGGTATCACGACGTACGGTACAGCGTCGAAACGCAAACACGACTACGTGCGGGGAAACGGTTGCGACCACCCAATCGACTACCACTCGGTCGACTACGTGCGAGAGGTTCGAAAGCTGACCGACGGCCGTGGCGTCGACCTCGTGCTCGATGCGCTCGGGGGCGACGATTGGAAGAAGGGCTACTCTTTGCTTCGCCCGGCCGGTTTGCTGGTCCTTTTCGGTTGGGCGAACATGGCGAAGCACGGCAAGCGGCGAATGACGCACGTGCTCAGTCAACTCGCACACGTTCCGTGGTGGACGCCGAATACACTGATGAACGAGAACCGGGGCGTTGCCGGAGTCAACATGGGGCGCCTCTGGGATAGAAGGGAAATGACCGTCGAGGCGTTCGCCGCCCTCCTCGAGCTCTACACCCAAGGTCACATCAAGCCGCACGTCGACCTTGCTTTCCCCTTTGATCAAGCCGCCGAGGCGCACGCGTACATCGAGGCTGGCCAAAACGTCGGGAAGGTCCTACTGACGCCCTAGTCATGCCTGTCCGTGTTTGTTTCGTGTGTCTTGGAAACATCTGCCGCTCGCCCACGGCGGAAGCGTCGATGCGCCGACTGCTCGAGGAAGATGAACTCGGTACCGAGGTCGAGATCGACAGCGCGGGGACGGGAGACTGGCACGTTGGCGAGCCCCCGGATCGCCGCGCCAGAGCTGCCGGCAAACGCCGAGGCATCGACCTCACCGGGCGCGCGCGCCGCGTGGTCGCCCAGGACTTCGAGTACTTCGACTACGTCGTGGCGATGGACCGCTCAAACCACGACGACCTCCTCCGGCTGGCGCCCAACGAGGCAGGCAAGGCCAAGGTCGCGCTCTTCCGCAACTACGACCCCGAGTCGCCGCGCGATGCAGACGTGCCGGACCCGTACTACGGCAAGGAGGGGGACGGGTTCGAGACGGTGCTCGACATCTGTGAAGCGGCGTGCCGGGGGCTGTTGCAACACATCCGGAAGAATCACCGGCGATGAACCCGGAGCTGTGCGCCTCCCTCGAGCAACGACTCGGCACGAGGGTACGCGCCGCCAAGCGCCTGAGCGGAGGGGATATCAACGAGGCATTTGAGGTTTCGCTCGGCACGGGCACGAGCATCTTCGTCAAGACGCACCCCAACCCGCCCGGCGGCATGTTCGAAGCGGAGGCGCGTGGGCTTCGCTGGCTCGCGGAAGCGGACGCAATTCGCATCCCCCGAGTTCTCGCCGTGTCGGACGATCGGCCTGCGTATTTGGCGCTCGAGTTGCTGACGCCCGCCAAGCGCCGTCCGGATTTCGACGAAGCGCTGGGACGTTCTTTGGCGGCGCTGCATGCGTTCGGCGCGGCAACATTCGGGCTCGACCACGACAACTTCATCGGGCGCCTCGCGCAATCCAACGCCGTGGCGGACGATTGGGCGACATTCTACTGGGCGTCGCGACTCGAGCCGCAGCTGCGCCTCGCGACCGACCACGGGTTGATCGACGAGGGAACGCGCTCGAGCTTCGACGGGCTGCGCCGCGTTCTTTCCGAGCGCGTCGGTCCCGAAGAGTCCCCGTCGCGCCTTCACGGCGACCTCTGGGGCGGGAACCTCCATGTCGATGAAACGGGACAATCTTGCCTGATCGATCCCGCAGTCTACGGTGGGCATCGTGAGATCGATCTCGCGATGATGCGGCTGTTCGGCGGGTTCGGCGAACGCGCTTTTGCGGCATACCGCGAGGCCTGGCCGCTCGCGCCAGGCGCCGCCGAGCGAGTCTCTCTCTACCAGCTCTACCCACTATTGGTGCACGTGAACTTGTTCGGCGGCTCATACCTGGGATCGGTAAAGCGCGCGCTCTCCGCCTGTGTCTAAGACACCGCTCGGCCTGCGACGGTTCTTGACACCCGCGAGGACGAGGCCCAGATACTCCCGATGGGCAGCTCCGAAGCAGACACCCGCCAGGGTCGTGAGTGCCGCGCGGTTCTCTTGGTCGACCACGGTAGCCGGCGCGCCCAAGCCAACGCGCTGCTCGATGAAGTCGCCGCGCTCGTGAAGCAGCGCCTCGGCGCCGGAAGCATCGTGGAACCCGCGCACATGGAGATCGCGGCGCCAACGATCGCACACGGGTTTTCTCGCTGCGTCGAGCAGGGAGCGACCACGGTCGTCGTGCATCCGTTCATGCTCGCGCCTGGCCGGCACGTGACCGAGGACCTGCCGCGATTGATCGCAGCGGCCGCCAAGCCGCACGACGGGGTGATATTTGCGATAGCAGCCCCGCTCGGCAGCCATGAGGGCGTGATCGATGCCGTCATCGAGCGCTGCGAAGCGGCGCTTCCGACCGGTGATCCCGTCCAGCGCTAGGGGATCAGCACCACTTTGCCCGTTGTTTTTCGGCTACCCAGCGCATCAAGCGCGGCTTCGGCCTCGACGAGTGGATAGGTCGCCGAGACCAGGGGCGCGATCTTTCCGGCTGCATAGAGGCGCGAAAGCGCTTCCTGTGCCTCCTGAAGGACCTTCGGATTCTTCTCGAAATAGAGGCCCCAATGCAGCCCGACCAGTGAGAAGTTTTTAACGAGCACGCGGTTCATCTTTGCCGATGGAATTCGCCCGCTCGCAAACCCGATGACGAGGATCCGACCCTCGAAAGCGATGCACTTCGTCGAGAGGTCGAACGTGTCTCCCCCGACCGGGTCATAGATCACGTCGGCGCCGCGTCCGTCGGTCAGGTCCTTCACCCGCTCGACCCAATCCTCGTCCCGGTAGTTGATGACGACATCCGCACCGTTCTGCTTCACGAGGGCGAGCTTGTCGGGAGTACCGGCGGTA
>Ga0316193_10002676_pt1 | contig 12609 bp, 11 predicted proteins | sample MerIslsedime2_MG_FD_207735 | JGI IMG/M metagenome (GOLD analysis project Ga0316193, IMG submission 207735) | Coastal sediment microbial communities from Maine, United States - Merrow Island sediment 2 | ecosystem: Environmental > Aquatic > Marine > Coastal > Sediment | place: USA: Maine... | reverse complement strand
GACGCCCTTTATGTGCCAAGCGGCGTCATCATAATTACCGGGCCCACCGGATCAGGAAAAACCACAACGGTCTACGGCTGTATCAATCATATCAATGATCCTCAAACGAGTATTATTACAGCCGAGGAACCGGTCGAATATGTTATTGACGGAATTGCACAGTGTTCGATTAATCCCAAAATCAACCTGACCTTCGAGGAGACCCTGCGGCACATTGTCCGCCAGGACCCGGATGTCATCGTGATCGGCGAAATCAGGGACAAATTTTCAGCAGAAGTTGCCGTCCAGGCGGCCCTGACAGGCCATAAGGTGCTGACAACCTTTCACACCGAGGATAGTATTGGAGGACTTGTGCGACTGTTAAATATGAACATCGAAGCCTTCCTGATTTCCTCGACGGTGGTGAGCGTTATGGCTCAACGGTTATTAAGGAAAATATGCCCCCACTGCGTGAAGGATTACAAGCTTACACCTGCCGACCTTCAACGCATTGGTTTTTCACCCAAAGATATTTCCGGAGCCCACTTTCGCAAAGGACAAGGATGCGCTCAATGCCAGTACACGGGCTATCGTGGTCGTGTTGGTGTCTTTGAATTGCTGATACTCGACGAACAGGTCCGCAGTGCCATTATTGAAGAGAAGACCAGTCAGGACATTCGCAAAATCAGCATTGAATCCACCGGTCTCGTCACTTTGCTGGAAGATGGTCTGGTGAAGGCAGCGGCAGGGCACACCACCATTGAGGAAGTGCTTCGCAGCCTTCCGCGACTCCACAAACCGAGGCCTCTGCCGGAATTGCAGCGGCTATTGGAAGGGTAAATATGGACCAGGATAAGTCTTTTATAGAGATCGTTGACAAACATCTGGCCTCCAGCGATGCCCGGCTTCCGGTGTTTAACGCCACCGCCCTGCGCATCCAACAGGAGATAGCCAAAGAGGAGGCGGATTTACGATTGATCGAAAAGCTGATCGTCAGTGATCAGTCCCTGACAGCCAAAGTGCTGAGTGTCTCAAATTCCTCTTTTTACAAAGGGCTTCAGCAAGTCTCTACGGTACGCAATGCCATTGTTCGACTGGGTATTAATGAAGTTTCTAATATCATTATGCTCGTCACCCATGAGAATAACTTTCGTTCCAAAGATCCTTTTGTGCACGGCATGATGCGTAAACTCTGGCGGCACTCGGTTGGCTGTGCTTTAGGCTCCAACTGGCTTGCCAAACAATGTGGACTGCATGCCCTGGCGCATGAAGCCTTTTTTGCGGGGTTGCTGCATGATGTTGGGATGTTGTTTATTTTAACCGTTATCGACGACCTCAAACACTCCAATGAATTAAAGGCGCAACCATCAGATGCTTTGCTGGTTGAAGCCATGAATACCTTGCACACCAATCATGGTCATTCATTGATGGCACAGTGGAATCTACCCCAAAAATACAGCAAAATTGCCCGTGACCATCACCAGGAGGGTTGCGATCCGAACAATTTGCTGCTGGCCGTGGTGCGGCTGGCAGATGAGGCCTGCTGTAAATTAGGCATCGGCCTGGACGAGGATCCATCCATGGTGCTGGTAGCGACTCCTGAAGCCGAGGTCCTTCACATATCGGAAATGGATCTTGCAAGGATGGAAATCATGCTGGAAGATTCCCAGGTATTTGAAGCCGGCGGGTAGAAATACTTTGTTATATCAGCATTCTTTGGTTTTAGATAAAGAGCCAACATGCTTCATCGGGCATCAAAACGCTAATCATCGGACCCGGTTCCGAGTCGTTCCCTGAGTCTTGGCACTCGGGATGCGTCAGGTTGAGGAAGGCAAATTCTTACCCGCCGGGAAAGTGATTAAGCGTCTTCGCGAACGGCGGGAGGTTCGGTGATGCCGTTCAGGGTTTTGCTGACCAGCGATGCAGCACGTGATCTCGAAGAGCTCTATGATTACATCGCCCGGCATGATGCGCCTCGAAAAGCAGACTACGTTTTGGATCAGATCGAAAAAGCTTTTTCCAAACTGTCCGAATTCCCAGAACGGGGTGCCTACCCCAAGGAACTGCTATCGCTGGGAATTCGCGAATATCGCGAGATTTTTTTGAAACCCTACCGCATCATTTACCGAGTCATGGAAAAGAACGTCCATGTTCTGCTGATTGTCGATATTCGTCGTGACATGCAGTCGCTGTTGCAGCGGCGATTATTAGACGCTTAATAGCAACTTAAAAGATGTCAGACTTATCATAGGTTTTCCGGCCAGCTGATATCCTGTGGCCTTGGATAGTATCACAGATTTAACAGCATCTATATTTTCCAAAAGTTTTTTGAAAGCTCTGCACGAACATCCCACCAAACGAACGTCCCACCAAACCGATTATGGCGCTTGGCATGATTGGTCTAAAGTTTTCATAGCAAAAACCGATAGATCAATTATCCACAGGATTAGTTGGATATGGAAATGAATAATAGAAAAATCTTAGTCGTTGATGGGGCTGGTGCGGAATTTGAGATGGCCCGTGCCCTTGGCGCGCTAACTTTACAAAAGCCGTTTGAACGATAAGCTATCTTACAAGCCATTGAAAAACTGCAAAATCAGATAGTACATACTGTCAGGCGATACAATGCGAATACCCTGTGAATCATGTCACTTTAAATTCAAATTAGACAGCAGCCTTGTAAAACCCACCGGAACCTTGGTCAGGTGTTCAAAATGTCTGTCAGTTTTCAGAGTTTAAAGAAAAAGTTGTACCGTCCAACTTCACGATCAAATTCCAATAACCACTCACCAAACTTATATTCACACTAAACCTTATCTCAAATTACCCGCTGCCGCCATCCAAAGCGCCCAGGACGAAAGTAGGGGATGTTGTTGACTGAGTTGACTTATTTCTAATCCCATAACACTTCTTTAAAGCTCAAATTAGATCAAGTCCCCTATAAACCAAAAACCCCCACCTAATATTTCATTAAACAAGGGTCTCTGGTTCCCTGCCGTCCAGCTTCCCGGCTTGCCGCGGTGGAGCTTTGCGAAGACGGGCTTCTTTCCTTTGGGGACCGAGGTCCCGATTTTGTTTGACCACATCTGTCAATCCCTTCTGATAAAATGAGTTTATTACCCGAATTTTGCACGGGTCCTCCAGAGGCGGACAAGTCGGAGGCTTGCATATGCGAGCCCTTTTCTCATCAATTTTCATGCAAGATTCAGGGATTAAATTCAAAAGGAGGGTACATTATGCAAAATCTCATTAAACAATACATTGATGGAATCAACATCGGCAGTGCACAATCCTACAAGAACCTGACTGTATTTCCGCTGGTCTCCGATTACACCCTTGATCTGGATTACCTGACCCTGGACGAAGCCCTGGACGAAGACGCTGTCGACGTGGTCGAGCTGGACCGGGAAGGTTCGGTGCCCGAACTCAAGGTGGTCAACAAATCCGAACAGGTAAACTTCTCGCTCGAGATGTCCGGCAATTTCACCTCTGACCAGGGCACCATCTGGAACGACATCTCCGCCAAAGCCCTGCGCATGGACGCCGAATCACCCAGCAGCGCCATGTCCGCAATTTACAAGAAAAAGGAGCACTCCATAAAGGACTACACCGGACATTTCAGCCTGACCGGATCCCAGATCGGCGCCGTTTTTGTGATCAACGGCCAGTTTGTGGGCATGGACTGTTTCGGGAAACCGGAAACATTCGGGAAGGTATTTGAAAAACTGGTGGAAAGCTACGCCCTGGATGCCATCGATACCACCGAATCGGAAAAAGACCCAAAAGTTGAAAAGGACCAGGCCGCAAAATTTTTGCAATTTCCGGCCGCCTGCAAAGTGGAGCCTCACCCGTCCGTGGGCCTCGGTACCGACTGCCGCCTGGAGTCAAAATCAATCACCGGCTTTGCCCTGGCCCACGACGATAAAATCCTGCACCTGTCGGCCTTTTCCCGCAAAGGAATGGGCAGCAAGGAAAAATCCTTCACCGGAATGATACGCTCGTCACACAGAAGAAGATTCCGCGGCTAAAGACCGCAACCCTGCCGACCCGTGGGATGGTAATAAAGCGCCTTCCCCGGGTCGGCAGCGTCATCCAGGGGTCAGTACGGAGAAGGTAGGGACCCGGTCACAAATGTCCAAATGCCACGGACGTCCCCTTAATTTCATCCGTCACATTATGGCATCAAAATCTTCTGATATTGACTTCGTGAAAACAGATATGATAGATAATCAAACAGACTGTAAACGGGCTAACCCTAAATAATGAGGTTGCCATGGACTGATCACCAAAACCCCATTTCTCAATTAGAGCGGTGGGGTTTTATGATTTCATAGAAAGCAAATACGAAAATTTAATTTTTTAAAAGATTGTTTTTCCCATTTTCCGATCTTCGCTTTCACCTGAAAAGGAGACAGTTCCATGAAAGGACCTGGAGAAAAACGACTTGTTCAACAACTTCTGGATTTTGCCGGTGTGCGGACCGACGGGCACACCCCTTGCGATATTCAAGTCCACAATCCCGATTTTTACCCGAGGGTCATTGCCGGCGGTTCTCTGGCCCTGGGAGAAAGCTACATGGACGGCTGGTGGGACTGCGAAGCACTGGATCAGTTCTTCGAACGAATCATGGGGGCACGGCTCGATAAAAAGGTCCGCAAATCGAAGGCTCTCCTGCGGGCGGCAGTTAAAGCCAGGTTGACCGGAATATATGGCAGAGCCAGGGCGTTTGAAGTCGGCCGATGCCATTACGATATCGGCAACGACCTTTTCACTGTCATGCTGGACAAGCGCATGAACTACTCCTGCGCCTACTGGCAGGAGGCCGACACACTGGATAGGGCCCAGGAAGCCAAGCTCGAGTTAACCTGCCGCAAGCTTGGGCTGCAGCCGGGCATGCGGGTGCTCGATATCGGCTGCGGGTGGGGCGGTTTTGCGATCTACGCCGCTGAGAAATACGGGGTCGAAGTGACGGGCGTTACGGTCTCAGGCGAGCAGGCCAAATTGGCCCGAAACTGCTGTGCATCCCTTCCCGTGTGTTTCGAGCTAAAGGATTATCGCGATATTCAGGGAACATTTGACCGCATTGTTTCGATCGGCATGTTCGAGCATGTGGGGTTTGCAAACTACCGAACCTACATGCAGGCGGTCAACCGGTGCCTTAAAGATAACGGGCTGTTTTTGCTGCACACCATCGGGAGCAATACGTCGGTTTGCTCCGTGGACCCCTGGTTGGCCAAATATATTTTTCCGAATTCGATGCTGCCTTCGGCCCGGCAGATTACCGAGGCCGCCGAAGGCATCTTCATTATGGAAGACTGGCACAGTTTCGGTCCCCACTACGATTCCACCCTGATAGCATGGCACCGCAACTTCATCGATAACTGGCGTTATATCCAGGATGGGTACGATCAGCGATTTCAGCGCATGTGGGCATACTACCTGCTTTCCTGCGCCGGCAGTTTCCGGGCGCGACGAAACCAGCTCTGGCAGATCGTTTTTTCAAAAATCGGTGACAGTGAAAGCACAAATCGAGCTTTAAACCGCATTTCTCCCCCCGATCGTATCCGCTAAGCGACCTAAGGTATGGCGGCCCTGGCTTGGGTTTAGGGCATATCCTATAAAAAAACTTTAAATATTTAATTTTGTACTTACCTTATCGGCATTATTTGCTTATTAATGTCAGTTGCCAGGAGGACTGATTCAAATGGATACATGTACATTCATAGATTTTATGCAGGCACTCAAACCCTGGATCAATAGCGATTATATAAAACAAGCGCGCTTCGATGACAAAGGGAAGTTCACATTGATGCTGGTGGATGGCGGACAAAAAGTCTACCGGGTAGATGACTGCACGAGGTCACAGCTAGCAGAAGCGGTTGAGCTGATGAAACAAAATGGTGTCCCGGTTTTAAAGTAATTTTGAAAACCATTTTTTTAAGGGCAATTTTTGTATCGTGACTGCCTGCTTGCAGGCAAAAGTGCTTGCCTGACCCGGCTTATGTTATCGCTTCGTTTGACAGGTTTTTTTTTCAGCAATCTATCGTAAATCTGTGCCAGAGATTTAACCAGCCTGCCCCAGCTCAGGGGTTTCATCGCGTCCGCAATCCGCAGAAATATAGGGGTCGCGTCTTGATTAGTGATTAACAGCCTAAGATTAGTCACTGATCAAGATTTGAAACCGTTTACAACATGGTTCCCTCCTGTTTGAGGTCCTCACCTGACAGGGTTAAAAATTTTAGGAAGCGCGCAGTCATCACTGCAGAGCGGGAAAACGATCTCCCGGGCGAATATCAAAACGACGATCTGCCAAAATCCAGGCGGCCGACAATCTCATAGGGCGCACCCCTGCTAAGCTTGAGGAGCGCCCCTTCACCGGACGAGACGCCCTCATCGGCGATGGCTGAGATCGTAACCAAATGTGTCACCAGAATAACCAATACCCCGTCGGACGGTTGTTCCGCGATGAATTTTTTCAGCGCTTTCAGATGCGGTTCGCGATCCCGGGTCAGCTCATAAAACGAATTTAATGCCGGCAGTTCCGCCACCGACCCCATATCGATCAGTTCGGCTGTTTCAAGGCAGCGGCACCACTGGCTTGAATAGACCCTGGCCGAAGTTATACCTTTTGATCGCAGAAATTTGCCGATGGCTCCTGCCTGCTCACGGCCTCGATCGTCCAGGTTGCGCTGGGTGGAACAGTCTCCAATTCGAAAGTTGGCTGGATCGCCGGTGCCGGGTGCGAGCGCGTGACGTATCATCAGGATGTGACCGCCGGCTTTCATTCTTTCAATCATTTCAGCTTGATCCGAATCGACGCCTGCCATGGCGAGGGTAATCAACCCTTGCAAACAAACCCATAAACAACCCCAAAATCGCATGTTAACCTCCTCCTCAAGCCTTTGCGACAGAGACCGGGGCGATTGGCAACTGCCTCGAAATCCTCTACTTTTTACAACGACTCGAGGTAACCTGAATATTTTTATTTAACCTAAGGCTGAAATGGCTTCGGTTCAATACCCGTGCGGTCAAAAAGAACCGGGTGGTCAGATTATTGGGGTGGTATTGGTGGCCGCCTATTCCTATGTCCTATGATCCTATTCCTATGGGGGGCCTATGGGGTCGGACCGGGGTAGAACGCCGCCAATTAGGACGTGAGCCTAATAATAGCGCCGATTGTTGGCCTTTACTTCCTTTGAGTGTCAAATCTTGATTAGTGATTGATCGGTCTTTTTTAATCACTAATCAAGACACGACCCCGTATCCCTTGAACACCATCAAAATCCGTCATGCCAAGGCGGGTTTTCATGGTATTATTCAAATCTCAGGGCTTGAAACCTTCAACCAGGGAAAACATGCCCTTGGTCTGGGTCAAATTGATCCGGGTGAACCCTGCCGCCGTCAGGCCTTCTTTGATTTCATCAAAAGTGTAGGTAGTTCCACCTTCCGTGCCGGCCAACATGTTCACCGCAAACAGCGCGCCTTCCAGCGGCTGGGTACGATCCGCCGACATGACATGGTCGCGGACCACAATTCGGCCTCCCGAGCCCAGGGCGCGGTAAATTTTACCATACAGGACCTCGTTTTGCTCATAACTGCTTTGATGGATGATAGCCGATAAAAGGGCAAGGTCGTGTCCCGGCGGCAGCTCGTCTTTGTAGAAATCTCCGGCAACCAGCTCGACCCGGTCTATCAAATCGGCGGCTTGAACGCGGTCGCGCGCCATTTCGATAATCGGCGGCAGGTCGAACAGAGTCGCCCGCATTTCAGGCACGGCGCTGAGCATAGCCAGGGTGTATGACCCTGAGCCACCGCCCACGTCCAGCAGTCGGCGGGCCTGTCCCGGATTAATTGCCGCCACAATATTCGGAGCGGCTTTGGAAGCGGCCACGTGCATAGCACCGATAAAAGCTTTGCGGTTATCTTTGGCCAGGGCGCCTTTCGTTTCAAGACCCGGCATGGTCTTGCCAAGCACTATGTCCGTGATTTGAGACCAGTTCTGCCACACCGTTGCCATGTGAAGAACCATGGGCAGAATTGAATCGGACGCGGTGGCTGACAGCAAGGTGGCCACCGGCGGCTCGGTATGGTAACACCCGTCTTTTTTCACTAAAAAACCAAGGGCGCTCAATGCGTCGAGGAGTATCACTACCCCGCGAAGCTTGGCGCTGGTTGCGGCCGCGACGTCTTCCGCCGACAGGGGTTTTTGGGCGAGCAGGGTGAAAAGATCCAGTTCCGCGCCGCTAAGAAGTACACGGCTGGCCATAAAACCGCGGGCCAGGTTCAAAATTGATTCTTCCGTGATTTTTGCGCTCATTTTATTCCTCCTTCGCCGTGCCGTTGCGGCAGGACATCAGATCGCTCCAAACAAATGAAAAGTCCGACGGGTATCTTTGTGTTGTTTTCATATTTCTAACCATATTTTAACTGCTATCAAGGTGTCAACCATCTCTTTTCGATATAGATTATGCCTTCAGATTATGAGATTGAGGGACATACATAAGATTTTAATTTTACTAATATTCCAAAACGATTTGAGTTCGTTTATATAGCGGTTGTTAAAAAAACGATCTGCTTTTTGAGCGTTTTTATCTACAACCACTTATACCAACCTTGCGTATTTCGGAACTTATTTTTGAAACCATGGAGGAATAAACGCCCCAAAAAATAATGCATATTCACAGTTAGCCGGATAGAAACTTATAAACTTACCGAACTATAACCCCAAAAAGGGTTGATGGTTGATCTCATCTTATTCCACCCCCACCCGGCCTCCCCCGTCGAGGAGGAGGAGTTTTAGCTTCCCTTCCCTGGTGGGAGGGATTGAGGGAAGCGGGTACCCGTTATCAGCTGCTTTTTTGATTATCTTTTTGGACTTAAAAAAACAGTAAGGCCAATGATGAGGTCATCATCATTGGCCTTGTTTTCGGGTAACAAAAGTTGGTGAGCGGCGCTACAATTATGTCGGCGCTCCTGATAAAGGGAATTTCTGCTCACTCCCCCTGAAGAATTGTTCGATTAATTTTTCAAGGCATATCATTCAAGCCCCTATCCGGAGGGAGTTTTATGCAAGTTATCCAGTGAAGTATCCATTAATATCCATTTATAGGTTGACTTCCCGGTTTAATTGGATAAAATTGGATAAAAAAATGGATATTTATCAGGACAATTGAAGATGACACCACGAATTGTCAAATTGATCGCCGAAATAGATGAATTCAAGGGCTACTGGGGCGGCATGGAAAGCCTTGCCTTTCAAACCCTTTCTTCGATGCGGATTTTAGCCACTATAGAATCGATTGGATCTTCCACACGTATTGAGGGGGCAAAGCTGAGCAATCGACAGGTAGCTGCCCTTCTTGATGGTTTAGACATAAATTCCTTTAGAAGCCGGGATGAGCAGGAAGTGGCCGGGTATGCCAAGGCCATGCGATTGATTCATGATAGCTATGAGGAGATTGAATTAACCGAAAATAATATAAAGTACCTTCATAAAGTCATTATGCAATTTTCCACAAAGGACAGCTGGCATTTGGGCGAGTACAAAAAACACCCTAATCATGTTGCCGCCTATGATTCAGATGGAAATCAAATTGGGATTATTTTCAAGACCGCCACACCTATAGATACACCGAGGCTGATGGAAAATCTCGTTCAAACTGCGCAGGAACGTTTTCAAGATCAAGATATCCATCCACTATTGTCGATTGCTGATTTCATTGTTCGCCTGTTAGCAATTCATCCATTTCAGGATGGCAATGGGCGTCTGTCTAGAATACTGACCAATCTGCTGCTGCTGCGCAAGGGCTACACGTTCATCCAGTACAGTTCGCATGAAAAGATCGTTGAAGCGAATAAGGATAATTATTACCTCGCATTGAAAACGTCACAGGAGAAACTGAAATCGCAAAAGGATTTTTCACTAACCTGGGTTGAATTTTTTCTCGAGCTGCTTAAAAAACAAAAAGATGATTTGAAGACCAGGATCAAGCGGGAAAGAAAAGCGCACCGAACCCCTGAACTATCGGCAAGAATCTGCAGTCTCGCAAATGATCACAGTCGCATTACGGTTGCCTTCATAACGAATGAACTCCAGGCAAATCGCAACACGGTTAAAAAGCACTTACAGAATTTAGCAAAAACCGGTCGACTCGTGCAACACGGTAAGGGCCGGGGGGCATACTATTCACCTTTCTAAACCCGGACGATGAAAAATAGCAGCAATAACGCAATTCCACCAAATGGCATAATATAAACAAAAAGCATTGCGCATTGTTGCGCATTTTTTTGCAAAACCAATCTCGTTACCTGACACCGCCACACCCCCGATCAATTTGACCCCAAATATCCAAATGTCACGGATGTCCCCCTGTATCTATTGATTTCGCTTTTATTCAGACTGGAGTTCGTTTACAATGGTTATCCGAGCGTTCAGGAAAGAAAGGAATTATCCACGATGCAGGTTCAAGAAGCGATTCAAAAACGGCTGAGTATTCGACGCTATGCAGATGCTGCGATATCCGATGAACATCTGGATATCCTCTTTAAAGCTCTGCAACGCGCTGCCTCGGGTAACAACTACCAGAACTGGGAATTTGTCTTTGTCAAAGATCCGGATGTAAAACAAAGGCTCGTACCGGCATGCAACAACCAGAGTTTTGTCAGGGACTGTGCCTATCTCATCGCCGGCGTGGCGGATCCCACAATGAAGTGGCATATGGTGGATATTACCATCGCGCTTACCCAGTTCGCTCTCCAGGCCGTTGAGCTGGGTTACGGCACCTGCTGGATCGGCGCTTTCTATGAAGCCGGGGTCAAACAAGTCTTAAACCTACCGGATGATAAAAAAGTGGTCATCTGCATGACACTTGGCCTGCCCACCGGAAAGCATGTTCCCCGGGGCAGAAAGACTCTCGAAGAAATTATCTACTTGGATAAATTCGGCGCTCGCTTCAAATCGAGTCATGAATAAATTCATGACCGAGGTTTTTAAATAGAGAGATAAAACAAATGGATAATTCCCGATTGGTATATTCCACACAAACAGGTTCAATCTGCCCAATGTGTCAAAAACCCGTTTCGGAATGTACCTGTAAAAAGAAAAAATCAAGACCCCAACCAAACATAAAGTATGATGGCATAATCAGGATTAAGCGTGAGGTAAAGGGACGCAAAGGTAAAACAGTGACCACAGTTTCCGCCTTTCAACTTGCTGACGATGAATTGAAATCTCTTGCCGCCCGACTCAAACGCAAATGTGGAACCGGCGGTTCGGTCAAAGATGGCATAATTATAATACAGGGTGATCACAGAGATGCTTTGCTATCCGAATTGAAAAAACAGGGGTATACCGCCAAACTTGCCGGAGGATGAACTACCCCGTAAATACAATCACATAGCTTGGTCTAACCCGAATTCGGCGAATTCGGGATTCGTTCATACAATCATCTTAATCAAGGAGGACACCAATGGCAGACAAAAAAGGAGACCTGGCAGGACCGGGGATCGGCAACTATGACGAATTAAAGCATGAACTGCCCGACGACTATGAAGCCCTGCTGTCCCCGAAAGAAATGATGCAGGCCGTCTTTGCCATCAAAAACTACATCGAGGAGAACCTGTGCAAGGAACTCAACCTGCAAATGGTCCAGGTCCCCCTGATCGTTGACCGGGACAGCGGCGTCAATGATTACCTGGACCGCGATGGCTCGCGCACCCCGGTGGAGTTCCCGTGCGGTCTGGGACTCGACCAACCCATCACCGCCCAGGTGGTTCAGGCGGCCACCAAGTGGAAACGCATGGCGCTAAAGCAGTTTGACTGCCAGGTGGGCGAAGGCCTGTGCACCGACATGAAGGCCGTGCGCAAAGATTACTTTTTGGACCATGACCACAGCGCCTATGTGGACCAGTGGGATTGGGAGCGCGTTATCACCAAAGAAGATCGCACCCTTGAATTCCTCAAGGACATTGTTACCAGGATCTGGAAGGTCATCTGGGAAGCCGGCCGGATGACCCAGGAGATGTTCCCGCAGCTCAAAACTTCCAAATACCCCGACTTCCCCGAGGAGATCAAATTTCTGCATGCCGAAGATATGCTGAATATGTATCCGGATCTGCCGCGCAAACAACGCGAGACCCGGACCCTTTTGGAACACGCCCCGGCGCTTTTTATTATCGGCATTGGCTCGGTGTTAAAAGACGGCTACCCGCACGAGATGCGCGCTGCTGATTACGACGACTGGGTCACTGAGACCATCGTCAACAATGGCGAGCAGTACCATGGGCTAAACGGTGATATTCTGGTGTGGAACCCGGTTACCAAACGACGCCACGAGCTGACATCCATGGGCGTCCGGGTCACCAGGGAGACGCTCAAGATCCAGCTCAAGATATCGGGCCAGGAGGATTTTCTCAGCCTGCCCTACCACCAGGCCCTTCTCAACGATGAGATTCCATTGAGCATCGGGGGCGGCATCGGACAATCCAGGACCTACATGTACCTGTTGCGCACGGCCCATCTTGGCGAGGTGAGTGTAACGGTGTGGCCCAAAATCCTCAAGGACATATGCGCGCAAAAAAACATTAATGTCCTGGAGTAGGCCGGCCTGCTCCGGTTCCCCTGAAAAGATC
>Ga0316193_10002675_pt1 | contig 12611 bp, 15 predicted proteins | sample MerIslsedime2_MG_FD_207735 | JGI IMG/M metagenome (GOLD analysis project Ga0316193, IMG submission 207735) | Coastal sediment microbial communities from Maine, United States - Merrow Island sediment 2 | ecosystem: Environmental > Aquatic > Marine > Coastal > Sediment | place: USA: Maine... | reverse complement strand
TCTGGCGCGGGACGACCTGCGTTCATTCATTGATTGGGTAAACAAAAATGAAAAATTTCCTGATAAGTCTGCTCGTGTCGCTGGCCCTGCTGAGCGGATGCAGTGAAGAGGGTGTGAAAACGCCGGTTGAGATGAGCGCATTCATCGAAGAGTTGAAAGCAAATGGCGTGGAAGGGTCTCTGCTTATAAGAGCGCCTTTCAATGAAGATATGGAGTACGTTGCAGAATATGCAATAGCAAAGTATGCGAGTACGCGTATCATTTCCGTGTTTAAATTCAAAGATGCTGAAAAAGCAGAGGCGAATCTGCAGGAAGCCTTGAAAAATGACAAATTATCCGGACAGGCCAGCAATGGAACCTTTGTCATGGCGGCAACCTTTTATCCACCGGATGAGGAGGCGGTGGAGAAGATAAAAGCACTTTTCCTGGCGCACGAGTTTGAGTGATGAAGAAGACTCGCTCGCTGCTTGTGTTAATTGCCCTGGCCATTGCGGTTGCCGGTGTTGTAGTTCTGCTGATACCGGCACGCGATGCAGCGCAGGGCTGGGAACAGCGCAAGCCCCTGTTCCAGCAAGCGGCGCTACGTGCCGAGCCTGTCATCCTGGCTATCACCGCATATACGTCCGCTGTCGGGCATCCGCCGACAGCACTTGCCGATATTAGTCCGGACTACCTGGAAAAGCTGCCTGCTACAGGGCTGCAGGAATGCGCCAGCTTTGAGTATCGACCTCTCACGCACAAACAGGGATCGATAATATGGTATGACCTGGGCTCGAGGCAGGGTCAGCCCTGGTCCGGGCAGAGCAGATACAGCGATGGCGATCCTGGTCACGCCATCCTGGTGTTCACCCTGGATTCGAAGGCAAAAATCACCAGTGCCCTGATCGACCGGATGCCGAAAGGCCGCGAGCCGGAGGATTTTGAACCGGAGCGCTGGAAGGCAGGAGGAAACCGCATCGGCATGGCGCTGGCCCTGTCTGAGACCTATCGATTGGAAGGTATGCCCAGAGACGTGTTCGAACCCCTGCTGGGGCCTCCCGACGGGAGCCGGCTTGTGCAAGGCGCACTCTGGGAGTTGCGCATCAACTGTCCGACCGGATTACTGAACCACGATACCTTTATTTACTGGCCCACGCAGAAGTATCCGCAGCATCTGTATGGCGGGAATACGGAGTCCATTGGCGGATGGGCTTATGTCCACAGCTAATACTCCGTCAACAGCGTGAGGCGAATCCTGGCAGGCGTTATGTTAATATGGCGGCTGCGGTAAATTGCCGGGCGCCGCTTGCAATTCCTGTTCGGTGTCTGGTCAGAATCTGTGTCGGAGGTACACCATGTTCGGTTTCAAGAGTTCCGCTGCCAAAGATAATTCGCATTGCCTGCTGAAAGAAGTGGGCATAGCAGAAATCAATAAACAGCACCTGCGCCTGGCCAGTTACGCTGTGCAGTTTGGCCAGATCGTGGACGAGTTGTCGACCCGGGAGCCCACTAACCAGGACTGGCGTCAGATTGACGCGTTGTTCAGTAAGGTCATGCGGTACGTAGCCACGCATTTTGAAGAGGAAGAAGCCCTGATGCGAGAGCATGGCTATCCGGATTACGAAGCCCACAAGAAACTGCACGACAAGTTTTCCGCAGAGATGGTCAAGTTGCAGTCAGATATCAACAACCGGAATATAAAATTCAAAAAGAAAATGGGCAGCCTGCTTTGGGACTGGCTGTACAATCACATCAACACGGTGGATTATCAGTACAGGGATTTCTTCCTGAGCAAAGGATTAAGCTGAGTTGTACTCCTTAGTACATATTGTTGGCGGATAGGCGTTCACGCAAGCTGGTCAGTGATTCGATCGGTCTGGATCTGTTGCTGGATAAATAAACACCCGAATGGAATGATACTTCGCCCGGCCTGTTTTCCTGATCTGTGTTCATGGCGATATAAAGAGCGCCGCTGTTTCCCTTGATATCGTTAAAACGGATTTCAGCACATGGTGGCGTAGAGGGGGCCTGGCCGTCGTCCTCCTGCGCCTGCCCGCAAGCGCTAAGCGCTTCCGGCCATATCACCATGCTGCCGGGTGGGAGCGCAGATTCAAGCCAGTCCATCAGGCTGATATCATCCATTCCATATTCCAGTAACGACATTGACAGTGAACGGATGGTATCCGGTTGCAGCCGTCTGTCGGCACACCCCAGGGTGCCCTCTCTTGCTCCGCAATTCACCTTGCACCCCAGGGTGCCCTCTCTTGCTCCGCAATTCACCTTGCACCCCAGGGTGCCCTCTCTTGCTCCGCAATTCACCTTGTCAAGCCCCACAGTTGCCACATGCCACACAGCGCCATTATTTCTGGTGTGAACACGTAGCAATTCAACACCTTTGAAAGTCGCTGAGCTGGCCGTAAAGCTGACCTGGCCTTTGCCGGCGGCACGTATCTGCTCATAGCGCGGTGCACGGTCTCCCTCGAAATCGTAGTAGCGACAATCAGCCGGCCCATTGGGTGCACAGGAATCCGGTTTTTCCACCGGGTTGATCATGGCCTGCGGTAAACGGCCTGGATCCCAGTTGATAAAATGTCCGCAGGCATCGAAGCTGATATTGAACACATTCATTTTCCCTGTCAGTGTGTAATCATCCAACACCTCGTAATCATCCTTCACCCTTAGAGCGGCTTCTGTTGCATCTTTGCTGCCCTGGGCATCTCTCGCTCCCAGCATGCGCCACCCGGCGTCCTGCTGTTCGTGTGCCGGAAATTCCCTGGTGTTTTCCGACTGGCACATTACAACGGCGTGTTCGCCCAGCTGGTTGAATGGAATATTGCGGTAATAGCGCACGACTTTCAGCCTGAACTGCGGCCCGTCATAGAACACATGTTCATCCAGCCGCTGGTTGGGATTACCGCAGGCGATGAGCAGGGCGCAAAAAGCCATGATACAAACGGGGCAGGCGAAATTTTTCACGACAGTACCAGGGGGGTTTTTGTAATCGCCACAGCGACGATATAGATGAAACAGAACTGGGCGGCAAGCCAGGCGCTTATCCGGATCGTTTTTGTTTTACCGTACGTCAGAGCCAGCATGCCAAGTCCGATATAGAAAAACAGGCCCACGACCTTGGTCGTCAACCAGGTGTGCACAAAGGGGTACTGATGGATGTTTACGGACATGACGATTGCACTTGCAAGCAGTATCGTATCGATTACCGGAGGTATTCTTCTGGTCCACTTGCGCTGTAAAAGATCCGAGTCAACGATCATCCACACGCCGCGGATAAAAAACAGGATAAAGGTGACAATTACGCAGGAAACGTGAATATCTTTTGCTATCACTGAATCAGGCCCCGTTTTCTGTTTTGAGCATTGTGGTATCCTTTTACCAACTTCTGTACTCCTTAGTAACAACAGTCCAGCTTGCATCGGGTGCTGATAATGGAAATGCTTTATTACACGGTCGCTGCCATATTCCTTTACGTGGTTTCCGATTGGATACTCAACCAGATCGAGAACAGGCGCGGCGAACGTTTTGAAAACCGTTCTTTGGTATTTTTTGCGATTATCCTCGTGCTGTCTGTGGCACTCTTCAACCTGATCCAGTATTTTCAGCCTGCTACGGGCCCCTCTGCGCCGGCGGCCGATGTGACCACGGAGCAGGGGGTAGAGTCCCTACTTGATCACTGAATGATGAACGATCCGGTTTCGGAGTTGAAATCGACCACCAGGAGTTGTGCCGGTTCCAGGGTCAGCGTTTGCTCATGGGTGTACGTGGGACCTTCCACGCGTACATTGTCATTCATATGCACAGCCAGCGTATGTTTTCCTGCGGGCACCTTGGCGCTGCGGTAGATGTCGACGCCCAGGTCATTGTAAAGGCCCGGTGCACGGGCAACTTCCTCGAGCAGCAGCTTACCATCCAACAGCAGTTGTACCATGACGGGCGAACGCTCGCGTGGACAGTCCATGGGGGCGCGCATATTGGGTGGAAGCTTGCCCAGTTCTTCCCGGGACAGCTGGCGGCATTCTTCCCGACGCTCACCGGCATGGGAAAATGCCACCGTAATAACCGCCTGGTCCGGTTGCAGTTGCGCGTAAGGCGGCGCGGCGGAGAAATACCATACAAGCAGCATGAACAGGGTATAGTTCAGCGCCTGCAAGGGGTAACGCAGGACGTTATGCATCATTCGTCTCCCGGTCCCTGGCGGCAGACTCTTCCTGCTTCAGTGCAGCAATGTCACGCTGGAATTCAACAAGCCTGCGGCGCAGTTTGGCGGTGTCGGTTTCAGCAGCCCGGTAGACAGTGATGCGCTCACGTTTTGCACGTTGCCGGAGTGATGGTTTGCGCCTGCCTTCAAAACGCTGGTCCAGCCATTGATTGCCCAGACGGTAGTAGCAGTCGCCGGTGCGGCAACCGGTGATAAAGACGCCATCTGCCCCCTTTCTTTGTGCGTACTCGACCAGGGTCGGCGGGATCATGCCGGTACAAAAGAGACTCAGAACGGCGACGTCATGCGACTGGAATTCTTCAATATCGGCAGCATTGTTACAGCCGAACAGGATGATCCGGGTGTCGCCACTGAGTCCGGCCAACGCGGCGTCGGTGCGTGCGCGGACCTCATCAATCGGGAACTGGGGCATGTCGATCCCGGTTTCCAACGTCTTTTTTGCGTGCCGGAACGGATTGGATGAGTGGCAGGAGCCGACACAGATACCACAGGCGGCGCACAGCCCGGGGTCGACGACGACTTCATTTTGCCAGCGGGCATCATCGCTGCGCGCCTGTACCGAGATAGCGTCGAAAGGACAGTCCTCGGCGCACTGGCCACAGCCATTACACTCATCAAGGTGAACCTCGGCCGCAGCCCCGGTTTTTTTCGGTGGCAGCCAGGGCATGATTATCAGCAACAGGGTGACGCCCGTTGTCAGCATCCAGACTTGGGTAGCCGGCCACTTGTCGAGCAGGGGGTAAACATTGAGATAAAACCAGTCGAGGTTCAGTACCGCCGGCACCCTGGTGAGGTCTGCAGGTGCATGGCTGGTCGCCGGCGCCAGCAGCGACAGTACCAGCAGCGCCAGCAAGCTGCCCACAGCCAGTCCCCGCGGGGCAGTGATCTCGACGTGGGAGAGCCGTTTGACGTGCAGCCAGATAGCAAAGACCAGTAGTATCGGTTGTCCCAGCAGGTGCAGGAAGCCCATCAGGGTGAACAACCGGTCGGTGAGCTGTCCCGCCAGGAAGTCACGCGCCATGGAACCGGACATCACCGGCAGCGAATCCATGAGCTGGGAGGAGAGCACGGCAACGTACAGTCCGAGTTCGTCCCACACCAGCCAGTAACCGGTAATACCCACGGTGATAACGAACCACAGGGTTGGTATGCCGGTGACCCAGGACCACCAGCGGAAGCCACGGTAGCGGTCTAGGGCGAATTCGCGGAACATATGCAGCAGAATGGTGACCACAGCAGCATCCGAGGCATAGCGGTGCAGACTGCGCATAACACCACCTGCATACCACTGTTCGTGGGTCATGTACTCCACCGAGGCATAGGCGCCGGCAATGCTGGTGTCGAAGAAGATGAACAGGTAGAGACCGCTGATCAGCACCACCCAGAAGAAGAAAAAGGCCAGTGTTCCCAGGTGGTAGAGGGGGTTCCAGTCCGGGCCGAAAGACACGGTGAACCATTCCTCGAGCAGAAGGTAACTGCGCTTGATGGGGTTGACGCGTTTGTTCACTGTGTAAGTCTCTCGGGTTTCACAAGCATGGGCGAAACAGGCCGCTCACACATATCAATCCGTACGCTAATTAACGTACTCATTAGAAATGGGTTGCCGGTGGTTCCGCTGGGTGAGAATAATCAATGCAGGATCAACCGTCCTTGATATGCCTCAAGTGCGCGCGGAGCGCCGGCTATGCCGGAATTCGCGTACCAGGAGAATAATGCCGGTGAGAATAATGGAAGCACCGATAGACATACCGATAAACAGGGAGTAGTCGAAATGGTAGGCATCCCGTGCCGGGTCGTAGGTGGTGCAGAAGAAACGTACCTTGTTGATCAGTTCCGATAACAGGGTCTGGTTCGGCCTGGGTTGTCCGAGTACCAGTTCCTTGAGGGGCTCCACCAGCAACGGTGTGTCAAACACCTCGCCGTACACCTGCCGGTAGACACGCCCCTCGGCGTCGATCACCGTGGCCTGCGTGATGTGGTCGAAGCCGTTGGGTGAACTGAAAAACTTGAATCCCAGCTCTTTACTCAAGGCATTGATGGTATCCGGGCTGGCGCTGAGCAGTCGCCAGCCGCGGTTATCGATACCTTGTTTCCTGGCGAAATGGATCATGGCCTGCGGGCTGTCGTTATAGGCGTCGAAGCCCAGTACGGCCACGTTGAAGCTGTCTTCCCCCAGCGCGGCGCGGGCCTTGTCGACCACTTTGGCGAGATGGCGGGTGGTCATGGGACAGATCTGATAGCAGCTGGTATAGATCAGGCTCAGCACCAGCGGCTTGCCACGCAAGTCGTCCAGGGACAGGGCGTGGCTCTTGTCGTCGGTCAGAGGGTGGTTACTGAGCACATTGCCGATGGCATCCTGACTTTTCTGCAGCACTTCTTTGTACTGGAACTCCTTGACCGGGTTCAGCGGCTGATTTCCGTTTGCCGGGCCGGATGCTGCGTTGGCAAGGTGGACAAGCGATAAACAAAAAAACCCGGTGAGCAGGGCAAAAGACTTTGATGAAGAGCGCATTATCGAGTGCCTCAGGGGCGAATAATGCCGTGCAACGTTATCAGCCAATCAGCTGGGCATCGAGTACGGCAAATAGCAGCAACACAATCAACTGAACCAGGGAGGCAAAAAAGGCGCGCATACCGTTCCTGGGGGAGGCGTCTTGCACCAGCAGCAGGCTGCGGTAGATAAAATATCCGCCGCCGATGAGGGCGCCGGCCAGGTAAAGCCAGCCGAGACCGAAGAAAAATGGCAGCACGGACATGCCCACCAGCAACAGGGTGTTACCCAGCACCGCCTTGGCTGCAGTCGCGTTGCCCACCTTTACCGGCAACATCGGTACACCGACGGCCTCGTAGTCTTTGTGCCGTGCGATGGCCAGGCTCCAGAAATGGGGCGGTGTCCACAGGAACAGCGCCATGGCCAGTATAACGGGTACCGGCCCCAGGCCGGGATCGACCACAGCCGCGCCGGCGAGCACGGCAAAACTGCCTGCGGCGCCACCGATCACAATATTCATCGAGGTGCGGCGCTTCAGCCACACGGTATAGACCACGGCATAAAAGAAGGCGCCCAGAAAAATATACAGGGCGGCCATACCGTTGAGGAGCCAACCGGCCGTGCCCACGCCAACCAGCAGCATGGCGCCTATCAACAGCAGCCACCAGCGGTTATGCGCAAAGGCACCGGTCACAAAGGGCCGGTTATCGGTGCGGCGCATGCGTGCATCGATGTCGACTTCATAATACTGGTTGAACGCACCCGCGCTGCTCGCCGCCAGCAACACGGTAATCGCCAGTACCAGCACCTGCCAGGCAGGTACCGCCTGCCCGGGGGTCACCACCAGGGTCACCACAGAAACGAGAGCCATGACGACACCAATACGGAACTTGAAGAGATTGGATAGCTGTTTAAGCATCACCGACCAACTAATGGGCTGTGTTAAGGCAGCATCTGTCGAGAGTGTTGGCATATTCGTGTATCCGTAAAATAAAAGCGGGGCGGAGGTATTTACCCCGCCCCACATGGGCTTTAGTCCGGGGGTTCTAGCTGAGTGGCCAGACCGAGGACAGATACTTCCAGTTGATGAAGTAATACACCACAAAGGAGATCAGCAGTATCATCGCCAGGATAAAGGTTCCCGGTGCTTCGAAGCCTGCCGAACCGTGTTCCTCAACCGGTGCTGCCATGGGCAGTACTTCAGGTTGCGCCGTGTAGGTACCACGGGACAGCGGTATGCCGAGGAAATTCTGCAGTATGCCGGCTGATGGGTCCAGCTTCTTTCCGAACAGCAGCGAACCCACCGTGATGAGCAGGAAGGCTCCGCCGGCGAGCACTGCAACGACAGCACCGATACCGGCAATTCCCATCAGGGTGTAGGCCATGCCCGAGTACTCGAAGCTCAGCGCGGCTCCGGCAAAGTCCATGTCCCAATGGCGTCGTGAGACACCCAGGGTACCCGCGCCCATCATGAACAGGATCAGGACGGTCATGCTGCCACCGAACAGGAAGGGCTGCCACCTGGCCAGCGTGGGGAAAATCATCTGGCGCCGGAACAGGACCGGGATCAGGAAGAAGGTCAGGCCCATGAACGTCAGGGTGGTGCCTACCGCCACCGTAGCGTGGAAGTGGGCCGGGACATAGATGGTGTTATGGATGATCAGGTTGATCTGTTCCGTCCCCATCACAACACCCGTGATACCGCCGATAAATCCGAAAATGACGATCGAGATAAAGGTGGAGGAGAAGGCCGGGTTACCCCAGGGTGCCTTGCGCAGCCATTCGAACAGGCCGTGGGTATAGCCCTTCGCGCGTTGCGCGACTTCCATGGAGCCCGGCACGGTCAGACCGTGGATCAAGCTGGCCAGAACCGCCAGGTACATGGCGTAACTGGTGTTGAAGATCTTCCACTCGGAGCTGATACCCGGATCCACCAGGATGTGGTGGGCGCTGGCCAGCTGCAGGAAAAAGATGTACAGCAGGAAGGCGAAACGGCTCACTTTCTCCGACATGGGGCGGGCGCCCAGGGTCAGGCCGGCAACCAGGTACCAGACCGATACATGCGCCGCAACGTTGATCTGCTGCGATGAATGGCCCATGCCCCACCAGATCACGCGGTACATTGCCGGATCAATATAGGCGATGTAGCCGATTGACCAGAGCAAGGTCGGGACCAGGATAATAGCGCCACAGGCGATGGTAAACACCGCGATGATGGCGGCGGTTACAGCTCCGAAGGTGACCAGAGGAATGGAACCTTCATAGGTGCGCTCGTTCCTGGCGATGACCAGTGTGCCGAAAAACACGAAACAGCCGATCAGGGCGCCCACTGCAAACAGGATCAGGCCCAGGTAAAAATGAGGCGCTGCCTGCATAGGCACATAGGAGGTCATCATGACACTGGAGCTGCCCTGGAAGATGGCCACATTGGTCGTGACCGCTCCGATCAGCATCAGGGCGAACCCCAGCCAGGCCCATCGGGGTGCTGCCAGCCTGCATCTAAGCAGTGTCGATGAGGCGAAATAGAGGATGGCGATTTCAAAGAAAATGATCCAGAAAAGCAGTGCATCGATGCCGTGTGCCGTCAGGAACATGTAGAACTGGTCGGCGGGCAGCAGATGCACCGCGGGCCAGCGTGTCAGGGCGACGCCCAGTGCCAGGATGCCGGCGACCAGCAGGGAGACAACAGCGGCAACCGCGTTGACCTTGATCAGGCTTTCCGCGTTCTTGTCGAAATACAGGCCCGTGTCCGGGCAGAGTCTAAAGTTTGCCATGTCTCATCACTCCTTCACGTAGATTCTGCCGAGCATGCTATGGTGCCCGATGCCGCAGTATTCGTTACAGACCACCCCGAACTCACCCGCCGTGTCGGGCGTGATGTTCAACACCATTTCGTAGCCGGGGATGACCTGCAGGTTGATGTTGACGGGCTGAAGGGAGAACCCGTGGTTCCAGTCCATGGAGGAGAGATGCAGGCGGTAGGTCTTGTCCTTCTCCAGCTCCAGGATAGGCCACCATTGCCACAGCCGTCCCAGCATGTAGATATCGCTGCCGGCCGGTGGAGCCACAACGGGAATCTGCTGGTCCGTTTCTGTGCGGACTGTGTACTCATCGATCATGGCTTGGACTTTCTCACCGAATTTCGCCGGTGTCGTCTGGTAGGCCTCGTTGGACAGGTTCTGTTTCCCATAGACATGCCAGTACGGCATCATGAAAAACATAATCAGGCACCAGATCAGTGCGATGGCGATCCACAAGATCTCCTGACGACCAACGGGTTCTTTCCACCAGATGCGCTGGGCAGGCGGTAAATAAGCGGTCATGGCTGGGTTCTCCTCCCTGGGAGTTGATTATGGGGCAATGGGTACAGTGACGATTTCCATAATGCCCCAGATAATATAGAAAACCGCGGGCATTGCGACGCCGATGAAAAGCAGCAGGAATGGATTTTCCAGCAGGGACTGCATCGCCGGGATGCGTTCTTCGTCGTCGTTGGGGCTTTTACTCGGGTCAGCCATGGATCTCTCCTTATGAGCTACTGTTGTGCGGGTGAATAGTCTGTGATCAATTGGCGCAATCATATACATGCGAATTTACGCCTCCTTGATGTAGATCAAGTCAACCATAATTTCTTTGTGATTTGAATAATATGTTGCGTCAGGTGAAAGGACTACTGCATGGGGTCAATCAGTGAATTCTTCAGTGCTCAGCATCGCGCCTGTGACAAGCTGTTCGAGCAAATGGAAACAGCGGTCAGCCAGGATGACTGGCAACAGGCGGCGCGTTTGTACCGAAAATATTCCGGCCAGGTCATGGAAATTCGATGATCTTTATTAGTTCGATTTACCCTGTGCAAAATGGCGTAATTTGCCGATATCATTCAGTATGATTGCGTCATCATGGACCTCGATCAGTCCATCACGGCTCAACTTGGAAAAACTTCTCGACAGAGTTTCCGGGGTAATCGAAAGGCGTGATGCGATGGCGTGCTTGGGGGTGGCCAGACAGAATTTCGATGAACCCAGATGGGTGCTGGGCGCCTGGTCGAGCAGATAACAGACGACACGGAAGGTGGCGCCGTGCAGTGTCAGTCGGTCGATTTCGGCAATGTACCAGTGCAGCCGGCGACTCATCTGGGCCAGTACGGCGAAGCAGGCGTCCGTTGATTCGTGCAGGATGTCGGCGTAGCTGGCGATATCGAAGCACAGTAAACGGCTGTCCAGAATTGCGCTGGCGGTAACCGGATAGACATTCTGTCCGGAAAACAGGATGGCTTCGGCAAAGGTATGGCCCGGGGAAATCAGGTCGATAATTTTTTCATGACCGTCAGCAGAATTACGTGCCAGCTTGACCTGACCGCTGGTGAGCATGAAAAAATCACGGGCCTGTTGTTGCTGCTCGAACAGGATGTCACCTTCGGACAAATCGGCAACGCGGGTATGTCGGAGGACGGTGTCAATTTGAACAGAATCCAGATCAGAGAACAGCACGCACTGCTGAATGAGCGGCAGTATCTCGGCGTTGTCTGTGGTGGAAAGCAGGGCTCGGTTCATATCCTGTCGCTGTCAGGTGTCCTGAGAGCGATAGTATAACAATAACCTCCCGAAAATGAGCAGCTTGGTATAAATGAGACTGGTTGTCATTACGGCAGTTTTTCTGCCCGGTTTATCCCTGAACGGATGCCCAGGCTGTAGCGGACGCAATCGGTGAATTGCGCGGAGCTGTCAGTATCAAGCAGCCTATGGCCATCCCGCTTCAGATGCCCTCCGGTGTACCGTTAGGTTGACGATTTCAATTCGATTGACTCAAATCCCGTTGATGCGACAAAATGTCGCGTTTCCTTGATCTTTGTCAAGGAGCGTGCCGGTTATCAGTGACATCGTGCGCAACATGCGTGGGTTGTGCAGAAGCTCTGCTGTTTCAGTTTATTTACCATCATGGGAGAAGGATATGGAAATTAACGCTAGACGCATGTTTACTGCGCTGGCAGGCATGGGTTTGGGCCTGACGCTGGCGGGCACTGCCTGGTCAGCGGCGACGCTTGAAGAGGTGATGAAAGAGCGTGGGCTGACACAGAAAGATCTGCTGGCGGCTGCCAAGACCTATACACCCACCGGGGGCAGGGATGAATACCTTGCATTCAGCTCCGGCGGCCAGAGTGGTCAGGTCATCGTCTACGGCATTCCGTCGATGCGTATCCTCAAGTACATCGGCGTATTCACGCCCGAACCCTGGCAGGGTTACGGTTTCGATGATGAATCCAAGGCCGTTCTGCGTCAGGGTAATATCCAGGGCAAGGAAATCAACTATGGTGATACCCACCATCCGGCCCTTTCCGAAATCAACGGCGATTACAACGGCCGCTGGCTGTTCATCAACGACAAGGCCAACCCGCGGGTCGCGATTATCGATCTGCACGACTTCGAGACCAAGCAGATTGTCGTCAACCCGGTATTCAAGTCCCAGCACGGCGGTGTCTTCGTTTCGGAAAACACAGAATACGCCATGACTGCCGCACAGTACGCGACACCCTTCGAGAACGAATTCGTTCCGCTGGAAGAATTCAACGATCGTTACCGTGGTGGCATGACCTACTGGAAATTCGATATGGAGAAGGGCCGCATCGATCCTTCCCAGTCCTTTACCGTGATGGCTCCTCCCTACAGTCAGGACCTGTCCGACTTTGGTAAAGGGCCGTCACACGGCTGGTCTTTCACTAACTCCTTCTGCTCCGAGCGCTACGTGGGTGGTATCGAACGTGGCCGCCCACCGTTTGAAGCAGGCTGTTCCGCCAAGGATACCGACTTCCTGCACGTGGTGAACTGGAAGAAGGCCGCCGAACTGGTCAAGGCCGGCAAGGCCACCAAGATCAATGGCCACGACGTGCTGACCATCGATACCGCGGTC
>Ga0316193_10002668_pt1 | contig 12631 bp, 8 predicted proteins | sample MerIslsedime2_MG_FD_207735 | JGI IMG/M metagenome (GOLD analysis project Ga0316193, IMG submission 207735) | Coastal sediment microbial communities from Maine, United States - Merrow Island sediment 2 | ecosystem: Environmental > Aquatic > Marine > Coastal > Sediment | place: USA: Maine... | reverse complement strand
TGCCGCGCTGCTCCATCAGTTGCTCGTAAACGCCACCGTAGGCCGCCAGCATCTGCGCCATGCTGAATCTCTCGGTGATCCGGCCACAACCGTTTTCACCCTGTTGCTGACGCATCTGTGGATCGTTCGCGTAGATCGCCATGGCTTCGGCCAGTGCCTGTGGGTCGTTTGCCGGCACAAGGGTGCCCGTATGGCCCACATCGACCAGCTCGCCGTTACCACCGACATCGGTTGCGATTACCGGCAGGCCACAGGCCATCGCCTCGAGGATGGTATTGGATATACCCTCGGCTTGCGACGGCAGTACAAACACGTCGAATGCGCGCATGATGTTCGCTACTTTGTCCTGATTCCCAGCCAGCCACGCCTGTCCGGTCAGATCCGCCTCTGCGAGCAGTTGCGCGCATGTCTGTTGGAGTGGACCATCCCCCACCATGACCAGACGCAGACGTGGTGCCAGATTGGCCTGCTTTTGGCACAGTTGAACGAATGCCCGGCACAGGTTTACCTGGTCTTTGACCCCGTGCATGCGGCCGACGGTGCCAAACACGATGCTGTCGCTATTGGCGAAACCCTGCGGCAGGGCATCGCTTTCACCGGGGTGAAAGCGTCGGTTGTCGACGCCGTTGTAGATTCGACTGACCTTGTTGGCGTTGATGTGGGCGCGTCGCAAAAGGTAGTTTTCGAGTTCCTTCGACAGGGCGATAAAACGATGTACCAGAGGGCTGTGCAGGCGGCGCAGCCATTGGTATTTGCGGTTGTTGCCATTGGGATCACTGATGTCCCAGCCATGCTCACCGTGCACGCGGCACGGCACGCCGGCAAGCCACGCGGGGACTTGAGCCTCGATGCAGCCAATGTTGCGCGTATGTACCACAGTTGGGTGGATCTTGCGGAACAATCGGTATAAACGTTTCCAGTTGCCCAGATCCTGCCCCGGGTTCTTATGCATCTCATACACGGCCACGTCATCGCGCTGGATCCGATTACGGAACTCTGTCGACTCGGTCAGACAGACGATGGCATGCCGGTATCGATCTGCCGGCAACTGATTGACCAGGTTGACCACGCCATTCTCCAGACCTCCGACCTGCAGGCGGTAGAGTACGTGAACGATCAGCGGACGTGGGTCGTCGCTGTCTGCGGCAGGCGGCAAGTTGGCTGTTCCAATGGTTGGGTGAGGCAAACGATTTTTGGATTATTGCAGGCAGGGCCTGGGGACGGAAGGGTCATAGGGGTACTGTCAGCTTTCCAGCATACTGCGCACCTCGGCGATCTCTTCTGCCGGGCCCTCCATATCGACGACCATCACCTCGGGCTCCATGCCGATCTTGGTGAACGCCGGCACATTACGCCAGTCCGCCTCGGCACCCGTATTGTTCTTGGCGGCAAGATTCTGCAGCCTGGCAACCAGCACAATGTCGGCATAGGTCGGCGCCGGGCCCGGGTCGTACTTTAAATCCAGGCAAGCCGTGGGGATACTCGCCAGCGATTCGGGGAAATGCCAATCCTTCAATACTGCCGCACCGATTTCGGGACCCAGGTCGTCCACCATGTGCGCAACAACGGTTTCGCCGGCTTCGAATCCGAAACGCTCGTCGATTTTCGTCAGGATGGGCAGGGCACCGATGTTGTGGACCAGTCCGCCGAGCATCGCCTGCTCGTTCTCCAGGTCAGGCACGCCGCTGGCCAATACACGGCTGATCGCGGCAACCTGCAAACTGTCGTCCCAGATCTTGCGAAACTGCTTATCCAGCGTGTCCGAGGTGGCCTGAAAGATCTGCTTCATGGCCAGGCTGACGACCAGGCTGCGTACCATTTTCAGGCCGAGCCGGGTAACGGCCTGTTGGATCGAGTCGATCTCGACCCTGCCACGGTAAAGGGGGCTGTTGGCCACCTGCAACAGTCGCGCCGACAGTGCTGCATCCCTCGCGACAATGGTGGCTATCGTGTTGGCATCGGTGTTGTCGCTTTCGACCTCGTCGCGGATCTGCAGTGCCACCTCGGGCAGTGTCGGGAGTTGGAGCGTTCTGTTTTCAATCTCGGTGCGAATCTCTTCGACCAGATCGGCGTTCACTGCCGCGTCTAGCATGTCGGCCCCGGAGCAAAGTTGCTGATACGGAGTACTGCGGAACCGGTGGGAAAAACTTGAGGGAAACTCAGTCCTCAGTGGTCTCAAACTGATACGGAAGGTCCAGCAGGCGCAAGGCAGGGCCCTCGGCATCGACGAGGCGCAGATCATCGGCCCCGGCGCTGCTGATCTGGATGACCGCAAGGACCTCGTAACCGCCATCGGGTGAGGCGGCAACGTCGACGATGCGTCCGGCACCCTGGCCGGATTCGCTGCTGGGTGAAAAGACCTCGGCGCCGCGCGCCGGTGCCTGCGTGGAATCGACGTGCGCACGATACATGCGACGCTTGAGCTTGCCGAGGTATTGCATACGCGCAACCACCTCCTGCCCGGTGTAGCAACCTTTGGTGAAGCTCACACCGCCGATCAGTTGCAGATTGGCCATCTGGGGTACGAAGGCCTCGACCGTGTCTTCGAATATATTGGGCACGCCTGCACGGATATCCATCAGTGACCAGAATTCGGCCCCGGTCTGCCTCGCCTGGTTCAGCATCTGTGACCAGTTGCCGGCAAGCAGCTCGGGCGGGCCGATCAATTCGAAACGCGGACGGTCGCCCGGCAGTCGGATAACCGTCAGCTCGTCGCGCGTCAGGCTCGCCTTTGCATCTCCCGGAGCAAACGGAAGCAGGGTTTCGGCACAGTCGCCTGCCAGTCCGAGACGTGCCAGCTGGTCGCTGGCATCTTCGAGGGTTACCTGGGAGCGCAGCGTAAACATTTTCAGGCGGCCCAGGATCGCCTCAAGGCGATCGACCGGCAACTGGATATAGAGGTCCTCGCCACGCTGAAAAATCCAGAAACTGCCGAGCATGCGTCCCTTGGGGCTGCAGTAACTGCTGAGCTGTGCGAGTTCGGGCGTCACGGCATTGATGTCATTGGTCAGCTGTCCCTGCAGGAAGCTGCGTGAATCGGCACCGCTGACCCGGATCAGCCCCAAGTGAGACAGATCGGTAATGGCGCACTCGGGAAAGTCCTGTGCCAGGGGGGTTGTGGGGGTGACGAGTTCCAGCCAGCTGTTCATGGTTGTCTTTGCGCTCAATTTTGGGGCCATGCCGGTTCGGCACTTCCATTAGCGGTATCATAAACAATCCAACCCGCCGATTAATCTGCTTTACCCAGGGATATTCTGTGTCGTCAGCCTCTTTGCGCCCCGGCAGCCTCGTGCTGTACAAGATTCATCCAGCCATCGTGAGCAGCGTGGCGGAAAAGATTGAAATCCAGCTCGCGGGTGGGAAGTCGAAGCGTGTTCGCGACAAAGACGTCATGCTGTTGCACCCTGGGCCTGTGTCGAGTCTGGGTGCCCTGAATGCAGCGAAACCCGCGATCGAAGAGGCCTGGGAGCTGTTGGAAGGCGAAAAAGTGGCCTTGTCCGACCTTGCGGAGTTTCTATATGGCGAATATACGCCTGCTACCGCCTGGGGTGCCTGGGAGGTGCTGCAGGATGGCCTGTACTTCGAGGGAGGCGGCGACAGTATCCGGCGGCGCAGCGAGGCGTCCGTGCGGGAGGAGCGGGAGGCGCGGGAAAGCAAGCAGCGCGCCGAACAGGAATGGAGCGATTTCCTCGAACGGGTCGATCGGGCCAGCCTGGAAGACGATGACCGCAAGCGGCTTGCCGAGGTCGAGCGTGTGGCGCTGGGAGACTCGGAGCACAGCCGCATACTGACCAGTTTTGACCTGCCCGTGACGCCGGATTCCGCGCATCGGTTCCTCATCCGCTGCGGCTTCTGGGCTGCCCATGAAAACCCCTGGCCGAGGCGCGCCGGTGCCCGCCTGGAAGCCGTCGATACCGGCGTGCCGGACCTTGCTGACGAGCCGCGCCGAGACCTGACCCATCTCGAGGCATGGGCGATCGACGATCAGGGCAATCAGGATCCGGATGACGCCATCAGCATCGACGGCGATCGTCTCTGGGTTCATATCGCAGACGTGGCTGCGCTGGTGCGGCCGGGTGGGCACATGGATCAGGCGGCGCGTGAGCGCAGTGCCAATCTGTACCTCCCCGAGCGAATTCATACGATGCTTCCTGAACCGGTCACCCATAGGCTGGGTTTGGGTCTGGCCGAGAAATCACCGGCGCTGTCGTTCGGCTTCGTTTTCGACGGTGAAACTGTCGGCGAGGTCGAAGTCGTGCCGTCCTGGGTGCGGGTCCAGCGCACGAGCTATGACGAGATCGATACCCGGATGCAAGAGCCGGGTTTCACGGCGATCAGCAGGATTACGGATGCTTATCGTGCACGCCGTATGGACAGGGGAGCGGCCCGTATCGATCTGCCGGAGGTATCGGTACGGGTTGTCGATGGCGAGGTGGTCATCCGTCCCTTGCCGAAACTCTCCAGCCGCGACATGGTGACCGACGCCATGCTGATGGCGGGTGAGGCGGCTGCACGCTTCGCACAGGCCAACGGCATTGCAATCCCGTACGCCATGCAGCGGACCCCTGAGGAGATCCGGCAGCCTCAGGGCATGCCGGAGATGTATGCGTATCGTCGCCTGTTCAAGCCCAGTCGTGCCTCGCTTGAACCCGAACCGCACTTTGGTCTCGGACTTGATGTCTATGCGCGTGCGACCAGCCCGCTGCGCCGATATGCCGATCTGGTGGTGCACCAGCAGTTGCGTGCCTTCGTAACGGGACGCGGTCCCCTGTCGGTCGACGAGATACTCGAGCGGACTTCGGGGCTGGACGCCGCCGGCGCGACTATTCGTCGCGCCGAGCGCCAATCCAACCAGCACTGGAAGATGGTCCACCTCAGCCGCAATCCCGGTTGGCGGGGCGAGGCCGTCGTCGTCGCGCTCGAGGAGCGCAAGGCGGTGGTGATCATCCCGGAACTGGCACTGGAGACCCGTATCCGCCTGTCTCCCGATTTCAGTCTCGGCCAGACGCTGATGCTGGGTGTGCGTGAGGTCGATGTGCCCGCGCAGAACGCCTATTTCCGCATACTTTGATGGTGTTGCGGACCGGGACCACAGGTCCACTTCGGCGTGCTGATCCGGTCCTGCCCCGAACGGTAAAAGGACCGTCCGGCCTACTGATTGGCTAGAGAATTTGCGCCAAGTCCGTATACTTTGACCCTTTGCATCTGCGCGTCTTCCTGGAGATCAACATGGCCGCGACCGACGGGCCCGGGCCCAAGACAAAACCGGCGGTAAAGAAACCGTCGGAGGAATTTTCTGCCTACTGCGAGGCGGAGTTTGAGCGTCGGTTGAATTCCGGGGAGGTGTTTGACGAGCCCCAGTACCGCAAGGCCATGGCCATGGTTCTCGATCGCCTCACCCGGCTGGAATACGAGGGCCGGTTATGATCATCAACAAGATTCGGGCGCAGAACGTACTCAAGTACGCCGAGTTGTCCATCGATCTGGCCGAGAAGGGACTGATCGCCATCAGCGGTCAGAACGAGTCCGGCAAGAGCAGTATCGGTGAGACTGTCTGCTTTGGCCTGTTCGGACGCACATTCTCGATTGCGCCCGACGATATTCACAAGGTGGTTCGCTGGGGCGAGAATCACTGTTCAGTGACCCTGGAGTTCTCGGTGGAGGACAAGCACTATGTGCTGTCCCGATTCCTCGATCGCGACGGAAACCATAGCGCGAAGCTGGCGATGGCCGATGATCCCACCGAGCCGGCGGCACGGGGGATCCAGGGCGTGGCGGCCGCATTGTTCGGCATTCTCGGGTTCGAATACGAGGAGTTCGTCGAATCTTTTTATCTCGCCCAGCGGGAAATCACCACACCCCATCCGCACAGCCAGGCGGTCAAAATCATGGCCGGTGTGGCACCGCTGGAAAAGGTGGTGGCAGGGCTGGAGGGAGAGATCGCCGAGCGTCAGGAACTGCTGGGCGAGATCCGGGCCGAATGGGATTCGGTAGACCAGGATGTCAAGGCACTGGGGATCCAGGAAGGACGCATGGTGAAGTTGGAGGACCTGCGCCACCAGACCAGCGAGCAACTCGAACAGATTCACACGCTGGTCGATGAAATCAATGCCGGACTGGATACCCATGCCAGCAATACCAGTCTGATCTCTCGCGCCCGGGGCGCAAAGGGGCGCGCAGGCTTTCTGCGTTTCATCGTGTTGGTGCTGGCCGTTGCGGCTGCCGCTTTATGGGCCCTGCTGACCTACGGTTCCGATCTGCCTCAGGCCGCAATGGCACGTGACACGCTGGCGCAGCATGTACCCCGATGGGATGAAGGCAGGACCATCTGGATCGCTTATCTGGCCGCGGGCCTGGGCGTGCTGTTCCTGCTGCTGTGGATCCGCACAGGCGGGCTGAAGCGTCGTATCGTGAAACTGCGTGAAGAATCGCGTCAGCTGGGGATCGCATTGGGTCAGGCGCGCGAGGTCGACATAGAGCATGTCGTGGAGGAAACAGAGCCCGAAGATACCGGGCCTGAGACCGATGATGGCGGGTATGAGGATAACGACGAAGGCGAGATGGTGCAGACACACATACCCGAGCGTCCGGGGATAGAGGAGTACGGGTCTCTGCGAAACATGCTCGATCAGGGCGAGGCCACGGTGCCCATGGCCACGGAATACTGCGAACGCGAGCTGGCCTGGCTGGGGTATGTCGGCGAGCAACTGTCTGCCCAGATGGCTGATCTGGACGTAGAGATCGAAGAAGAACAGGCCCGTCTGCAGGAGGCCTTCAACCTCTCGGACGTGCTCAACGGGCTTACCGACAAGCGCGAAGAGATCGAGGAACGGATAGTGGACCGGCGCCGCGGCCTGGAATTGCTCGCCGGCGCGGTCAAGCATCTGTCGAACAACTTCAACCGTGACGTGAAAGACCTGGTGGGGCGCTTACTGCCGCTGTTCACCGATGGCAGCTATGAACATCTGCAGATAAATGATGACCTCAAAGTCCGTGTGTTCTCCAGCGCCAAACGCGATTTCATGGACCTCGAGGAAGTCTCCAGTGGCACCCAGCGTCAGATCATGCTCGCCCTGCGACTGGCGCTGTCCAAGAAACTGTTGAGCCGTACCGTCAAGGGCAAGCAGTTTGCGTTTCTCGACGAGCCGTTTGCGTTTTTCGATGATGGCCGCACGCGCAAGGCGCTGCATGCCCTGACCGACATCGGCGACGATATCAGCCAGGTGTGGATAGTGGCGCAAGACTTTCCCGACAACTGCGATGTCAAGTTCGACACGATGATCAACTGCGACCCGCGCAGCAATATCCTAAAGGTCGGCGGTTGATGTAGAATATCGCGCCTCGCGTCCACTGGCCTTGCCAAGGCGGCTCGGGCGGCGTGAAAATTTGGAGAGGTGGCTGAGCGGTTGAAAGCGCACGATTCGAAATCGTGTGAGGGCTTATACCCCTCCGAGGGTTCGAATCCCTCCCTCTCCGCCATTTATATAATAAAAACAATGAGATGCGGAATATAAGAAACCCTCGGTACGGTTGTACTGTTCAGGCGCAATACCTCAGCAAATCAGCAAGATAGATTTTTCTACACGGTCGAATGCCGCAGTTTTCAGCAGCCGGTTAGACACGATTTAAGACATCAGTCTCTGGTGGGCCGCAACTAGGGCAACCAGAGTTCTCTCTTGCCATTTTGTGGTGTTAACTTCGCTAGGCAAGCTATCAGGTAGTTACCGATCTCGAGAGATTTCCGGTCGTCCCGGCCCGAACAGCAACTGGCAAATTATGCTCCATTTGTACGGAAAGACAGCCGAGTCAAAGAGATCCTCACAATTCGAATATATAGCCCCGAGTCATGAAATCCTCCGCCTTATCCACAAGTGATCGCGAAGCCATCGTGCGCCGGGCGATCATTCGCGTGATACCAGAGTACTACGCCTGGCCGGAGACGGAACGGGAGCGATATCGATTGAGTGTCCCCAAGGGGCAGGATTTTCTCATCCGCCAGGCGGTGCTGCGGTCCCTTTTTGGTATTGAGGTTGAAACGGAAGAGGGTTTGAAGGACGCCATGAAGGGGTTCGACGATGAACAGTATCTGCTGCTGAACAGCACGCTCCTCCCTTTTCAGGGCATCGGCGAAAATGACCTCTTTCTGAACGAGTGGCTGGCCGACGGCGTTACGCTGCTCGATTTTGAGACGGTTGGTGACTATGCCCGGGATGACCATGAGTTCCAGGAGGAGGCCCGCAAAAAGGAAGACCCAACGTACGAGATCCGGTCTTATCGAGGCGATCTTCACCCGTGTTGGGCGAGGCTGAATATCGATGGCGAATTCCACTACGCCACGCTCGTCTCTCTGGCCAGACACTTGCTGGACGCTCTCGACGAGACGGGTTCGGAACAGATCGAGTCGCTCATCCCGCACGAGTACGTGGAGGGGAGAAACCATGGCAAGCGGGAACAAGGCGGAACAGTATGGGATTTCCAGGTGGATGCCGGCGGCATGGAACCGCAATTGGAGGAGCTACGGCATCGGCACTACAAATACCTGCGCTCATGTCATGAACGCCTTCTTAATCGATTCGATGAAAAAGCAACGCAACGAATCTATATCGAGCGTGAAACACGAGGCCTCGAACCTCATATACGCTTCATTTTCTCCGACAAAAGCGCACTTGACGCCGTTCGCTTCCGACACTTCTTCAGCGACTGCCGGGGTATTGCCGGCGACTCCGCCGAGCTTGCCGTGGTAACCGAACAGGAGCAACAGGCGGCGATGAAGTTTCTGCAAGAGCAATACCTGGATATCCAGCAAAACTATGATCCTTCCGTGGTGCCGCTCCGCAAGAAAAGAAAGATCGTTCTGACCGACGGCGCTTTGGAGGATCTATCCTAACCAGATGGTCTTGCTTTCTAAATGATCATATAAGGACGGTGCTTTTCCCCGACATAAGCGCTGAGGTATTCAGCTTGAAATCTTCATGCTGCCGTAGCAGAGGTATTGAACCACAATTGGCCACACGGCATTCTGGCTTGCCCTTCGGACACTGGTTGTAGGTGCAGAGCCGACCCAGGTAACGATCACTGCCGGGTTCCATGATGAAAACATCGACTTGGTGATGGGCTACACCGATTCGATGTTCTTGCCACAGGTTGTTCAGTGCTTTGGAGCGGGCCTTCTGCAGGGCTTTCAGGCGGTCTGAATCGCTTAACCAGACCGCCAAGTCTATATCCTTGCACTCATGCAACATGGGTATGCCGGCACGTCGGTATTTGCGATAGCGTGGGTTCTCTTCCCGGAGGGGGCAGGCAACAGAACCGAATAACACTACTTTTTCCACCCCTGCTATTTGCCCAAATGCCTGAGCCACATATCGGGCGGCCAAGCGGAAGTCCTCCTGACGTTTTTGTGCTCGTTGATTCTCGCGCCGGATCTCCCGGTACAGGAGGGACTCAGACAATCCCGATGGTTCATTGTTGTCCCATAACTCACTGGCATACTCGTCCCAGTCCGTTATCGTCGGGTGCGAGGAATTATCACTGTTCCCCGTCAGTCCAGGTTCGCCGGCGTACACTTGTAGTGGAACAAGGGCATCTGCAGCGTGCTTGCGCTTGGGAGTTTGTGAGTTATGGCGTTTTGTTACAGGGGGTTTGCCGGTCTTTCCCTCATACAGTTTGTGGATCCACTGCTTGACCGGCAACTTCCACCGCTGGTTCGGTGAAGGAGTGTTTTTGATCAGGGAGCGAGGATTGAGGCCCAGCTCCTTGGCCATTCGGATATCCTCCAGATTGAGACGGCAACGCCGTTTGGCCTCGGCCCACTCCCGATCTTGCTTCGAATCAGGTTTTTTCGTTTTGGCCACTGTTACCTTTCGCCAGGTACTTACTGTCAGAAATCTTTCGACGATTCCAGGAGCGAGGCAGCTTGCGAAAGGAGACGGTCGCTTTGTGCGAGTAGTACAGTTCCTTGGGATTCATCCCGTTCGGACTGGTTTTCTCGCAGATGCGTGACCAGGGATAAGGTTTCAACAGGAACAAGGCTTGTTTTTACCAGCACTGAGTCAATCAGCTCCGGTTCAGGCGGCGTCTCGCTGTCATGACCTTGCCAGACAAAGAGGGCCTGCAAGCCTATCTCAACGGCATCCCGCATCGGAACCAGTGCTTCCGCTGTAAAGCCGCCTTCGACGAGAACTTTCGCCATGCGCCGTTTATGTTCACCCCGGGTCAGATGTTCGCGGGCCTCGGCCAGCCGTTTTTGTGGTTCTTGGTCTTTCGGATTGTCAGTCGATCGATACAGCGTCGTGGCGCTCTCCAGATTGGCGCTCAAGATGCCGGCGTCGATCAGCTGATGGATGGTTGCGAAGGCATCCCGGTCGAGTAGCTTCAGTTGCGGCGTCTGTGTGGGAAACAGCGCTTTCAGTTGACCGGTAAGAGCGTTCTTTAGCGCCTCATTTATCGGGTCCGCCACGACCAGCAGGGTTTGCCGATCGCCTTCCCCGTGCAGCTCCATCAGTTCCAGTTGATGAATCCACCGGGAAAGAATCTCGTCCCGCAACCGATCATGGGGATCACTGGGCGACATTGAAGATTCTTTTTCATCTCCAGGCACCAGGGTATTGAGCCGTTCGAGAAAGGCGGCCCGGCCGGAGGGCAGGGCCATCTCGTTTTTTCCCTTGCCATCCACCACGCCTTCGGCCAGGGCGCGTTTCTGCTCCAGCAGAGAAAGCATGCGGTGTTCGATGGAGTGTTCGGATACCAGGTTGATCACCTGCACCGGTCGTTTTTGGTGCTTGCGCCAGGCGCGGGCGATGCGCTGCTCCAGCTTGGCTGGGTTCCAGGGCATGTCCAAATTGATCACCACATCGGCCACCTGCAGGTTGAGTCCCACGGAGCCCGAGTCGGTGGAGAGGAACAGTCGGCAATCGGGGTCGTTCTTAAAACGCTGGATCTCCGCTCGGCGTTGCGGTTGCGGAACCGTGCCGGTGTGCCACGCGTGACCCAGCCTCATCTCATCGGTCTGCGTGCGGACCAGATGCAGCATGCGCTCCCACTCGGAAAAGATGATGATCTTGTGATCGCCATCCTCCATGATCTCCTGGAGGATGCTGCCAAGCTCCTTCAACTTGGGGGAAATGCGGCAATCCGGGTCCAGAATATAGGGTGTATCACACAGCATGCGCATGCAGGCAAGATACTGCTGGAGCCGCTCCATCTCCTCTTTCCTCAACGGCCGCTTCCTGGCCATGGCGGCAAGGCGCGCCACTTTGGCTTCGTACTCTTCGTATCGCAGCGCCTGTTCTTTGTGCATGGGGACAAAATAGGTGTTGACCGTGCGGCCGGGTAACTCTCCTTCCACGTCTTCTTTGTGGCGGCGCAGCAGGATGGGTCGTAGCCGTTCATGCAGCTGATCGAGGTTCTTGTAACCGATGGCCCGGCCTTTCTCGTCCAGCTGGTAGAAGTCGCGGTTGAAGCGGAACAGGGGACCGAAAAGATGAGGGTCGAGGAACTGGGCGATAGAGTAGATCTCGTCGATACGGTTTTCTACCGGGGTACCGGTCAGCACGAAGGCGTAGGGGCTTTTCAGCCGCTTGACCGAGGTGGCGGTCTTGGTTTGCCAGTTCTTGATGCGCTGGGCCTCGTCCAGAATGATGACATCCGGAGTTAGGATCGTGTTGATCTCATTCACATCGGGGCGGATTTGCTCATAGTTGGCGAGAAAGAAGAAGGCGCTATTTCTGTATTGTCGCAAGCGTTGGGCGCGCGGTCCCTGAATGATATGCGAAGACAGGTCGGTGAACTTGCCGATCTGCTCTTCCCATTCACCCTTGAGCGAAGCGGGAGAGATCACCAGCACCCGCCGGATGTCCCGGGTGCGGCGCAGCAGCTCGCAGGCGGCAATGGCCTGGACCGTTTTGCCCAGGCCCATTTCATCGGCCAGCAGGGCGCGGCTGGTAAATGCCAGGTGAAGCATCCCTTCTTGCTGATAGGGATAGAGCCGATGTTTGACCAGGTCCAGGCTCATGTTGCCCGTTGTCACTTCGGTCTCGAAGTGCTGGCGGCTTCGGTGTTGCTGTTCCTGCCTGTCCAGTGTCTCGAGCCAGGTATTAAGTTCATTTGAGACCCGGATCTTGCGTCGGACTGCCGCGTGAGAGGCATTGATCGCCCGCTGCATGGCGGGTAGTTCGTTCAGCGGTTCCCCTACCAGGATATTATCGTCTCCGAAAAAGGGGACGAGGAGATCCCTTGCCTTGGAGCGGCGTGAGCCACCCCTTGGCCACTCTATCCGGACTTGCTGATCCCGCCGGTCTAGAAAGATTTCGATGTACGGGCTGCCCTTGTCCGCTGCATATTTGAAAGCGCGCTTGCGCCTATATTGGAGCCGGTTCAGCGTTGCCTCGATATGCTTGCAGGTGCCTAGGCCGTTGATGCGGTGGTCGGGGCAGTTGCAGCTATTGACTAGATCTGCAAGCGAGCGAATCTCGATACGATAGGTTTGTCCGCCGTCTGAGCCGACTTGTTGAACGGACCCGCTTCGCGGAGAAACACCAGCAGCCCTGCGTGGAAAAGTAAAATGTAACCTCACGCCCTCGTTTCCGAGGGAGCATCAGCCAATGCATCATGAGGTTACTTTGCCATGACA